>Ga0307979_1001271_pt1 | contig 17919 bp, 14 predicted proteins | sample OrgLakmetage1058_FD_201833 | JGI IMG/M metagenome (GOLD analysis project Ga0307979, IMG submission 201833) | Saline water microbial communities from Organic Lake, Antarctica - #1058 | ecosystem: Environmental > Aquatic > Non-marine Saline and Alkaline > Saline | place: Antarctica: Organic Lake...
GCTTGCATGTTTTTGTTTGTATTTTTGAGGGGGGGGGCTTTTCTATTCACTGCCACTCTGCGAACGAGGAAGGAGTTCCTGCCCCGTCAAAGCTTTTTATGGCTCAGGGGTAGAACAATAGGCGACTTGCGCCCTGAAAGGCACACTTTGACCTCTGTCGAGTGGACCTCGTGTTCCGCATGTCACAAGCTTCCTTGCTCGCGCGCCTTCCTCTTTATTGTTCTGCGGAGTGCGCAACACCCACAAATTCCTCGCTTTTTGCAAATTTTCCGAGGAATTTGGCCAATGCCCCTCTCCCTCCTGAACCATTCCGCACTTGCTTTGTTTGCGAAACGCACGCGCATTCCCACTTCTGCCCGCAGCATTGGCTTCTGTGCCATTTGGGTTTGTATTAGTTCGAGCTCGAGTTTTTATCTCTATCTCTCTTATATATTTTTTTTTCTTTGAATTTTAAACCGGCTTTTGGCCTTCTGAATTAGCAACTAAAAGAGCTAGGGAAAACACAAGAAAAGAAGCACGTGAAGGGAGATAAAAACGTGTGTGCCGTGGTCCAGGAGCTTCCATACAAATACTGCCGCGGTGCCTTCAAAACCGGGCAAGATGGCCCATTGCGGCATAGCGAAACGATTCCGCTGTGGCCAGGAAACGAACTTCCTGTCCTCTTCGTGTGCTTCGCATTTGAGTTCACTTGTATCCTTGGCTCTACTTGAAGCGACTTCGCGCGGCTTGGGCTTGAGCGGCCGCTGCGCTCGCAGGTCCTGTCCCGAGCCCTAACAAGTGGTTCTCCAGCGCCTCGAAGAAGTTGGCGATGGTGCGGCCTTGAATCGGCGGATCTCCGCTCTTGTGGTAGTGCGCCAAGGACTTCTCGAGCACGGGCACCTTCACGGACCCCTGAGCGGCGAGTGGGCCCAGCAAGCATGCCAAGTTCGCGTGCAAGCTCGGGATGTCGCACAAGTTGTCCTCTAAAAACTCCAGGTATTCGTGCAAGCTCGCGCCCAAATCCGTTGGCGTCACAAGCCCCTTGGCCACGAGTGCGGTAGCCAATTCCGCAATCGCCATTCGATCCACCAGCTTCGGGCAGTCGGCGGTTCGCTCGACGGCGCTGGTCACAAAGGCAGCTCCAAGGCCAGTGCCAGCGCCTCCCAGCTTCAGCTCGGCCCATGTCGTGGCCGCTTCTGTCTCCGACTTGGTTGATATCCAGTCGGTGAGCAGCGACCCGAGCTTGGACTTCAACACGTCCTCGCTCATGGGCCGCGCCGCCATGGGCGCTGGCGCAGCGGGCTGCGCAGCCGATTGGCCGGGCCCGGGCCGCTGCATGACTCGCACGTTGCCTCCGAGGCCTGGGGCCCCGTATTGCTGCGGCAAAGGCTGCCCTTTCCCGCCGCCTTTGCCCCGTGGCTCCTGGCCTTTGCCCCCACCCTTCCCGCCGCCTTTGCCAACGTCTCCTCCTCCTCCGCCAGCAGCAACTCCGCCGTCCATGTCCCTCGCCGCGATCCTCCGGATTTGTTCCTGCGTCATTTGTTTGTCTTCCTTGCGCCGCGGCACGTAATCGTTCTTCCGGAGCTCAAAGAAGTCCTGCACCATGAACCGCATCCGGGACGGCAAGGTGCGGTCGCTCGCAATCACTTGCAGCCGGTCGAAGTACTTCACCATGATCGCGGATTTGAACTGGTCTTTCGCGCAATCGGCTTCAAATTTGGCCCCCACGGTTTGCAGCAACTTGGCGAGCGCTTCGATGTTTTCCTCGTCAGCCTTCGAGATCTTCTGAGTTTCGATGAGCACCGGGCGCCCGTTGGCGTCCATGGCAAGGCACTCGTCGTCCCTGTAGTTGGTCACGCCCAAGAGTTTTTGCACGCAGCTGTGGATGACGTCTTCCTTCATCATTTTCGGCAACTTGTAGAGTTCCCCCACGAACCGAATGTTGCCCAGCATGCGTTTCTTTGCTTTGATGGTCGACAGCTGCCTTTCTTCTGCGCGGTTCGCGCGCTCGACAGCCGTCAATTTGGACAAGTCTCCACCTTCGTTGTATTTTGTTTCAATGGCCGCGTAAATGTCGTCTTGCTCGAACGCTTCTTGGCACATGTTGAGGAGGAGCCGCCTCAGGGATGTGGCCTTGGTGCCCTTCTTCAGGGCTTCGTCATGCCCTTTTACTAAGTCACCCCCCTTGGTCGTGTCGAAGTAAGGCCCACCGGCCATTTCCTCGCCAACAGCCGCTTCTACCGTGTCTTTAAAGGCGTCAAAACTGACAAAGATCTGCCCAGGAGCCGCTACACTCGAAGACCAAATTTTCACCAGATGGTCTCCGTGTTTGAGCAGCTTCACCATTTTGGCGTCCCTTGGGCTCGCCACTAATTGAGTGCCTTCCTGGCTCCCTGACGCTACTTTGGCTACCAAGTCTAGCGCAGCAACTTCATCAGCGCACGGCCCCAGCAGCTCTGCGGGAGCGCTGGAGGACATGTCAGCGCACCACCACGACCCCCCCACGCTCTCACCCGTGGTGCCCGCGTCCACCACTACTTTCACGTAAGACCACACGTTGCTCGCCTGTTTGTCCAAATCTGCGATCAGCTTCGCGTAGAGCTCTGCAAACGCAGCTTCATCTACTACTTTCTCAAAGATGCGCTGAATGATGATCTTGAGCAGCGGCGCGCGATCCACCGGCAGGTCGAAGATTTGCGCCTTCAGCTTTTCGTAAGTTTGCGGCGTGAGCTTGTTGAGAATCGACAAGAGCTTCGCTTCCAGCGCAGCGACGCTGTCCTGCGTCTGCTTGGCAGCCCCCGCCTTGAAAGGATTTGCAGTCTTGCTCAGCTGCCCGCCGCTTAACGCCGCGTAACCAACGCCCCTAGACCACTGTTGTTCCGCCCCTTGTGGAGCGCTCGCGTTGCCTTTACCGCCACCACCACCTCCTCCTTTGCCTCCATGCCCATGTGGCGCAGCGTGGCCACGACTCCAGTTGTCTCCACCGCCTGGTGCTCCGTGCCCGCCTCCGCCGCTGCTGCCGAAGCCATTGGGCTGTTTCGGCGTGTAGTCAGGCAAATGGCGAAGGCCCGGGGGGAAAGGAGTACCTTCTTTCGGCTTCAGCTCTCCGAGCCGAGCTAAAGTATACCGGTGCTTAATCTCTACCACGCCACCTGACGCTGCACCAAAGTCTGTGGCGGACCCTGCACCGCTCTTGTGTCCGCCAGCTCCGCTTCCGCCGCCAGGCCGCAGGGATGCGCCACCAGGCCGCAGCATACGCCCACCCGGTCGAAGGGACGCGCCGGTGGTTGTGGCTGGCACCGTAGGGGCAGCCACGCTCGCTGCACTAGTCTCGCCGCCAGCTGCGCCAGCACCTACTGCAGGAGCCGAGTCAGCAGTCGGAGAAGCTGCCCCTCCTGCAGCGTCTTCAACTTCCTCCTCCCATGAGTCAGGGACATCGTCCACGGGCGAAGTAGGCACGACGACGGGCTCTGGAGGTGCCGGTTCAGGCTCCTCGGGGACCGCTACCGGCTCAGGGTTAACTGTGTAGGCATCCAAATCAGAGGACACGTGCTTGCGCTGATCTGTACCCCGCTTGACTTTGCCCTTGGGTGCAGAAGGGCTCGCTTTGGCTGCGGCTGCGGCGTTGGCCGACACACCACCAATAGGCGCGCGGCTCCCAGCTGCAGCACGCCCGTCAGTGGAAGGCGCCGAGGAGCCACCAGAACTCACTGCTTGATTTGCTGCTGTACGAGAATCCGAAAGACCAGTGAGGCCCTGCAAAGGCCAACGATAGAGGGAAAGACCAGATACACCACCACAGTGAGGGGTTTAAAAAATATTTTTGTTTTCAAAATCAAATATATCAATATGAACACCACACTACGTGTACATGCTGCATCGGGTGAAAACTTAGACACACTCATATATGTAATGCACGTCGCAGGAACAAGACGGCCTTCACGCACATTGTTTGTTTCCGAAGTTGGCGACGCCATGCGATATACTCTGAGTTATTCTCTTCCCGCCTGGCGACAGACATAATTCATAGATTTAAGTCAAAACATTCAAAAAGCAAGAAAAAGCAAGGAAAAAGTTGGGAAAAGTTGGGAAAAGTGAAGAAAATGTGGAAGAAAGAAGAGAACAAAGGATGTGGTCATCATGATGAGGCCCAAAGAAAAAAACAGAAGGAGCTCAAAGCTAGCCTAGTAGCTAGGTACTAGCTTTTGTCTCTAGTCTTACAGATACGCTTCGCTTCTTGTAGAATTGAGCCAGAGCCACTATGGCCCGTTCATTATGCTGCCGAGCGCTAGTGGCAGGGCGATTTCGAACGCGGATGGTGTCAGGATCCCATCGTACCCTTTTTGATTTAAGCAACAAAGCGCAATCGGGCGAACACAATGAGGGTTCGACACCACTTCGAATCCTTGCTCGGTGCGCACGTACTGCTCACTCGTTCCATGCAGGATCTAATAATTTATTATTTAGGTCTTATAACTCACACTTGTCACTTACTTGTCTAGGTGCGAGGAGCTGCATACTCAGATCCAGCCTTTGAATGATCGTCTGCGTGGGCCTCTGGAGCGCCATAGCCACAAAACAACAGCTCTACCTTTTGTGCTTCTATTGGGCAACCATTCGTCTGGCAAGAGTTCGTTTATCAATTACGTGCTCGGCCGTAACGTTCAAACCTCGGGAGTAGCGCCCACGGACGATTCTTTCACCATCGTTGCTCCAGGCAAAACTGATGTAGACCAAGATGGTAAGTGGGTGAAGGGCTGCTGCAATTGAGATAGCAATCCTGAGATCAAAGCAGCCGTAGCTACTATGAATAACAGTAGTGAACTTCTTGAAATGCTCCTCGCAGTGTTAGGATTCGTATCGATTGTAAATGAGCTGCTTGCTATTCCTAACGCAGGCCCAGCGCTGGTGGGTGACCCAGACATGGGGTTCAGCGGATTGAGGCAATTTGGACCCCCACTCGTGCACCACATGCAACTGAAAATCCGCAGCGATACTTCAGCTCCTAACTTCATGATGGTCGACAGCCCAGGCATGATCGATTCTCCGCTCGCGAGGCGCAGTGATTTTGACAAGTCGTCGGTGTCACCGTAAGCAAAACACCAATTCGTACCATTGGCGCCAGAACACTCTTTATGTGTATCTATCTAACAGTGGCAGTCTGCCCTTAATGCCCCTCTAGCCCCCCCCCTTTTTTTTTTTTTTTTTCCTTTGTCGTGATTTAACTTACTTGTGCCACTTCTTGTAGGTACGTGTTTGACCGCGGCTACGACTTCGAGGGTACGGTGAAGTGGTTCGCGGAGCGCGCTGACGTCATTCTGCTCTTTTTCGACCCTGACAAGCCCGGCACCACGGGCGAAACCCTGGGCATCATGACCAATTCCTTGGTGGGGATGGACCACAAACTGCACATCGTCCTGAACAAGGCAGACCAGTTTCGCAAGATTCACGACTTTGCCCGTGCTTATGGGAGCCTGTGCTGGAACCTTTCCAAAGTGATTCCGCGCAAGGATTTGCCTCGCATTCACACCATGTGCCTGCCCCAGCCCAAGGCCGCAGGTGAGAGTGCCGAGAGCAGCAATAGTGCTGACCCTTATGAGATTTCTCGGCTAGGCAGTGGGCTGGCAGACTTGCATGCGACGCGGGATCACGTTGTAGAAGAAGTGCGCAAAGCTCCCAAGCGGCGCATCGACAACAACATCACGAGGCTCATGGACGCTGTGCACCTGCTGCAAATGCACGCGACGGTCACTGAGCTGGTGCGTAAAGAGTGGCGCGCAGAGCAGTGGCGCGGTCGGCTGCGAACCAGCGCAGCGCTCCTCGCAACGGCCGTGTCCGCTGGGGGGCTGCACTTCCTCGGGATGCCTCTCGAAGCCATGGCGACTATGGGGGGCGCAGGGCTGATTAGCAGCGGCGGCGTGTACTGGTATGGTGAGCAAGTGCTGCATTCTGAAGAGCGGCGGCTGTTGAGCGCGGACGGTTTGAACACCGTCTTTGAGCTGCACTATTCTTCGTCCATCGCGGAAGGGGATGCGTTTGTGGCGTCAGTGTGGCAGCGAGTGCGAGACCGCCTGCAGTTTACCCTCAAGGCACAGGGGCTGGGAAACGTAACAGCAGTAAGTGCACAGGAGCTGGAATCTCTACAAAAACTCCTGGACGTAGAAATTCCGAACTTGCGGCGACTTGCAGCACCACTCGACTACTCCAATATGGTGCGCGATGGATATTCAAGTAGGAGCACAGACGACGAACTAGAGAAGTAGGTACGGAACTCACACTTTTCTGCCAAGAAATATTTCCCGTACTTGCATGCGGACGTAAAAAGCAGGCGCCCCTGCATACAAAGCCCCAGAAAGCTGTATGAACTCAATGGCTCTACTCCAGTGGCTTCCCTGGTCTTGAACTATAACACATTTGGGTTATTTTTATACCTAAAGCCCTAAAGTGGAGTGGAAAGGACATGAGACATATGCCATTACGAAACAGAGCCAAGGAAGATTCTGGGGCGAATCCGCAATTCAACAATCAGGCCTTACTGATCTAAATCACAAGGCATATTAGAAAGCAATTTCTTTTCAAATTGGTGCTGTACTATAGTTTCAGCGCATAATAGTTTAGTCTAGTCTAGTTAATACTCTCCCAAAAACAAAGAAAGGCAAGTACACAGCAGTCACAGAGGCACATAAAGAATGCACATGAGCTGCACATGCGCTAGAAAATTCGCTCCAGAAGGCAAATGAAGGCTCCAACTGGCGCCTTTCCTCCGAACAAGCCAGCGCATAATGCAATATTGCTGTATCTAAGATGCTATGATCGGTACTTGCAAATTAAGCTCAAATACAAAACGATGGGAAGCAAACGTGCAGGTCGCTACCAGATAGTTGTTTATTGCCCATGCTATCTTCATCTGTAGAATACTCGATAGTAAGCGATGCCACGGCGACTAGTTCCTTGCCATCGTTGTTTTTGTGAATTTTCTCTGTTTTCATCGCGACTCGGGAATCTGCCGAAGCTGTCGAGGCCTTCCAAGCAGACACGATCGGTTCTTTGTCTTTCTTCTTTTCGTCTTCTTCAATCTTATCTTTGGTTGTCTCTTCTTCAACCTCCTTGCACTCGTCTTTGGCGACCTTCTCTGATGCAGCCTTCAGAAGATTGAAATATATTTCCTCAGCATGTTTACGTGCCTTCGAAGCCTCTTGAGCTTTTACTGCTGCGGCTTCTTTTGCCTCGTTGGCCTCGTCTGTTTTTCGCCTTGCACAAGCCACTGCCAAAGCGCATGCAGCAGCTTCAGGTGAATCATTAAAACCCATCTCAGTGGAAGGCATCGTTTCGTCTGCTGGAGGCATGTCTTCGATGATCCCAGCGAAGTATGGGGCACGAAGTATGGATGATTCTGTCGGCATCGTCTGCAATAGATTAGAAAACGAATAATTTCGCACGTAAGTAACATTAATTATCAAACATCCATCAGGGTAAATGAAAGTTTCTCTCTGAACATGAGAATTGAATGAACGCTGCATGGAAAAGTCGTACGTATGCATGAATTAATGTAACATTTGATTGAACAACAAGAAGCCGCAATACATTATTACGTATTACAATAAAGCTTATGGCGTGGGACGCAAAGGCAAGAAAATGAAGATAACTTACTTTTTCTTCAAATATAATTTGTATGTTTCACCGCTCTAAACGAGAAGAAATCAACGTTGAGCGGACAAACAGTTCAAATGTCACGTGCTCAGTGAATGAATGCTTCTCTAAAGATTTCCATTTTCAGCCTGATAATTGAGTACACTAAGGGGTGCCATCACGCGTAACAAAAGTTAGGGCTCTACTCTGGAACAGTGGAACTATCAATGATTGGCTCCTCAATGCTTGAGAAGATGACGCTGCGAGATCATAAAATCATATATGTTGGAGCTTCAGTACCCTCCAGATTCACCATGACATTCAAAGTCAAGAGTGCAAACATAAAGATGGATTGCAGTAGAGAGCAATATTAAAGGATGAGCAATATACTTTTTGACGACAGCTATCAAAACAGAGGGTGTGCTTTATTGGGCGCATGTTTATTTATTGAGAAATGCAACTCATGTTAGAATATACTAATATAACCAGTCAGTTAGCAGAGATAGGAGAAGCAATATTTGTGTGCCTATTTTATGCATACAAGCATGTTTGTGGAAATAAAAACACTCACTGGAAGTTTCCTGGTACTATTATGCATTTGAAGTTTCTTGTTATGTACATGTGTGCTTCGCCAGCATATTATATTTGTCTTCAGAGCTGAACTCAATTGAAGGAATATAGCCCTCAAAGAATGCTAACGCAAAAAAATAAAAAAATTAATGGCAACTTCAACATTGACATCTAAGAACGATAAATTCTCATGATATGATGAGGTACTCAATTAATTGACGATGACTGGTTATCATTGCGAGCTCTAGCAGGATTGGAATGTGTAATGAACGAGACCTAGAAGCCTAGCACCCCTGCAGCCCTCAATTGTTTACTGACCACACGCAAAATACGTGCTTCTTACGAAATTGCATATGCCAACCACGTGCCTACTTTAAGCTCAAAGCTCAATAAAAGCGCTTTGCGCTACAATCCCAATCCCACTGCCGCACTGTTGCCTCGATTTAAGGCACTGGGAATCCGGCATTGCATTAAACATTTCTCATTACTCCTGACGTAGCCGTAGCGCCGCGTAGCCCCGCGCTCCACTGCGATTGCCACTGCAACGAACAAAGCACAGTATATAAATCGTGAATTTCTTAAAACTCCCGTATAGCGTATAGGTTTATGGGGAGGTGGATATGGTAAATGATACCACATTTAATGCCATACGGTATTCATATTCTAGTACCATGGGTTATAGGTTCAATAGTTCAATGGGGTTCATATGGGATTTAAATGTACTCAGCTACATGCTACTTATTCTTGTTTCCATGCAATTGGGGAGTATAATGTTTAATGTATAACGCATTACCTAATCCAATCCTGGATTGTAGTAGTTGGTAGTTGGCGTGGTAGTTGGTAGTTGGTATGGGTTGATAAGCCGCCGCCATAATTTACAGCAAAAACCGACAGGCCTTTGAGCGACTGAGGGAGATACCCAATTCAATTAGGAGCTATAGAGGCGCAAATACCCAGGAAATCTTTGACGTGATGAAGCAGTAAATTTACGTAGCCACAACAATTAAATGCGCATTGGCGAGTCGCGTATGAGGAAGAATATTCGCTAAAGTATGAGCAGGATGCCAGGGCACTTAAAATTCTCAATCGAACGCCCCTATGTTGAATAGACCCTGTTGCCCGAAGAGAATTTCTCGAAAAAAACTCAGTACGGCGATCCAAACAACAGGCGAGACGTCAACGCCGAAGGCAGGCGGGATAACGTTACGAGTAGCGCGCAACACGCCCTCAGTTGGATAGGTTGCCAGTAGCCACGGCATCTTATTGATCTTTACTTCAGGAAACCAGCTCATTATAACTCGAATGAGCATGAGGAATTGGCCAATGTTCAGCACTGGGTCCAGCACAAAGCGGCCAAGGATCACAGTCACTGAGGAATCTGCTGCCCAAACTTCTCCTGGCGCAATAGTTGTCGCTGTAGCTAGGAGCCCCAAAGCAACAACAATACTGGCGTGATCGGCATAAGCAGACTCGCTCGTTGAAACCACTTCTACGGATGCATTGGGTTCAAGGTCCGGTTGATTCGTAGGCAAGGCACGAAGAGATACACCAAGGCGTGGGCGTAAGCTTCTTACATTAGTGCAAGCACTTTGAGAAGGCACGAAAGCATTTGAAGTCGGTAAAAGCACGAAGAATGAGGCTAGCCGCAACATCTACGATATATCGTCCTTAAGCTTATCAATAATATGAGTGATGCTAGCTAGAGTGCTAGTTAGTAGAGAGGCCTCGAGCCTCGATGACTTGATGACTGTCTGACTGTCTGACTGTGCGCTACACGCCTACACGCTACGCACTACTGTACTACGTACTGTAAGTAGAGCTGAGAAAGAGAACGAAAAAAGTGAGCCGATCTCTCTCTGAGATCTGAGATCCCCTGCTGAGATCACCACAACATGCGCCGTGCGTAGAAGTATTTCTGGAGTTGTTGAGTCGTATTATTCGCCGCCACAGTAGTTCACCAAAATGAAGGCTCGCACCCTGCTCTGGTGGTCGGCTACGTTCGTGGTTGTAGCTGGTCGTACGATCAATGTGAAGCTTTCAGCACCATGGCCGACTTCAGCTATGTCGCCCATCCAAGAAGTGAGCGAGTTCATGGCAGAGGAGTCCAACCAAGACTTCTGGGCTTTTGTCGCAGCACTACGCACGCCGGAGACTATGGCATTGTTGGACAAAGCCGAAAGCGAAGCCTATGCTGAGGCCTCGCACGAACAATTGGGGTCCTTAGCGGTAGATGTAGCCTCGGGGTTGCTCTCGCCGCTGCAGCTCTCTGCGCTTCGACTCACGCTCGCCGTCCGCAACTTCGCGCCGATGGTCGAAACGCACCGTTCTCTCGCGGCCGTGACTTCGTATGTGTGTGATGGCGTGCGTAGCGGCAATGCAGGTGCAGCATGGGTAGTATTGCGCCCTTCTGGCCGTGTGGTATGCAGCCCATCGGAGCTCGCTCAAACTGCAGGGCCCGTAGTCAGTGCTGCTGCTGAAGGAGCCAAGGTTCCTGGCGTAGACCACGTCTTTGGCAGTGCTTCAGCGCCAGCAGCTGGCGCTTCTGCGCCCGAAGACGCTACTCTGTATGGGCGGGTTGGAACGTCGTCTTTTTGGGCTTTCTACGATGCGCTAGTCTCTGCTCAAGAGGCAGGCACGGTGGCACGATGTGCCTTTCGGCACGGAACCCCAAGTCGTGGTACTACCACGCCCACAGCTCTGCAAGGCTACGGCGTCAACCTCGACATCAAAAACATGGAGTACATGAACATTGACGACGGCGAGGCCAACAAGGACTTGAATGCGGCGGAGGCAGCGGGTAGCGAGGCTAGCAGTGAAGACGCCGTTGTTTCATTCCCGGAGGGCGAAGAGGTCGGCGGTATCGTGTTTTCAACTTTGCTTGAGCGCACACCGTCAGCAGGACAAGACCTAGCCTTACTGCGCAAGGAGCTGCTGGAAGCGTCGGCTTCCGACAGCGGCGAAATCAAAGTGTGGAAGCTCAAGGACATCGGGCTGCAGGCGACTGCGTCTATCGTCGCCGACAAGGACCCCCTCAAGAGGCTCGGCGCCGTGGCCCAGGACTTCCCGCTTCAGGCTCGCGGCCTCACCAGCGTGAAAGTCCCCAAGCCGCTTCGGCGTGAAGTTGAGGCCAACTACCAAAGCCGCGCCCTTCGCGCTGGTTTGTCAGGTGGCGGGAGCGCTACGCTGCTGGTGAACGGGCGGCCTGTAGACATTGGGTCAGTGACTTTCAACTTGTTTGCGCTCCTGCGAACCATCCGCGACGAGTCGAGGCTCTTGGCCAAACTCGCTGATCTCCACTTGCCACTCGACACCGCGAAGGCACTCCTAGCGCTGGGCAGCGGCGGTGGCGACGACGAAGAGAATGGCGGCGGTCAGAGCAGCGGTGACAGCAGCGTGCGAGTGGACATCGTGAGCGGAGCCAAGGGCGCCATCACGTTCTTGAACAACTTGGAGAAAGACCCCCAGTACAAGAAGTGGCCCAAAGCGCTGCGGCAGCTGCTCTTTCCGTCCTGGTCGTTGCACACCCTGAGCCGCAACCTGTACACTTGCGTGCTGGTGGTGGACCCCACCACCTCGGAGGGCCTCGAAGCGCTCACCACCGTGGAAGCCCTCTTCACCAACATGTACCCCGTGCGTTTCGGCGTGGTGCTGACGTCAGCAAAAGCGCTGGCCGAAGTCAAGGCGGCTCCATCATCAGCAGCAACAGCTACCACGAGCAGTGCTCTCAAAGCAACCATTACCGAGGACGACTCTGTTGTGGCCACTGCAGCAGACGTGGCGGCCTTGTTCGAATCAGCGCGCGCTTCCAACGGAGCTTCGGCCGCCTTTGCCTTCTTGTTCGAGTGCGCCACTTCCCTGGAAGCAGGCTACTCCCGCGGTGCCATGGTCTCGGCCTTTGCTGCGGCCATGCAAAAGGCTTCCGGGACTTGGACCTCGGGCGGTTTCCAGCAGCAGGCAGCAGAGGCCCTCAGCATCAGTGGTGACCAGAGCCACTTGGCTATGGTTAACATGACTAACTTCGCAGCTTCCAAGGGCTTGCCCGTGAACTCGTACACCTTGAATGGGTTATTGTCTCCTGACTTGGACCTCCAGCAGGGCCTCATGAGTTTCCTTGGCCGCGAGCAGCAGCAGCTCGGCCTCATGCTGCGCGACGGTCGCCTCAACTCGGGAAGCGACAGCAGTGGCAAAAAGAACAGCAAGAAGGCGGTCAGCGACAAGGCAGAGAGCGTCAGCAGCAGTTTGCCAGCAGGCAAGGCCAAATCAGTGCTGGCGTCACTCATGGCTCTGCCTGGGACCGTGCCGCGCTATCACCCACTAGCTGGCGCGAAACCAGCGGACTTGGCCTTCCTGCTGCCGCCACAGGAGGTGGCCAACCAGCTGAGCTATGTGCACCCACCCGGCCGCCGCGCCAGCGCCAAGGAAGTCTCCCTTTTGCTCGTCGACGATTGGTCCAGCGCTGCGGGCCTCAACCGCCTCGCCCACGCAGCCAGCTTCGTGCGCAGCGGGGGCAGCAGTACGGAGGGTAGCCAAGAAGTTGCCTATAGCCAGGACAGCAGCGATTCAGGCAGCGAGAGCAACGTGTCCGTCGCGGCCGTCACTCGCGTGGCCTTTGTGTTGAGTCCGTCGGGCGCAGCGAGCCCTTTGGCGAAGAGCGTGCAGGCAGTCCTCAACGCCGCTGCGGAGGACCCGAACGCTGCTGCCTTTGCCGCTGAGCTTGCTGCGCGGTTGCTGGCGCGGATGAACGAGGGGGCTGTGCCTCTCAGTGCCCTCGATGCTTCCCTCGTTGCAGATGCAGCGACAGCAGCTGGTTTAGACGCTACAGTGGCAGCTGCTGCTGGAGCAGAGGCTGTCGCATCATCGAGCAGTCCTGGTCACAGTAAAGCTACCTCGGTGTCTAGCGCAGTGGCGAAGGACTTGACCGAAGCGCAGCGGTCCAGCGGCGCGGGTGACGCCTCGAGCTGGGAAGCAGCCGTGGTCGCCAACGGTCGCGTCGTGTGGCTCTCTGGGGCCGAGGCTTTTGACAGCGGGGACATTGAACTGCTGGTCGGGCTGGAGCACGAGCGCCGTGCGTCGAAAGTGGCGAGTTTAGTGAACGCCGCATCGTGGGCACCTCAACTGGCGGGCAGTGCTGATGAAAGCAGCAGCGGCAGTGCTTCAGAGCACGCGGAAGTTGACTGGCGGTCTAATGCAGTGGCGGTGGGCGCTGCTTTTGTCGGGCGCTACACGCAAGTGCCCCGCGAAGACGTGAGCACTATGCTCGCTCAGGTTGGCACCAAGCACTCCTTGGTCTCCTTCGTGCCCTCGGTGGAAGGTGGCAGTGCGCCTGAAGCAGCAGCAGCAGCAGCAGGTGACGCTACCAACGACGACGACGACGACAGCTCTGACCAAACGGCCGCGGCCGACAGCGGTAGCATCGGCACCGTGTCCATTACCGTGGTCCTCAACCCTCTGACCGAAGCTGCGCAGCGGGTCGCGCCGCTGTTAGTGGTGCTGCGCGACCAGCTCCGCCTCCCGCTTCAGCTGCTTTTGCTTCCTGACCTCGCCATTTCCTCGTTTCCGCTCTCCAAGTTTTACCGCTTCGTAGCGTCGGCCGATTTGGGTGACGTCACTCCGGGTGCCACTTTTGCCGACCTCCCCAAGAAGCACGTGCTCACCATGCGCCTCGGTACAATGACACTACTAAATTTTAATTTACCCTACAGTATAGCCAGTCTGTCAATAAGGGTAAAAATGCAATGCACGCAAAAAGTTTAAGTCTGAATACCTAACTACTTTTTGGCGATTTTGTCCCTTCTGTGTGTTTGCGTCTTGTCATCAGACGTGCCGGAGGCGTGGAACGTGCAGTCCTCCTCGGCACTGCAAGATGCTGACAACTTGCGTTGCTCTGACGACACGTGCGGCGACGTGCGAGGCAGTGACGTCACCACTCTGGGCTACACCCTCAAGTCGCTGTTGCTAGGAGGGCAGTGCTTCGACGAAGTGTCCCGGAGCCCTCCGAACGGGTTGCAGCTCACTCTGAAGCGGGTCGGGGCTTCCCCGCAAAACGACGACAGCGTTGACACTCTGGTGATGCAGAACTTGGGCTACTTCCAGCTGGCGGCGATGCCCGGGGCTTGGGAGCTCGCATTAGCAGAAGGCCGCGGCAGAGACTTGTTTGAGATTGCGCCGTCCGACAGCAGCAGTGGAGAAGAGGAACACGCCAGCAAGGATGAGGCATCGTCTGCGGTGGTCTCCCAGGCGGTAGCCGTCTCATCGTTCTACGACGCGAACACGGTGCTGCGAGTGCGGAAGCGCGCTGGCAAAGAAAACTCCGAGCTGCTCGAGAAGCTCAACCCGGACGGAAGTTCCGCGTCGTCAGATGAGCTGGCCTCGGTGGACGTGTCTGCGAGCGGTGGCTTGATGGCGAAAGCCTCGGCCTCGATCGGGAACATGTTCAAGAGCAACGGCGGCAGCGTGTCTTCGGTGGGCAAACCCGGCGGCAACGACACGATTCACGTGTTTTCGCTTGCCACTGGCCACCTCTACGAGCGATTCTTGAAGATCATGATGCTCTCTGTAGTCAAGCGCGCCTCCATGCCGGTCAAGTTTTGGCTCCTGGAAAACTTCCTGTCGCCGTCGTTCAAGGACAGTGCCGACGCGATGGCTCGGGAATACGGCTTCGAAGTCGGGTTTGTGTCCTACAAATGGCCGTCGTGGCTGCGTCAACAAACGTCCAAGCAGCGCATCATTTGGGGCTACAAAATTTTGTTCTTGGACGTGCTGTTTCCATTGAACGTGTCCAAAGTGATTTACGTGGACAGCGACCAAACGGTGCGCGGTGATTTGGCGGAGCTCTGGAAGTTGGATATCAAGGGCCACCCGTACGCGTACACGCCGTTCTGTAGCAGCCGGAAAGAAACCTTGGGCTACCAGTTTTGGCGGTCGGGCTACTGGAAGGACCATCTGCGCGGGAAGCCGTACCACATTAGCGCGCTGTACGTGGTGGACCTTGAGACGTTCCGGCGGAAGGCGGTGGGCGACTCTCTGCGCGCTCTCTACGACCAGCTCTCGCGCGACCCGAACTCGCTGTCCAACTTGGACCAAGACTTGCCCAACTACGCGCAAGGCATGATCCCCATCTTCAGCTTGCCGCAAGAATGGCTGTGGTGCGAGTCGTGGTGCAGCGACGGCACCAAGGCAGCCGCGAAAACCATCGACCTCTGCAACAACCCCATGCACAAGGAGCCCAAGCTCGCCATGGCCAAGCGCGTCATTTCCGGCCCCCTTTTCCCGGAATCGTGGGTGGAGCTCGACGAAGAAATTCGCGGGCTAGAAGGCAGGCAGCGCGTCGGCGTGCTTGGCGAACATGCGTCCGAAGAAGCCTCACTTGACATGGGCTTCGGGAAGTAATATGCGCGGCACACGCAGATCACTTTTCCTGTTCCTGTAGCAATATTTTGCGTTCTGTAGGCCAGTAAGACCCCTGATTTTTTCTAAGGGACCCGCTAGAATAAAAATTAGGAAATATTAACCCCATTTCCCCGGATTTTAGGTTTTTAACTTACAACCACCAGACCAGTGACCAGAAGCCAGAAGCAGACATCGAAAGATCGAAATCGTGAGCGCCATATATACGTATGTGAGATGCGCCTCGCTTTATGCGGCCTAAGTAGCATGGCCTATGCGGCCTATTCCCCTTAGGATTCCAGATCGCAAATAGGGGCTCCGAAGGGTCAGACTTCGGGTATGAAGCAGAGAGGGCTAGCAGCTAGCAGCAAGCAGCAAACAGAACGGACGAGGGACTAACGGAGTGCGGAATGTCTTCAACTTTTTGCTCTGGTGCTCTGGTTGTGCGCACTGCCACAAGCAATTTCGCCTAGGTCTATGAAGGCACGAAAGAAATTTCTATGGAGCCGGATGCTCTTGGTTTAGTCCCCAGGGACTTCTAACCTCCTTCTGACTTCCATGGAAGTGCAGTGTGAGGAGCATGTTTCTCTAAAATCCAAATCCACCAGCACATCAATCTCATCGGCAAATCAAGTTATTCTTAAGCGCTTCTCATCACCGGCCTCTGCATGCGCGGCCTCTTCGGCGGCATCGAGCGCTGCCAGCTGAGACAAACTTATTTCGTCGGCGCCGTCGAAGCCGCCCGAGATGGCATCGCTTCTATAAGGAACAGAAACAATAACAGACACATATGTATTGATGCATTAAGAGCAGGTATTAGAAAAACACAACGAAGTACGAATTTTTACTCCGGAGCACTCACGGGTCAGGTGTAGACGCTGAAAAAATCGTGCTGTACTCGAAGCCAAGCACAACTGAAGGGTTAGGTGCTTTCTCTAATAGTGCTCCTGCAGGCTCACAGCCAGGCCTCGGTGGTAAATTCGCAACGGGAGCACTCGTCAGAGACGAAGAGGCTGGCCTCGGAGCAGGAAGGCCTGGAGGCACCATAGGCACTCGACCTCCGACCGACCAGGTGCTGCTCTGCTGATGCTGTTGTTGCTGATGCTGTTGTTGCTGATGCTGTGGTTGCTGCTGCTGTGGCTGGTGCTGTTGCTGCTGCAGGAGTTGTGGCGGTTTCAGTCGTTGCTGCTGCTGTTGCAGTGCGATTTCTTGTGGTTTCAACTGCTGCTGTTCCGCATGCGCCTGGTGTTGCTGTCGAGTATGCGCAGTGGGCGGTTTATGCGCCGAGGAAGGCAACACCGGTTGTGCTACCGGAGGCTGCATCGCTGGAGGCTGTTGTATTGGTTGCAGAGGCCTCGGAGGCGCTACTGCAGGCGAAGAAGCGGATCGCGGAGGAGACAAAGCACGAGCAGGGGGTCGTGCACTTCCTGCTGTCGACGAATGAGATGACGACGGCGCTTGTTTAATGACGCCATTGCTAGAAGGTGATCCTTGCACCTCGTGATTTTCTTGCAGATGAGCGGAGTTGTCGTCCTTGTGCTTGAGTGAGTTGCCTAACAGCTCGCCGAAGCACCGCAGAGCGCGCTTTCTTGCATCAGTCACAGCTGCTTTCTTAGCACGCTCTAGCGCCTGGCCCTGGTCGCGATCTTTGGAGACGCCATAACCGATGTCCTCGTGGAGAGCACCGCTCTTCACCTGAACTCGCACCAACGAGGACGCACCACAGTGCCAGTAATCTTTATCGTGCCTGCAATAGTCAACCTCCAAATGTACCACCCGGCTCGACCAGTTTAATGCTCCAAAAACATGGTTTGCAATTTCGAGTTGTGCGCCGCCTTCGAGGTAGTCGACCTTCTTTCCGCCACCTCCGGCACGCTGCTTTACGAACTGTTTGGGCAAGCCAACCCGCAAAAGCTCCTGAATTCGATTCTCTTCATCACCTGTAAAGGTACCCCATGCTTCCGAGGCCAGTATGCTAGGAGAGGAACTCATTTATGCTTGAGCTCAGCTTGCTCGTGATGAGGGCAATTCTCAAACTAAACGAGCATTGTTTTACAAAATTTCGAAAAATTTCCTCGGCTGATCTGATTATCTTTGTTCTTCTATATACTATATTAGTGTCGCTAGCCTTCTCACAAGAAGAAGACAAAGAGCTGGTTTGTGGTTTTGGTTCTTTTTGAAGGCTTTTGTTTTGTGTAACATTCAAGTAGTCGAAGTCGATGTCGTCTAGTAGGGTCGAAGTCGAAACACAGGAAAAAGGAAACATAGGAAACAAACCCGGATTTTTCGCGTGTTTCGTTTCCAAGAAACAATAAAAGTGCCGCCCTGGGCGTTTCTGGTTTCTAGAAACGAAAC
>Ga0307979_1001275_pt1 | contig 17895 bp, 9 predicted proteins | sample OrgLakmetage1058_FD_201833 | JGI IMG/M metagenome (GOLD analysis project Ga0307979, IMG submission 201833) | Saline water microbial communities from Organic Lake, Antarctica - #1058 | ecosystem: Environmental > Aquatic > Non-marine Saline and Alkaline > Saline | place: Antarctica: Organic Lake...
GTCCTCTTTCTTGCTAACGAAGGATGGATCACGTGGCTGCAATGCTGTAGGCTGTGCGAACACGAATGAACACAGGCCTACGAACACCAGGATTAGCTTTTCCGCTCCAGAAGCGGTACTTAGCGAGGACCAGGTTTCATTATTTCAAAACCCGAACAAAGTTGGAATTTTGCAATCATTCTCGTGATTTCGGCTATGATGCATGATCCACATTGTGGTTGTCATGGTCTTGGTCCCTGATGCCCTTCCCTTCTGGCTTTCAGATGCAGAGAGCACAATATGGCACATGCTAAACCCACCACTTTTTCTACCACTAGGGTCGTCATAGGTGCACTCTCCTTGAGGGCGCTTAAGGCATATTATTGTTGATTTCTCTTGTGATGGCCATATCATACCACTTACCACCTCCTCTTCTAGCGTGCGCTAAATCGTGTTCCCTTTCTATTTGTTGGGCCTCTCGTTCCAGCCCTTTGAAGCCCGTTTCGAATTAATACAGGGATGAAACGTCTCCTCTCGAGCTAGAAATAAAATATTTATGTTCCATTTCATGTGTTTTTGAGAAAGGCCCCGAAGGGCCGGAATTAGAAGACCAACAGGTAGAGAAGAAAAGCAAAGCAGCACAAACTAGACTTAAGAAGCTAATCAGGCGCACATGCCCGAGTGGCCATGGGCTTTGAGACAGGCCCCGAAGGGCCGGAATCAGACGGCCAACAGGTAGAGAAGAAAATCAAAGCAGCGCAAACCAAATCTGAGAAGCTAATCAGGCGCACATGCTTCTCGTGGCAATACGGGGGGCTGTGGCGTGGGCGTCCGGAAGGTCATCTCATAACCAGCCCCTGTACAGTGTAGTACTGCAGTACTGCCAGGAAGAACTTTCACGTAACGTTCTCTGCATCATTTTTTTTCAGGAAACGTCGCCGACAACTCTCGTGCGAACATTCATTGACCTGATAGCCCAAGAAGCCAGAACACCAAACACAACTCATCAGCGCAGTTCGCCAATTCGAGTTCAACTCATCATGTTCAGCAACTTCTCGAGCATATTTTCTACCCTCAAGGGCAACACTAGCTCAAACGAGTCGTCTAGCGAAACCGAAGCCGTGACAAGCATTTTTATGGCTGACAACACACCCATCGAACTGAGCACGCTAGTAGCCAACCCAGCAAGCTTCAGCCTGTTCGACGATCAATATTTCGACATTTCTAACGAGACAACCGAATTCGACAAAGACACTGGCTGCGAGTACGTGATGCAATCAGCCTGTGTCAGTGCTGAAATCCAATCGGAAATGGATGAAGTTCTGAACGAGATTATGAGGGCGCAGTGCGGTGCAATGAACTACGCTGCAAAGACTAAGACAATGACAGACACGATTTCCGTTCAAGCATGTCATTCATCACTGGCGCGCAAGCACGAAGACAGGTCCCGTGATGAGGTGATCAGCAACAGCATCAAATTTAACTCCGAATACGAAGGTGACGAGCAGTCATTGAGCGACGACATATTTGACTACGGCGACGCTCGCGCAGCGGCCAACTCCTTCGGTTCCACAAAAGTGTCGAACTACTACCGAACCAAGCCCTTGCATGACGCAGCTCGGCAACAGCGCATGCAGGCCGTGGCGAAACGCAGCTCTCGGCACCCGAACGACCGTAAGGTGGCCTCACAAGCCCATTACTCGGCCTCTGGCCAGAAGAGGAGTGCTGTGCGTGGCGTGCGGGGCGGCCGTTTTGTGAATGCCGGAGTCTTTCAATAATGATGGAACTGAAGCGGATTAGATGGTCTACATTGGAACGCAAATACATTTGAATAGTAGGGGAAACCCTGTGCCCTGTGGCTCCTTTTCACTTTTTGTTTTTAGTTTCATCTTTTATTTGTTTTCTTTGTGCTGAATAAACTATAAATATAAATGGCAGAATACGAATTTAGATATTAGTCGGAATTGCGATACCATTAACAAGAACCCTAGTCTAGTTAGAAAACCGCAAATGAAGTGCATTAGGCTTATGAGGTGATTTGTATTTCTGTATTTGCCACCAATGGGGATAATATCTATATACAGGGGCCAGTTTAAACTAACCATTGGTTTCTATTTTTACACCAAAATTGTTGTCGTTTGTCCGGGAAAAAAAATACCAAGAGCCGCTTTCATGTGCCTTCTATGCGAATGCAAGTTAGATATAGTGGGTCTTAAAGCACACGCGAAATTTCAGAGAGCTCAGCCTCGATTGTGCCTAAGAAAAGTTGAAATCACTATTTTTTTTTCTTTATTAAGATCCAGACTCAGGAAAATGCCATATAGCACAAAAGCACCAACTTTTAACCCAAATATTTTTGCTGCGCTGTTTAATGCATCCGATTTCCTAAGTAATGCGACCTTACGGGCCTCTCTAGGTGCCATTTGGCCCTCTTGGTGACCATATTCGTGTTGGCAACAAAAACGGACGTGCAGCCAAATTTTGTTTCGGGGGGGGGGCACTTCTTTGCGCTTGACCAATAATGAACGTGAAGACAATAGTTCATGGGAGTTAAATAAGGTATCACTTGAGGCTCATGCGAAGTTTCAGACAAACTCGCCCGGATACGCACGAGTTATGGCCCATGGCGCTAGCCCCTGGTTAGTTTAAACTGGCCCTGTAGTATAAAGTATATGTGCATGGTGTCCTCAGTCCTTAGTCTTAGTGTTAGTGGGTTCTGTGAGTGCCGGGTGTTGAGCACCTTAACATGCGCGCATGCTACAAAATTAGATGCCCATTCACCCAGAGTAGCTCTCTACAGTTCTCCAGGGTTCGAGCCCCAGTTCATCTGGTAGTCTCTTTACTAGAATTGCCATTCCAGGCACCTTCACAGCCACATCAGCGGGGTAGTGCGAGCGGTTAAAGGAGTTTGCTTGGCGCCGCGCGTTGGCTTGAGCATTAGGACAGAAGCGGGCTTCGGGATTCGACTGCGCACCCATGGTTGTCCCGCGCTGAGTAGCATGCGTAGAGCGGCGCATGGACGCATGGTGCACCGCGTTCCCAAAGGGCTTGCGCATAGTGGCGCGCCACAGCGCCTCGTTGGTGACGTTAACGTTCGCTGCGTGGTCTTGACTGGTGCGAGGCTGCTCCATCCAGGCAGCTACAGGCCCGTCGCGGCCTCGGCTCCGATTATCGTTCGTATTTCGTAGGCTGATGCCGAGCGCGCGCTGCTCAGGAATGAATGCGCGGCGTGCAGGCTCGGGGACATAGGAACGGGCTCCAGCATGGAGTGCTTTCGATTGCAGCTTCAAGGCATTGAGAGTGGAGATCTTCGAGGGTGTGCTTCTCCGCAAGTCTGCAGCAGCTTGCGCGCGCATCTTGCTGGAAGAAGTGTGTGCTGTGTGTGGGCGAGAGCGCCGAGAGTGCACAGACGCGCTTTGCTCGGACACTTCAACTCCAGCACTTTTCAATCCGGAATTCCGATGGCGCCCGTCAACAATGCATTTGCCACCACCAGCGCTTCCATCATCGTGAACGCTCGAGGAGGGCGTGCCAGATAATTGGTTTAAAGAATTCTTTAGCGAAGGAGTAATGTTCTCTTGGCTTAACTCACAGTTGTCGAGTGATTCAAGAGAAAATTGGTTGTTTACTGGTGGTGGCGGTGGAGAATGAGCAAGAGCCGAATTATTCACACTTCGAGGACTCGATCTTCTAGACTCCTCACGCTGCGGTGTTGCAGGAGCTGACTCAGGTCTTGGAATAATGATCGACTGCATTGACCGCCGGTAGACTTGGCGCGGATGCGCATCTATATGTTGCATTGCCTAGCCCACGCTTCGTATCAGCCAACGGTTGATCTGTTGATGAACGACTGATGAGCGTTGTTGTCCGTTGGAGCGGACATCTGGTTTTCTCCACGTGCCGAATCAGGGGACGAGCTGAGGCCGTTTGATCCACTCCTCATCATTCGTATTCGTAAACCTACGTCGCAAGCTTTCTCCGGTCGAATGAGGAGTGCGTTTGATCACAACCACAAAGTTGTTTCAGCTAACGCCCATTTGTGCCCTCCAGGCAAGTCGAGCTGAAGGACCACGGCAGAATCAAAACAAACGGACAGATAGAGAGATAATGAGAGCAAACGACATGCACGTGAAAGTGCTATTTGATTTATTTATTTTTTGCCGATTTTGAAAGAGCTGCGAACCTGCGAAGCTCCTAGCTAGCTTTCGTCGTCTTGTCGTCGTCTGTTGACTTCGACTTCTTCGGTTTAGAGTTTTACACAACGACAGTGCTATGCTGAAGAGTCAGTAGCGCCCGAAAATCGCACGGAGGCTGGCATAGTCGACTCGGGGCTCTAACAAGCGCACATTTGAAACGTACTTATATATTTGCTGCTTCTGGCATATTGTATTACTTACTTTGAATATCCTAGTTTGGTTATAAGTAAGATGTTGAATCATATGAGATTAGCAAAGAAAGCCATGCCGGCGGTGAGAACACGCCTCTTCTCGACGCGAGAATTTTTACAACGCATGGACGGTGATGTCGTAGATCCAGCTGTAGCCCAATCCAATCGAGCTGCCTTGACCGACGTACAGCAAGATGACGCGGCAAAGTGCGTGACAGTCAAGTTTCTAGCTAGCTCCTAATCGTTCCTGTTTCGTAGCCTCTTTCGCAATCTCTGAGTTGACAGGCTTAATTTGTGAAACTCTTACCGGTGTACAGGTACAAAACGGTTGCAGGTGGATTTACGCAGCGCGGTTTCATCGTAAACGAAGCGGAGCTCGAAGGCTCTGTTCTGCTCTTGCCTCGATCTGCTTTCCTTTGGAAACCCAAAACTTTCGAGGAAGTGACGCCAGAAAGTCTATCTCTCGTGCCCCTGTTAGATCCTAGCATCGAGATCTTGCTCATTGGGAGCGGCGACCATCAGCGGCGGCCTTCTGAAGCACTGGCTGCACACTTTCGAAATCTTGGCATCGTGGTAGGATGCTCTTCTGTTCTTGCTTTATGTTTCTCTTCTACTATTGGCCCGCGCATTTACTTAGCTAACAGGCTGTTCAGTGTTTGCTTCGCAAATCGAGTGACTTCGCGCTAACCTTCATGTTATTCTCCATGTGTTGGTAGGTGGAGCAATTGAACACAACCAAAGCCATTGGCACTTTCAACGTGTTAAACATGGACGACCGCTTAGTGGCTGCTGCTCTGCTGCACCCGTCTTGCGATTGGACTGGCGATGAAGTTGCATTGGACAAGTAGACCCAGATTTCTTCTGCTTTGATAGTTCAAGTCTTAGTAAGCCTACTTCTGATACATCTCCAGTTATAGCGGATTAGAAATTGGAAACTCCCTGTTTCTCTGTTTCTACACGCAAGTCGCCCGAAATTAAGATATTCCACAAAGAAATCCATGATCGTCTAGATGCAGTACGCAGCCAATACCTAAACCAAGAAAGTACTTGAACTGCCCCTTTATGTCTCGGCACCTTTCGGTTTATACACATTCATTGTGCCGATGTTCGATGTTCCAAATGGCGATTTGTTTTGGGTCATTATACTGCATATTTAGGTCAAAAGCGTTACTTATTTTACGTCATTCGTCGGTCACGAGTCACGCACTCTTATGTCACTCACACTCACACGCATCGGCATCATCTTTAGATCTTTACTATCGGCCCCTCAGCTAGCTGTTCGGCTTAGCTAGCCAAGTTTGTAGCCTATAGGCTTCCAGCCGAGTACTTTATCTTTGACTTATAGCGCTCTAGTAAAGACTACTTTTAGTGCTATGGCCCGCCTGCTCTCGCATCGCAGTATACCTATCGCTAGACGCGCCTTTAGCTCTCGCTCCATTGTCTTTGACCGAGAGCTCAAGCGGAGGCAGCGGGAGTGGGCTAACAGCCTACCAAACGCTGAGGAATACGACTACATGCGAGTTGAAGTCGCCCAGCGTTTAGTAGATCGCCTGGAAGATGTTCAGCGCGAATTTCCCAGTATGCTAGACGTAGGCTGCCACGGAGGCGACATGTACGCTGCCATTACGTCACAAGAAGGCTTGTCGGGAAAAGGCGGCGTGGGAGGCGTCGAGCACGTCATTCAAGGAGACAGCGTGGAGGCTGCCGCCCGGCGTGCTGAAGCCAACGCTGCAAAGCTTGGGGCTACGGCCAGCTCGCGTGCTACGTGCCACACGCTCATGTTTGACGAGGAAACCTTGCCCTTTCGAGACGGGACTTTCGACTTGGTCACTTCCAACTTGAGCCTGCACTGGGTCAACGACTTGCCTCGGGCCTTGTCTGAAATTCGACGTGTTTTGAAGCCAGACGGCTGTTTCTTGGGCGCCATGTTTGGAGGCCGAACCCTCACCGAACTCCGCGAAGCCTTCTTGCTGGCTGAAACGGAGCGCGAAGGTGGGGTGTCTCCACACATCTCGCCGATGGCAGGGCCGAGCGACATGGGGAGCTTGCTCAGCGCGGCAGGCTTTTCGATCCCTACGCTCGACCTCGACACCATCGTGTGCAACTTCGAAGACCCGTTTGTGTTGATGGAGGAGCTTCAAGGCATGGGCGAGCAGAACGCCGCGGTTGGGAGGCGAGGGGTCAACGGCACTCCGCCTACTTCCCGCGAGACTTTCCTCGCAGCAGCTGCAGCCTACCACTACCGAGCCTCATTGGCTTCACCTAATGACGATAGCGGCAGCAATGCCAGTGAAGTCGAATTAGCTTCCTCGGTGCCTGCCTCGTTTCAGGTAATTTACATGATTGGGTGGGCGCCGCACAGCTCACAGCAGAAAGCAGACAAGCGCGGCACTGCGACACGGAAGCTGTCTGAAATTAGCGTAACACACTCAAAGCCACCTGCAAAATAAGGAGTGTAAACTCTTGCTTCTATCGTATCATGAGGACTTCTTCTAATGACTTCCGTCCGTAGCTTTCAATACCCTTATTATGTGGTTCTATCAGCCGGACTTCTAAATTTCTGAGCTGAGATAGAAATGCCTTTATATCTGAAGCCTTTAGAGCTTAAACATATAAACTCCCACCCCGAAAGTCCAGCCCCAATTACCGCACGACGCCAACGTATCGCCAACAACGACGCGCGAAACGCATATATAAATAACCACTAAGCGACTAGTAGCTAATTTCATCAATTTTTAGGACGTATTCGGAAGTAGTCGAATTACGAATTAGAGATCGGTGTCTCACCTGGAATTAATTAATCCTGAAGAATAAAGCAGGTAAGTTAAGGCATTGGCATTTGGGAATATCACTACTGCGCTTCATGATGATGCCGACTCCCGAAGCCGCTCTACCAGCTGCCTCGCAGGACTCAATGGAGGAGAGGTACACGAACTGGTGCTGCGTGATCTCGACGGTTCGCTCAGCTGCGACAAAGTCTCGGGGTCAAGGTAGCCACTCGTGCTTGGCGGCGGGCCATCCGGGCTCATTGGAGTCATTGGAGTGGTTGCGCTCGCTGTTGATGTCGGCGGTGGGCCCTCAGGCGTTGTGGCAGTGGGCGCAGCAGTTCTCTGGTGACTGGTGGCAAAGCGGCTAGGGGACGAGGGCGGCGACATGGATTTTGCACGGGCGAGCTGTAATTCTAACGCTTTGGACGCGGCCATTTCAGAAGAAGGGTAAAGGGCACGGACAGGAGACAAATCGCCGTGATGGCTAGCAAGGGTTTCGAGCTGCTCTTCGAGCCGCTGGCGTATGGTGCTCGCTCCAGCCTGTGCCTGAAAAATCAAGAGAAAAGTAAAAATGTATCAATTAGAGCAAACAAAAGCAGCCATACATGTACAGTAAAATTATTGCGATGAAAGTTGGGGTACCGCTTTGAACTTTTCTGCCTCTGTTTCCAGTGCTTGCTCCAAGTTTATCACCTGATGAGGAATAAGAAAACATCCAAAATATCACGCGCAACCGAGATTCATGTGAATTTCAGGGGGGGGGGCACAAACGTCTCTCAATCCAAGAAAATGCAAGCACATGGAGTAATGTTGCAGTTTCGTACTACTGTAGGTGCATCGGTTGCGCACTTTTGCTTTGAGCGCGTCGACCGTCGCTGCAGCTGCGGCTGCTTTCGTGTCCAATTCGCTACGCTGTTTCGCGCGCACCGTGCGCTCTTTGCTCATGGCTTCCATGAGCGCGCCCACTTGCGACCGGAGCTCGTCGGTGGCCTGTTTGGAGCGCGCTTCCACCGCAGCGTGCGTGGCCTGGTGGACTTTCACGTCTTCAGCTCGGCCGGCGCGCTCTTTCGCCAAAGCCTCGTCCAAGCTTTCCACGCGCGCGATCAACTCCGGCAGCTGGTTGCCTTTCAGGAGGGCTTCATCGCGCACGCTCCGCAAAGTCTGCTCGAGTTGCTCTTCCTTAGCCTGAGCTTCGGACTGGTCGGCTTGCCGAGCGGCCTTCTCTGCAGCAACTTCGTCCTCCAGCGCGCTGATTTTGGCGGCAGTGATTGCTGGGTCTTCAATTGCTGCCACAGCGGCCAATGCTGCGCTCAACTTTGCCTCCACGTCGGCTAGATGGTGGCGCAGTTCCGCTAGGTCTTCTTCCTTGTGCTGCGCCTCGAGTTCGAACTCAACCCGCCGGTATTCGCCTTCTTCCAAGACATCTTCAAGCTCCTGGATGCGCTTTGCAGCCGCAAACGACGACTGCTCGACTTCTTCCGCCCACCGAGCTTTGTCTTCTTCGTCCTGGGCGAGGCGGGACTCGAGCCCTTCGACGGCTTCGCGCATTGAGCGTGCGGTAGCGTCAGACATTTCGTCAGCCGCCAACCTCAGCTCTTTCTCATGCACCAAAGACTGTTCAAGCTCATCCAGCTTTGCGCTCAAACTCTCTTCAAACTCAATCTTTCGTTGTAAATCAAGCGCCAGTTCTGCCTTCTTCGTTTCTTCTTCTTTCAGTGAATCGTTGAGCTCTTGAATACGCTTCTCGGCCTCGTCGGAAAGAGCTTGAATCGATTGCGCACGTTCTTTGGCTTCCCGGCGCATAACTTTGAGGTCTTCTTGCTCCTTGCTAAGGTCAAGTTTCACCTCTGCAACCTCGTTTCGTAGATAGTCAATCAATTCTTGGTCATCTCCTCTCTCAGAGGCCCGGTCCAGCCGCTCTTGATTCAGTGTGTCTTCAAGTGACGTGCACTTGCTTTCCCACTCTTGCAAAGCATGGCTTACACGGGTGGCTTCAGTTTCTTGCTCTGCTTGATCCTTCGACACTTTCTCTTCGAGAACCTTCACTTGGGACACCATCTCCTGCAAGGCAATCTCAGATTTCTCAATTTCTGCTTGGTGAGTCTCGTTGTCAGCCGAGCGATTCGTACGCTCTTCTTGCAGCTCCAATTCAACGCCAGCGAGGCTTGACTTCAAAGATTCGCATTCTGTGGAAATTCGCATTGTTCCTTCTTCAGCTGTTGCTCGCGCTTCAGTCTCCGAGATAATAGCATCTTCCACAGTGACTAATTTGGCCTTCAGTTCCTGTATCAAAGACTCTGCTTCACTTCCAGCAGCCTTCGCCCTGGCTGCCTCATGAGACAGTGCAATCTCTGACGATGCCAATTGATCTTTCATCTTCAACAATTCACCGTCTAACTGGGCGTTCTCATGTTTTAGGGACTCAATATCTGCGTTGAGTCTCTCCTCGGTAATAGATAAGCTCAATTTCTTTCCTTCTAGACTTTGAAGCGTTTCCTTCAGTGAATCAATTGTACTCTCTGATAGAGCGTGGTCTGCAGTTCGTAACTCTTCAAGCTCGGCCCTAGTAGTCTTTTCAGTCGCCAGCAAATTCTCGAGATCATTCATACGATCGGAAGCCTCAAGGGATAACTTCTCAATTTTTTCAATGATTGTAATACTGCCAAAGGCGTTGCCAGCTTCTTCGCTTGTGAGAGCTTCATCTGCCTTCTTAAAAGCTGCATTTACCGAATTCAGAGCTTCAACAGCCCGTGTTGTTTCTACCATGCGCAATTGTTCAATATCTGCTCGGCATGCGCTTTCGGTCCGTAATGAATCCACAAGTCCTCGAACACGGGTCGATACTTCGTTCGACATCTCTTCCATTTTCTCACCAAGTGCCTCGTAGCCCAAATCGTGCTCTACATTTTTGCAGGACACTTTGTCCTCGGAGTCCAAAAGCGCGCGCTTCAGCGCATCAAATTTCGCGTCAGCTTCAGAAAACGCTTGCGTCAAGGCGTTCTCGTCCTCCGCTTGGTGAAGTGATTGCCCAAAGTCTTCAATGCGTTTGAGTGTTTTGTGATTCGATTCTAGCACATTTGCAACCAATTTCCGGTTATCTGAATCTCGTTCGGCTCTCTCTGCTGATAAGAGATTCTCCGACTCTATGAGCTTTGCCTTGACAGACTCAACCTCTTCACCGGCCTTCGCATGGTCTGCCAACCGAGACTCATGTTCTTTGCGGAGAGCTTCTTCTAGTTCTGCTATTTTGGATCGCAATTCTCTCTCAGTGTTCATCGCATCTGCATCTCCAATTTCCCGCAGGGCCTTTGTTTCAAGAGCTTGGCTTTCTAACAAGGCGCATTTTTCAGCCTGAGACGCGAGTTCAGATTCTGTATCTTTGAGCTTTTCTACGACAGCACGGTGCTCTTCCACTTCTCGCTCATGAGCAGCACCTTCCGATTCCTTGGCGTTTTGCTCTTCTTGTAAAGCCTTTTCTAAGGCATCAGCTCTGGCTTTGGTTAACTCTAGCTCATCAAGAAGACCATTTTGCTTGAACTCCGCTGCAGAACGTTCCTCGTTATGAACTGATTCCGAAAGCACAGCAGAATCTTCAAGGATCTTGACTTTCTTTTCGAGCTCTAAAGCAGCAAACTTCAGCTCAGATTCGACTGTGGCGCCCTCAGTTTCCAAAGCATGGAGCTCATGTTGCAATGTCTCAATTTGATCAGCAAGTTTCCCTGCACGTGAAGACTCTTTTTCTGTAGCTCGTTTTGCTTGATCTCGTTCTTCCATAGCCTTTTCAGAAGCCACAAAAAGGCGGACTCGCATCCAATATTGCTGAAGCCTTTTGATTTTGCTCGATTGTGCCCATGCTCCAAGTATAAGTATGGCTTGTTCTTGCTTCTTTGAATTGTTGTGAGATTCTTCAATCTGTTTCAATTCAGCCTCTAGCCTCATAGATTGGCGTTTGTTTTCTTCTGCGATGGCAGCGGCCATTCTTGTTGCGCGAGTCCAAACTTGCATGGCACCAGCGAGGGGCACTGAGTGCTTGAATCGGATAAGAACTCGTCTCAAAACGCGATCTGCTTGCTTTTGCCGAGCAGTCTCAGCATCAGCACGTGCCTTCTCCATCGTGTATATGGCCTCTTGTCTTTGTAATTCGTCGTCTCTCTCTTTTTGCTTGACAAGCTGTGCAGCCAGCTCTTCATTCTTCCGCTGCAAAGTCTGGAGAGATTTGGCCTCCACAGCTAGATGTTTTCGCAATATAGCAGACTTCTTCACTCGCACCGCACACTGCACAGAGATCATAGCCTTGCGTAATCGAATGAATAGCCAAAGGGAAGGCTTCCCACGAAATACTTTTTGGATTCTTAAGACAGCTCGATCTCTACGAATTAATTTGACCATGCTTCGCGCTCGATTTCCCCTGGCAAACGACTGCAATGTAATGGCACTCTCGAGGCATTTCCTGGCATGAGCCGCTAATAGGCGGCCATGGTAACCACGTAAGCAGCGTTGCAAAAGCCGGATAGCAGAAACTTTCAAGAAATAATTCTTCATCGCCAAAATTCGACGCGATGTCGCTTGGACTTGGGTCGCAGCGCGCAAGCGAGAATTCAGCACCCGAGCCTCGAGAGCATCGTGCGCTTCCTTTCGCAGAAATATCTTGGTTTTGCCGAATTGAACTGATTCCGATTTGTACTTCTCATTTTCAAATATTGTGGGAACTTCGAGGAGCTTTTTCGTCAACGTACGCGTGAGGCTTTCAACTACCTCTGGTGCAGTTCCGCCTTTGATGGAAAGAGGGAAATTAGTCGTATTTTCTTTCTCATTTGTACCAGCGAGAGTGTGCCCTAAGACCAGTCGGCGGTAACGATAATAGAAGTCCCAGTGTGGCATACGCACTGGAAATCCACTTCGAGAGACTCGAACAGCTTCCAGCACACCTCCGTAGCGTAGCTGCTCCGCAACGCGACGCTGATTGAACACGAAGGGTTCAGCTCCATCATTTGGCTTCAGGCACCGGATATAATGCGGCTGCGTTGCGGATAAGCGTGCCATCAAATCAGCAAGCTGCGCTTGGAACTTTTTGGCGACAGTCTTGAGTGGCTGCTTCCCGTTACGAGGGGATAACATATCATTCTCGTCAACTCGATCCCGTGACAAAGTAACTTGGCGCATACCAGACGACAGCTTGTTCGATGAATCGACATCAAAGTCCAGTGTTTCAAAATCAAACACAGTCTCATTGCCTCCGTCGTCACCCTTGAAGAGATGCTTAACAAATGGGTTCGTGCTCCGTTGAAGAAGTTCTCTTGCAGCCACAGGAAATTCATCCCGATTTTTTGCCCAAAAACCTTCTGCACTGTACGTCACACTACCAGCATAATGTACGATTGAAAATTTACCTCGTGGTTTCATCAGCCGAGTAGCATCAAATCGTGGGTGTTTCGAATTCTCATCGCTTTTGTCTCCAAGGAAGCCGAAGCTTGGGGACATTGCCCGCTCAATACCACCAGTGCTTGCTCGTCGCATCATCTTGGTGTTTGCTGCAAGCTCATCCATTTCTTCTCCTAAAAACGACTTGTAAATCCGGAACGTAAAGTTTTTGTCACTGCCACTTGGATTGTTGCATTCATCGTCGAGTAAGGTTAGTATCCCTAAAGGCTTCTTGCCTTCGATCAAATTTAATATGTCTTGGTTGTCGGGAAAGTCAATGAACGACCATTCAATGCCCTCGCGAGTGTACTCTTCTTCTTCGAGCTTGAAAACGTAGTTGTTGAAATGTTGTTGCAGTTTTTCGTTTGTGTAGTTGATGCACAACTGTTCCAACGAATTTTCTTCAAAACATTCAAAGCCAAAAATGTCTAAGACGTTGGCCGAAGCTTGAATAGCGCGTGGGTCATCAGTACCGAGACTTCTGTTTATCTTAGCGACGAGCCAGTCAAATAGTCGTGAATACAACGCCTTGGCCAAAGCATCTCGAGCTTCAACCGCATCAATTGGGCGAAGAGGTTTAATGACAGTTTCTGATTTCGTGCTGACATCTTTGGTCGTCAGAGCAGCAATCAAGGCTGTGAAGTCAACTCCAGTTAACTCGCAAAAGCGACGTGCAGAGGACTGAGACCATTCATCCTCCACGACTGAACCATAGCCCAAGTCCTCAGCAAATGAAACTTCACCCACATGAAGCACCGATGCAGCAATGTCGAATACATTTGAGGCCTCTCTTTCAGAAAAATCTAAGGTAGTCATCGCGTGGCGCACTTCCTCTAGTGCTTTCACGTCGCTGACGTCGCGAATTACAAAGATGCCGCCCTGGTTGGAAAATAAATAGGCTTTGGCATGCTTCAGGCCCCATCGATCAACCTCTGAGTCGTAGCATCTCTGAGATGAGTCTGTGCTGCCGCTTGCACTTCCAATAGATTTCGAATCTCGTGAGATATTTGAGTCAGTGGGTTGATGCAACGTTCGGTTGCGGCTCGAGGTGTTGGCACTGGCGCAAAGTTGATAAAATATGTGAAAATTGCGTTCCCCAGGCGATTGTTTGATAAGGCGAACCTGGTTTTAACAAAATATGTACCGGGATTATAGGAGTGCCAGACAATAAGAGCAAACTAATCGGGTGCCCATTATGCTAGGTAAATTGAACATTCAATAACAGTAGTAGTCCTACTTGGTACTACAGTAAGAAGTACCATTTCAGTACAAAAACTCACCTTTTCAAGGAGATACGACGAGATGCCACCCCCTAAAATTTCGCCAAACCCATCAAAGTAGATTTGCACTAGTTTGCCGAAGCGTGAAGAATTGTCGTTCCGCAAGGTGCGCGCGTTGCCAAATGCTTCTAGAATGGGGTTGGATTGCACAATTTTGTTGGAGTCAATGTCGCGCTGCATGGAGGCTAGCTTCAGACCCTTGCTGCGGTCACCTGCTGCTTGCCCCACTGTCGTCAAATACTCGAGGCAATGCTTGGTTGACACTGTCTTGCCGCTGCCACTTTCGCCCGAAATCAAAATGGATTGGCTAACCGCGCTATCGGCTCGGACAGGGCCTTGAGGAAGTCGAACCGAACGAGCACGTGCAAGCCTTAAAGACATGTCTTGATACGTGTCTGCGGCAACCGCATAGACATGTGGAGGCAATGCAGCCGTCTCGAACCCTTGAGAGCGTGCGACGCCACCTTCGTAGTAGCTTTCTAAAATCGCGTCTGTATACAAATCCAGTGGTTGAAACGGATTTACAGCGATAAGAATTGGCCCCGTGTACGTGTAGATGAGCTCGCTGTAAAATCGTTCAACTAGGGCGTGCAAAATTGCGGGCTCGTGTAAATGTGTGAGTCGAATGAGATCTTCTATGACCTGCCCATCATCATTTCGACGCTGCACGCCGCTCAATTCTCCTTGGGCATCCGAGTCCATTGTGATTGTCTCGAAGTGACGCCCCTTCGCCGCTTTGATGGTCAAACGAAAGGATTCATCCACCAACGTCTCTTTTGTCTCAATTTCACCTGAGAGCCATACCGTCTGATCATCCCTTGCGTCAGGATTCAAGACCCACACCTTGTCGTAGATCATTTGGTTGGACAAGCACTTCTGGCGGTTGAGTGCTGTTATGAAGTTAGCCAAGTGCTGAGAACCCTTTTACTAATACTCTTCCTCAGAATTGCGTACCAGCTAGCAAGTGCCTCATTCAAGTGCGAATGCGGCACTCTCTTCCCTGCTCGCGTGAGTGTTTTGCTCGCCGGAGAAGCCCGCTACACGTGGAAACGTGGGAACGATTAGAGGACAAAACCATCATCCATTCATCAAAACATCAAAACATCTCCAGCGGAACGGCCAAAATATTGAGGTTTTGACGTTTTGACAGGGTTTTGATGAGAATGTCGAGAATTCTGCAGTCGTCTGCAGGCAGAATTTCCCCCTCCGATGAGGGTACCCGAATTCCTGATCGGCGTTGCTGCTTGCTGCTTGCTGGTTGCTGGTTGGGAAGCACTTACATAGCACACATAGTAGACGAAAAACGATGATGTGCGATGTGCACTCGATTGTCATGGTTAGGGCATTCACGAGGCAAGAAGAAGACGACTCTAGAGAGCTGCTTTCATGAGGCTGCTAGAACTTTATCTTTTGTGTCGATAATCAGTACGCCTTTCAGTGTATCTTGATGTCGACCGTTCGGAAGGAGCTGCTTGGACATTTTGAAGCGGCATCCAACCTGCCGTCTTCGTCGGCTGCCCCTGTTGAGGAAGCGGCACCAGCCGGCCGGTGGGGGGCTGGCGCATGGAAAGGGCGCAATGGAGCGTGGGCGCCAAAAGTTGAGCCAATCCCTAGCCCCTCCGAGAAAGCCAAAGAGCTTTCGGACACAAAGGTAGCGCCAAGTCCATTGGCCCCTCAAGCTTTGCCCGTGGTGTCCGCTCCTCCCCAGCCAAGCCAGCCGGAAGTGGTCAGCGAAGAGGCCATGCCGAAAACTACCTCAATTTTATCACCAACCAAAGATGTAGACCTCAGCCTGGATGCACCTAAGGAACCGCAGGAGAGTCTAACGGGTTCCACGGAGCTAGTGCCTGCCAAGGTACTTTCATCTGCTTCCAGGCGGCCATCCGGTGGCGCGATCGCTGGGTTGCAAGCACTAGCAAGTGCTGTAACGTCGCCGCCAACGTCGCTAGGTGGTGGCGTGCTCTTGATACATGTGCAAGATGAGCTTAAGAGCACTGCGTACGACTTTGAGTTCGACCGTGAAGTTCTCCTGAACGCAACGAGGTGAAAAAATGACCTACTGGAGTGTAAAGTGCACGCCTTCCTCCATGTCGTTCCTAATTTCCATTCCTCTGCGCGTTGCTCTTTCAGTGTGCTGCAAGAGCGCTTAGCCAATTTGGAAGCATGCGCGACTGAAGACGAAACTGGAGGTGGCGACAGCGAGCCTAGTGGGACTCTAGGAACGCAAAGGCCGCCGCGCGCCGCAGGCATCACGCTCAAGGGCGACGTGGAGACGTTTGCGTGGATCCTGCACTACATTGAAGCGCCGCTGCGGCCGCCAACCCTGAATGCGGCCCTAGTGGTCAACGTGCTAGTGGCGGCCGATGCGTTGGCGATGGACCATTTGGTGCACCACAGCTTGCGCTACATGTGCGCGCACTTGCGCGACGTGCTCCGCACGTCCCTTGACCTGACGTGCATTCACGACAAGCTGGCAGTGAGCCTCGCCGACCTGGTCCACCCGGCTGCCGCCAAGCTGGCTGGCCTCAAAGACCGCCGCGACATGCTCCTGCCCAGAATCTACAAGCGCCGCCTCGAGCTGGACTTCCGGGCTACGAAGAAAGGCGACCGGCTGTCGTGCTGCAAGTGGTGCGGCAAATTGTTTCACACCGGCGCCATCTCCCTGCTCAAATGCAGCTTCGCGCCCTCCTCAACAACAGCAGCAACAGCACTAAACGGCTTCCACCACAGCGATGCCGTGCCGAGCCGCCACGCGCCCCAGCCGGACTGGTCGCTGACGGAGTGCGTGAGCCGGCTCCACCGCCACGGGATGGGCTGGGAAGACATTTACTGGCTCCTGTGGGGGGTGAGCCACGTGTTCTACTGCCGCGCCACCAATGGCCACTTCATGGCGTCCGACTACAGCCGCCGCCGCTACCACCCACGCCCTCCTAGTCCACCTCAAATCAGCGACGGTGCCTATGACGGAAGAAACGGGTTGAACGCAACAACAGTGGGCGCCGTGTACGCGTGCTGCGAGAGCGGCCCCAACACCGAAGGCTGCTGCTTTGGAAAACACGTGGTGGACGACAGTCAAGGAGCGGTGGCGTTTCTGACGGGGGGTGCACGCAAACTGGACAGTGGGCGGGGCACTTCCGTTAGTGGTGGTGCTGGTTTTGCCAAGAATAGTACGACTACTCTGACGGCCAGACGAGCGAACGAACCTCCAGCGTCACCGTCGAATAACTCGATGGCCTATCAAGCCGTGCGCAGTGTGCTCGAGCAGCAGCAAGAACAGCTCGCTCGGTCTTCTCAGCACGCTGCCGTCGTTCACGAAGCCGCCAGCATGGTTCGCAAAGCAAAGGACAGCGGTGCGAACAGCAGCAGTCTTGACGCTGGCAGTAGCTTAGGGGAGGAGGAACAAGTGCTCTTGACCATCCCCTGCGCGCCTACTCCGAACCGACTCCCGCCGCCGTGGCCGCCGTCTGCCTTCGAAGCTCAAAATGCGGAGCGGGTGCTGCGCCGAGCATTTACAGCTGCTACACATGTGCACAATGACGTTGCTGGCAAAAGCATGGCCCGCGCGCTGCGCCGCTGGCTCCTTGTAAGTTCATGTTGATTTTGTGCTCTCTCTCTCTTTCTCTTTCCCGTGCCTGAATGAATAGGATTGAACCATGGCGCTCCTCCTGCTGTTTCTACATACGTCAATCGCTTATCTTGATATCATTAACTAGGTCACCCTATTTTGTTTGTCCCTCTGTTTTTTTCTGAAATGATGGTGGCATGGCTGTTGGTACCTAATTGACAACTGTCTTCCAGTTTTTGGCGGCTTCCCATACGCAATCCACGCACAAGGCCCACGCCGTGCACCGCCTGGCGTTTGCTGTCGCGGGCCACGGCAATCGGGGCGCCCACCGGCGCCTAGTTCACTGCTGGCACGCCTGGCGTGCTCGTGTAACCGAATGGGTTGGGCAAGAGCGCAACGAACGGAGCGTGCTGGCCCGCGGTCTGAGGCTGCTGCAGCACAAGGCCAGCGTGCGGTTGGGTTTAGCCTTCAGCCGATGGCGGCATGCCATGGACG
>Ga0307979_1001279_pt1 | contig 17868 bp, 21 predicted proteins | sample OrgLakmetage1058_FD_201833 | JGI IMG/M metagenome (GOLD analysis project Ga0307979, IMG submission 201833) | Saline water microbial communities from Organic Lake, Antarctica - #1058 | ecosystem: Environmental > Aquatic > Non-marine Saline and Alkaline > Saline | place: Antarctica: Organic Lake...
CCTAGCGGTCCCTCCCTATCAAAGAGCTAAACCCATATATCTTCCATCAAACGCCACGGACGCTAGTCGTGGTCGTCCTCCAGCGTTTTTCGAAACCCTCGCAAGGCCCTCCACCTTGAGAGCACGCACAAATCGAGAAGGAAATCGACTCATGCGGCTGTGGCAATCAGATATGGCCAAACTTGTAAAACAAGCACAGCAATGTTCCATTGAAATATCGTACTTTTCTTCAAATCAAATGATTCCCAACGATGTTGCTTATCTTCGCGGAGAACTGCAGAAACTAAAGCCTGATGTAATTATTGTGAATTGGGGCGCTCATTATGGAAAGCGTAATCGAAACGAAGTCGAAGAAGCGTACACAAACGAAACTAGACTCATGGCGACCATGGTGGCAGAAACAACATCCATGAAGGGCAATGCACCCATGTTGATCTACCGTTCCACGGCGCCTGCCCACCCGAATTGCGCGTCAATATCCGATAGACCTGCTTCTGACCAAGAGTTGCGCAAGCTGTGGAGCGATGAGCGTGCCAAGGCACCCAACGAACAAAAAAGTCGTCAATGGCAGTGGGATGTGTTCCCTAAATTGAATCGCCTTGCGCACCCGTTGTGGTCAAATATTGCGGGAGCTTTGCCCATGGGCGTTGAAGAAATGGCTAAAAACCGCCCAGATCTTCACATCGATCCAACAGCAGCCCCAGGTAGCTTGGGATTCACGGGCCCAGACTGTTTACACTACAGAAAATTAGCTTGCCCAGGCGGATTTGCAGAGATGAATACCTGGTGGACTGCGCTGCTTCAAAACATTCTCGAGTCAAAATCAGTGCACAGTAAAAAGAAGGCATTCGTCTAGCTGATATGATTAAGTACATCGCGGCCGTAAGAGATTAAGTACATCGCGGTATATCGTTTACAATAGACGTCAGGTGGAGTACGAAAGAAATAAGGCCAAGCGCCCCACGTGCGCTGCTAGCCTGCTAGTGTGGTACTTAGAGACTAAGAGCTTTAACTTGAAGGTATTATCGCACAATCGGCAAATATGAAACAATTGTGATGCTTTCTAACGCAGCAATTCTCTCCCTTATTGCTCGTAAATTACACCTGGGGTTACCCAGCTCCATTTCTGTGTCCTGGGTGGACTGGAGAATTATAGCTCATAAGCCTAGAAGTTTCTAGAGGAACCGGTTCAGCTATCTGCCATTCCGAGAAATTTCATGGGGTTTCAGAAGTTCAGCCCAGTGTTGTGTTAAGACTCTTCATGTATTTTGTGGATGTGGGTGTGAGGTGTGTTACTTGTATTACGTATTAATCGGCGGCTTTAGAATCCAAGGCGAGCTGCGCAATATTATCAGTTATTCGAGTAGCCATTTCGCTTCTACTTCGCACTAAAAACTGACCTAAATTCGGAGCTGTGTAGTCTATCTCTTACTTGAATTCATTCACCTGGGTTCCCAGCTGGTTTCACGAGTCACTGGGTGAAAATAATACGTATGGCCTGTTGCTGGATCCTTCTGAGCCACCCATCCCGAAGAAGTCGAAGCCTCAACTGTTGGCCCTGAAACCGCAGGGGTTGCCGCATTGCTACTGCCGTCAGCGCTACTAGCACCGTCACCGCCAGGGTGGGTGGCGCTCAAGGCAGCTAGCACTTCGGGAGGCGGCGCGCGGGAAGTGCAATTGCGCGCTGCGTGGTGCCAGTACCGCTGGCCGTGAGCGACGACTTCCACCCATCCCAGCTTCTGAGCCGCCGCAGCCATGGCGTCCTGGGCTTCGTTGGCTCGCGCCGCTTCGGCGGCTCGTTGGGCCTCCACCGCTGCCACTGCGTCGGCTTCCTCTCGGGCTTTTGCGGCGGCTGCAGCGTCGGCTTCGGCCTTTTTCATGGCTTCTGCTTCGAGTAGCGCGGCCACCCCTTCTTCTTCCGCGTCATCCACTACGGCCCAGGCCCCACCCGCGGACTGTGCGCTGGAAGTTGTTGAGGCAGCACCTGCCGCGGAGGCTGCGGCTGCTGCTAGAGCTGCGGCTCGCGCGGCCGGTGTTGGCACGTCATTGTCCCCGCTTTTCTTTTCGTCGAAACCGTCAAATGCATTGTCGCCGCTGTTATCATTCTTGCCTCCAGTAGCACCATTTACGGCACCGTTACCATTGACTTCAGTGTCTATGCCGGCGCCCTCCGCGAGGGCCGTTTCTTCGGCAAAGAGTTTTTCAAACCCTCCACGCTTGGCCGCGTGCGCATTGAGTTTGCGGCACGCGTTGAAAATGCCCGACGTGTTTTTGCCGCACACGTTGCAGCCCGCAGTGCCACTCTTGTAGCGCTCCACGGCGCAGCGCTCGCAGAAGTAGTGCGCGCACTGGGTTCGCACCGGGTTCACGAATGGCCCACGGCACAAGTGGCACGCAAAGGGCATCACGTCCTTGGCGGTCACTGCGAAGGCACCGCCGTCGCCACCACCGCCGCCTTCCCCGTCTTCTTCGTCTGGATCCACGCCCATGGCAATCATTTGCTTCCGCCGCGCCTGCTGCGCTTCCCACTCTTTCTCCATCTGCCACCCGCTCTTGTAGTTGCCGCGGTCGTGCATGAACTTGCAGCTGTCTCCGAAGCCACAGAAGCCTGTGTCTTTGTAGTCCTTGCAAATGTCTGGCTGGTAGTCGAACCTGGTACATCACACATGTAGCACAAGTGAGGTATTTGTTGTCTCGGATTTATTCATAAGTAAAATGAAAGCATCTCATCATAGCGTAGAGGGGAACATATCAGCCTCAAGCACCCAAAACCCAGCTCGAATCAAATCCAAACAGGCAAAATGAGAATGCACGCTCTCTCCACTGTACAGCACACTCACTAGAGAGAGGTTGGCACTCACCGGCAAGTTGCGCGGAAAAAAGCAGGCGCCCGCACGGGCCCTTGAGTGCCTGAGTGTTTGGCGTTGCCAATTTGAGCGTCTTTGACGTTTTTGTTGTACGCTGCCTGGCCCAGGTAAAGCTTTTCACCATCTGCGCCAATCCTGCTCATGGTCAAGAAGAAATGGGTGGTTGAGTACAGTCTAGTCACGTAGCAGAAATACAACAGGATCAGCAAAATGTAAGCATCTTTCACGAATAACCCATGCACGCAGCCAAAAGCCTAAGATGTACATACGTTGCTCCCCCGTCTTGCTGCAGAGCTACTGCTCTCTCCAAGATAGCCCTAGCGTCCCGATCCGCCGCCGTGTCGATTTCGTTTTGAGCGGTGGCAGTGCCGCCATACTCGTGCTTGTTTGCGCCTTCTGATGATTCAGCCAGCAGAGTCGCTAGCTCCGTCTTCGAGCGCTCTCCGCTGACGCCGCCCGTGGAGAATGCGTTGACACGCTTTCGGGCTGGGCCTTCGTCACGAACAACGGCTGACGAAGCATCTGCCTCGGCATCAGCACTAGCGGTGGGCGCACCCTCTTCGCGCTTCCGCACATTCCCTTTTGGAGCACGCTTCTTAAACATGGATGCTGGCCTCCGTTAAAACTCCTCAAAAGACAAGTACCACCCAACGTCGATAGAAGCCTTCAAGCAGCTTCGCGCACTGACCTGCTCGTTGATTGACGAGCACAGCTTCGTGAAGGGGAGCAAATACGTTCTTGGACTAGTAGTAATGTTCTATTGCTCGAGTCTCACGCGCACTCGCTCTTCTTCCTTGCCTCCTTGACTTATTCACGGTTGGAGCACAAGCTCAGAAGCTGACGGCGCGGCTGGCGGTGGGGAGCTGGGGAGTCTCTAGCCTCTAGCTCTCTACTAGCTAGAGTCTGCGGGGAGCCGGGAGGGGACGGGAGCTGGCGAGCTGGCTCGACACTATTTTTACATTGCAAAATATTAGAACAATTTCTTGTTGGGCTTTCTCCAACTGTAAAAATGGCTAATTCTTGCTAAACCTGGACGAAGTACTACATCCAAGAACTCTCTAATATTCTCCAACTGCTAGGAAGATTTTGCCATGGACGTCCATCAAGTGCACTGGTCTAGTAAACCAACCTCGTTCTACAAAAACTTAGCCCATGCAAACCGTGCAAATGTAAGAGCTACCCGCAAGAAGCAAGCTGCCACCCGCCTCACAAACGCGGTGAGTAATCGAAGAAGTTTTCGCGATATTGCTTCAAAAGGTGCTCTATCGACTTATTCCTAATCTTGCGTCCGATTTCCTGTTTCGTTCAGGGCGAAGAAGTTAAGCGAGCTGCGAAAGACCTCAAGGTGCGACAAAGAAACAACGTCTTCCATAGGTAGCTAAACTTGCCTGAATAGACGCTAAGATTTGGATGACCTCTGATTTTGTTATTTTATTATTTTTGTTCTATTTCTGCTTCTTCTCTCAAATCTCAGCTTGCGTCCGCTGAACTTGAGGCTGTCCGCAGTCGACTCGTGCGCTGCATCGCAGCCGGTAACGAGGCAGGAGCAGCCGAAGCCGCCGCGCCTGAGCCAGCCCTCAAAGCTAAAGTCCATGCACTTCGCCAGCGAGCTGCCACAGCTAAAGGAAAGTATCAGACCTTGAAGGCGGCCGCCCAAGGTGCTGTGCCACCCCAAGCTACTGGTCCATGTACGCACGACACAATGGCGGCTTCGGCGGCAGCAGCACGAGCGCCCAAGCCAGCACCACCCGCCATGGTAGACTCGCGCATTGCGAACCGCGAAGCGCTTGAAATTAATCCTGAGCTGCGCCACTTGAAATCTAAGGTGAGCTGTGAAGTCGTCTCTGCAATCAAAGACTGCTGCCGCTTTTTGTTACAGCCGCAAATGAAAGAACGCTGTGAGTGTCTTCTTACCAATTGCTGCTTGGCACGCGTGTATTTGTGTGTGCACATTTTGCGGTGAAAATTCATACTTCAGGTGGTAGCATGGGCCAAAAGTTTTACAGCTGCCGAGAACGCACGGCAAGAAACAGAAGTGGCGGCGCAGAAAGCCCAACACCTAGCCGACTCTTGGTGCAAAGCCTTGCCACCTCCAGAAGACCCAGACGAGGACGCCAAGCGCGCAGCCGCTCGCGCGCGCCACCTCCAGCAGCGGCTCCGGGCAGCCAACCGGGCGCGTCAGCAAAAGCAACTAGAGCAGGAAGAACAAGCAGTCACCACGGCCTCGCGTGTCGCAGCTGCAGTGGAACAACAACAGCGCGTTGTGGCAGCTGCAGCAGGCGCCTATGTACCCGGCAGCTACTACCAATTGTGTAGCGCACCTGCCAGCGCTGTTTTCTTGGATGATGAAGGCGATGAGAATGGTAGCGGCTTGACGCTCGCTGCCGCAACAAGAGAGCAAAGAGGAGGAGGCGATGAAGCAAAGGAACCCAAGGCGACAATTCCAGCATCACCTGATGTTGGATTCGCAGCGGAGACTGCTGCTCAAGGCGCTGGAGGAACTCGCTTGAGCCCTGCTGAGACTCCAACGACACCACAACAACCAACGTCACCAGCATCTGAGGCTGGTGCATCCTCAACTAACACCTCAACACCAGTATTAGCAGCAGCGACGATCGCTGAGCCATCTTCCGCTCTTGATGCTGCTTCCGACAAGAGTACAACTGCTACGAAGGAAAACATCGCCCCGAGCAAGCTTACCACTGATGCTGCCAAAATGCCAACTGCACCACTCCCAGTGGTAAAGAATGCAGCGTTGCGATTGGCCACCACGTCACGGCTGTCGCAAGCAGGGCCGCATGCTCGGCGTGCTTGGCTGCCCTCGGGGTTTCGCTGTGAGGGTGTGAATTGCGCGCCCGTGTCTGATGCTGGTGGCACCGCCAGCTGGAGTGATGGCTGTGATGAAAGCGAGGGGAAGCGAGGAGGTGACACTGCTAGTGGAGAGGAGAAAGAGGCAGCCGGGACACGCCGCCGCGTGCCTTCGAGTGCAGTCGTGCGTTACTTTTCGTTGCCTCCACCGCTGCTGTCACTGAATCATGATGCCGGAGCACCTCCACATCATTCTACTTGGCACCGTCGCCAAGACCCTGGAGCTTTAGGAACATCAGCTACCAAAAATGCAGGAGCGAACACTACAATGACAGCTACAAGCTTAGCTAGGTCAGCGAGCACAGCAGGGTTTGGATCAAGTGGACTAGCAGCAACTTCTCGACAAGGCTCTAAAATCAAAGCTACCAAAAATACCGTGGGTGGCCTAGTGCGCTCCCTCGCTGAAGACTTATTTGTTGCTGGAGACCGCAACGGCGATGGGGTGCGTGCGCATTCTTGATTTCGCACATAACTCAGACTCATGTTTAAATATGCACTACTGTGTACGCCAGTTTCTCTGTACACTACACGCTCGTATTCACACCGGCATTGTAAGTGTGCTAATCTTTACCCACTTCTTCAGGTGCTCAACCCCGAGGAACTCCGCAACGCTTTCACGGTTCTTGGCACCGGTCCTGACGGGCGCGCGACGAAAATCTTCCGGCGCCTCGGCGTTCGGGATTTAGCTGCCACGCAAGCGGTTTTAAATGCTGAAGCGTTGTTTGAAGGACTCGGCTACGGTCGCGGCCATACGGGCAGTGATGATGCTCCTCGTACTACCACCGCCGCCAGCACCAGTAGTAGGAGTAGCGATAGCGGTAGCGGTGCTGTTGAACCATCGCCATCATGGGAGCATGGGCCGTTTGTCACCGAGCCTGAGTGCGCCGCTTACCTTGCGTTTGCTGCCCATTCGTTGCGCCGAGAAGCTCAAGAAACGAAAGCAGCAGCGGCGACGAAAGCGGGATCTACGGCTTCAGTCACTAGCGCCGTTGGTACTGCAGCAGTAATCACATCAGCCGTTAAAACCACCAGAGCTACCAGTGCCACCAGCAAGGCTGCGGCGCCTAGCCAAGAAGTACATGATATCAATAATATTGACTATCGAGGAGGGGGAGGCGGTGGCGTTGTTGTTGGTGATGACATATCTTTCGCAGCGCCTACTCCGCCGCGGCGGGGTGCTCCGTCTGTTCCAAAGCCATCGGTTACATCAGCCACCAAGCCCAAGTCAGTTGGTTTCGCCGAACTTCCTCCGAAACCACCGTCAACACCTCAAGTCCAAGATTCAGAGGACGCACCTGTCCCCAACGACCACGGTGTAATACCACCCACCATGGAGCCTCTTCCTCCTCCGGAATTACCGGTGGAATCTGTACAAGCGCGAAGTGCAAGTGCTGCTGTAGCATTATCGCCTGACTTGCCAGCTTCCTCAAGTACCCAGCGGCGTGATTTTTATGCCAATGAGGTTGCTCTTTAGATTTACGTGTTTTCTTTTGCTATGTGCTAGCTCGCCGAGCTGTGCATTTCCAGTGTTGCCACTTTAACCTTTAGTTGTTTGAAATAATTCGTACTTTATGTCGAAATAGGATTAAAATAACAGCTTTATTCCTAGTTCCCAAGGGAGTTAAATGCACTATTGCCTATTGCACAGCGCCCGAATTACGAGGTAGAGGAACAAAACTCAATTCTTAATTCTTATACTTTATATACGTCGCAGCCGTCCTGATAACTGCGCCCGCGCCCGTAATTATAAAATCGATTTCAGCGATGCTGCTGGTGTGCCACAGGCGACAATTGGGGTTCTTAGAGAGCCCTGCTGCTCATTGAGATGTGTGCGGTCGCGCAGTGTACATGAACGCTTCAAATTGCGCGTCCTCTAAGCTGACATTTCGGGCGGATACGTTCCATCTCCTGCGTGATGAGTGCCAACATGTGTGACGAAATCCGGGATAACATACACGAGCACCGGTAAGAAGAAGAAGAAAGTAATTCGTACAACTCAGAATGCGATCATAAATACATTACCTTTCTAGCCCTGCTGCGGCAGCTTTAAAGCTCGGTTCTCGCAATTCAGGTGCCTCGCCTGAGACCATCACGTACGCAGCTTCTTCGCTATCGCTGAGAACCCGCGCGACTTCCGAAACCACACAAGCTGCGTCGTCTATTTCACCCGACGCTAGGAAGACATCAAGTGTGCCTTTGTCTACCTGTATGAAAAAAAGTTTGAGCTCGCAAGCAATTCGGTATCATCGACAGAAGGCCCAGCATTCAACATACTAGGACACCTGCGATGCTTCGAATAGGATTCGTTGTACTTACCACTGTATCGAAGCTACCATTCGGAAACGGCAAAGCCCGGGCGTCACCGACAAGTATCGACTGCGGTGTAGACGATGACGGGCGCTGCGCTAATCGCTTGCGTACCGCATCCACGGCTGCGCTGGAGTAATCCAGGTGAGTTACCACCCCATCCGGAAACGCGTCTTCAAGCAGCTCACACCATGCGCTCGTCCCACAACCTGGTAGCGTAGCCGAAGACAGAGCAACCATTTAGTTTCAGTTGTGGTCGAACAAAAAAGTAAATATAATAAATGGACCTACCGAGGTGAAGTATTCGCGCGCTTGGTTTCGTCTCCGCTTGAACAGCTCGGATTGCGAGCTTGAGGTCAACGTCGAACCAACTGCGACGGAAATTACGTACAAATCAAATAAAAATAAAACTTGTAGGCGCAATGGCGTAGCTAGCTTCAAAGATCGATCAAAATTCTTAAATAACAATTTACTCGAATGATTCGTTGCCGCGTCGTTGATAAAACTGCTGCCAATAGCTTGGATCTTTCAGGAAAGAATTGTCGAAGGAAGCGTCTTTCGAGCAAAAACAAGCTGGGTTCCGTGAGTAGCCTCCTCTGATCATCGAACTTTTTTGTCTAATGAAGTTTCGGTGTATAGAAGAGCAGATGGTAATGACTGGCGAGGTCATGAGCTTCGCAGTAGAGCTCCAGCCGCTCTTCTACAGATAGTAACCTTCCTACAAAAGCTACTACTTACTACTTACGTTACTTCTTACACAACAGTACGCTTTCTTTCAGCTTGTTCAGATGTTGTTTACTTTTTGTTAGAATTACGGGTTATTTCCCAAATATCGTTTGGCCGTTGTGATTGGAAAATCGTTTGTCTCAGAAGTCACGGCGTGGGTGCGCGACGATGGTCAGTTGTTCGCGGCTGGAGCGCCAGAGTTAACACATTTGGCAAACAAACTCACTTGTTTGCATCTTTTTCTCCCTTTAACAGCAATCTCCAAAGCCCTCAGTTGAGGCCATCTTCAAGAAGCTTGATCCGTAAGTACATTGTGCACCCTTTTCTCCGTCCTCAATGAGTGAATGCACTCACCAATAACGCGGTGGATTATAATGAGCACTGACCATCATTCTTCCCGCCCTGACTCTCGATTCGATCGTTCAATTGATATAAATGGCAGCGAGGGGACAGGCATGCTATCGAAACAAGGCGTAAAGGAAGCTCTCTCTCAGATGGGCATGGACTCCTCGGCCGAGGCAGTTGAGCAGGTGACAGAATCGAGTCCGTTATGCAGCGCACACTGTTGCGCTTTATAGGTTGAATATAAGCCAATAGTATTAACTTGATTAAGTCTGGCGCCGCCGCCTTTTTCCTATTAAAGGCGAGCGCGCACTCACTTTTTTGGCCTGCTGTGCTTTCCTTGCTGATGCTGCTGTTTGCGTCGTCATTTCCCACATCTCTACCGCCACCGAATGCCACCTTCGACATCGTCGCTGCTTGCCGCTCTTGCTCCTGCTGCTACTCTTCCCCCAGATCTTTCGCACCGCCTCTGGAGACATGACGTCGCCCAAGTCGTTCTCTGCGCTGGTCGGAAAGCTCAAGCAACAAAAGGCCTCTTCCGAGAACGCCTCCATGAACCTCATGAAGCAGCGGTGAGAGAACACGTTCGAATGAGCGTTCCTTTTCTGCCTTTGTAAATTAGTTCGATACAATCTCAAGAAATATAGAGCCGCCGATTCAAGCTGCGAGTGCACGATGACGCATCAAGCATCAGTGTGCTCAGCGAAGTGCAATGAGATTGCTTTCTCTCACGCTTTTTTTGCGTCCATGCACCCACTCAATCTCCCACTTTTTCCCTCGCCCCCCCTTCCTGTTGTATCTCTTCCCAGGTATGATTCTGAAATGGCTGCGGAGCGCTCGAAGCACCAGAAGGAGCTGGACTCTTTGCAGCGCCAAGCCTCGATGTCGCCCGGTGCCCGCTCCCCCACCAGTGGTGCTTACGGGTCAAGCTACCAGTCGCCTACCAGCAACAGCTACAACAACGGGGGCTACAACAGCGGCAGTGGGGGTGCCTTGGTGCCGATCAGCAACACCGCAAGCCCTTACCGCAGCCAGTACGGTGGGAACAACAACCAGATGGAGCCGTACGGGAACGCGCCCGGCTCGATCCGCAAGAGCCCCACTTCCGGCTACAAGCTTGCCGCGCGGCCCTCAGCCACCAAGTCCAGCTACGGCGGAAGCGGCCGCAGCGAGCCCGAGCCGACGGGCTTCATGTCGCCCGTGACGTACAACCGCAAGTTCAACCAGCTGGTGTCGGACATGGAGCAGCAAACCAGCCTGCACGTGGAGGACGCTTTGCGGGAACAGCGCGACCGCCACGCTGACGCCCTGGAGCGGGTACTGTACCATGAATGCTTCTGAATCTCCATTCTAGTGCGCTCATGTTTTATCCCCCTCTAATGCAATAAATAATACTGTCATGGAGGGGGCGGAAGAAGGAGTTCCTAGTCGTAGCATTGTCTTAATTTGCGCGCTGCACCGTTAAACCTTTCGCGTGTTTCCTTGTTGTGGCTATTTTTTTTAAAAAATGATTGGATTTTGCGGGGCGCAGGTAGTGGCGGAGAAAGAAGCGGAAATGGCGCTCCGGCTGTCGGAACTGACCCGCGAAATGGAGCGGGCCCACGCCAACGAACTTTCCGAGAAACTTGCCCTCGCCGAGCGCCAGGTATACTGTGCTGCCAACCTTTTACCACCGTGCTGTCTCTGGGTGCAGACACATAACATGACGAGGCAGCACAAAACTTGTATGCTGTGGTCAATTCTTTTTACCTTGTTGTTGTTGTTGCCGCGACGACTCCGCGTGCACACTTTTCCACGCATTTTTGTGTTCTAATACAGGCGGAAGAGAAGCGCCTGGCGCTGCTGGCAGATGAAACCGCGAAAATCGACGGACTCTTGTCGGAAGCCGAGCTGTACAAGATTCAAAGCGAGTCGGAAATCACGGACACCACGGAGAAGTTCAAGCGCATTCTGACCACGCAGGTAGCGATGCTCTCTAAAAGCTTAAGTTTGCACGCATTCATTTTTTTGAAGCATAGGAAAATTTCTCGCCTCTCTCTTTCGTTTTTACAGCTATTTTTGTTGCTAACTCGTGGTGCATGTTAGACCCTCCACTAAAGCTTCTCTTCTCATGATTGTCTCCTTTTATCTCCCCCGCTTTGGGGTGCTGCAGCTCGAGGAGCAGCGCCAGTCGCACTCCGAAGAGCTGCGGCGAGCCACCCTGGAGTCGGAAGCCCGCGCCACGGAGCTTCGGGTTTCAATTGTGGCGGAAAAGGACAAGCAATTTGCGGCGGAGAAGGACGCGCTCGAGACGCGCCTTCGAGCAGCGGCTGCGGCCGACTTGGAGCTCGCCACCAAGCGCTTTGAAGCCAAACTCGGGGAAGGGCTGGAGGCACAGGTAGACTTCGTCTTTTTTAGTTACGAAAAAACACACTGATGAAACACTCTGTCAATTTACAACTGCGTATGCGATTGCCTTATACTGCATGCCACCACTACAACTTTCACCATCACCATCATTTGTATTCTCTTATGATGTGCACACCCACGCAGGCCGCAGCCCTGGCCGAGCAAGCCGAAAAAGAGCGCGAAAACGCCCTCTTGGAACAACAGAAGGCTTTTGCCGCCCGGATGGAAAACGCGCAGTCGGCCCTCAAGCTCCAGCACACCGAGGCGCTGGCCAAGACCATGGGCAGCAGCCGGGAAGAGTGGGAAGCCGAACGCGAAAAAATTCGCCTCTCCCTCGCGCAGGTCGGTTGAGATACGTCGTGTTTGCCTAGATTTTCCGCCACGTAGTTGGGCTCTCTTCTTGCGACCCTGTTCTTTCCTTCTCTTTAGTATCTTTTCTTTTGGACCATCGCTTGAATCATTCTTTTTTATATGACCATTTTCATTCCCCCCCACCAGGAGCACGCGGACCATCTCTCGGAAGCCCTCGAGGCAGCGGAGGCCAAAGCACGGGCCTATCTAGAGCAGAGCTTGGAGCGGCAGTACAACGAGCACAAGGTAGCCACAGCCACGGCGCTGGCCAGTGCCTCGGCGGACCACGAGCAACGGTTGCGCGCGCACGCAGCTCAACTCGAGCAACAGCACGCCAGCCGCATCGAACAGGTGTGAAAAGCGCATCTTTTTTGTTGGGGGAGGACCCGCTAGCGTGATTTTGTGGAAGGAAGAGGAAAGAAACGAGAAAAAGGCAGTTGTGAGTTTATGCTTGTGTCGTCTCCTTGAGTATAAATTGGTATGCTGTGTGAATGTATGAGCGCATTCGTGACATCTCAATTACACACGCACCAAGTTTACCCTTCATCACCACTATCTCTCTCAATCTCATTTCCTAGGCCCTAGAGGCGAAGGAATCGAGCCACGCGCGCATTTTGGAGCAAGCGCTGGCGGCGCGGGACGAAGAGCACCAGAAGATGCTGGACGCCACCATGCGGCAACAAGAACAGCACCACGTAGAGCGCACTAACTTGCTCTTGCAGCAGCAGCTCGAAGCTGGCCGCACCCGCACCGAAGAAATCCTCAAGGTGAGCGACGCAAGCGAACTCTTCGTCTATTCTGTGAATTTCGTTGGCCACTGTGACTACACAAGCACTTTCGCACGTACGAAGAGACTTGTGTACATCAAAAATGCCTTTGCACTTTTCGACGCCAAATACTACTTCTATCCACAGTTGTTCATCCTCTCGCCCTTGCCATTGTTTGAATTTCACACACATCCCACACGTGCGCACATACTATACTAGGGCAAGAACTTGGACCATGACGAGCACGTGGTGAAGATCAAGTCGGAGCTGGCGGCGGGGCACCACGAAAACTTGGCGCGGGAGCTGGCGCACCAGCGGGAGCAGCTTCGGAAGTCCAGCGAAGCTGAGAAACACGCTCTGACCGAACGCCTCAACGAGAAGCGCATTGGGGATTTGGCGGACCAAGCCGCGAAGCACGACGCTGCCACGGCCGCCCTCACCGAAGAGCTGACCACGGCCCACGACGAGAAGATTGCCAATTTGGAAGCGGAATGGCACGAGCGCCGCGAAGAAGCCGTCAAGGTGTATATACGTATATACGGGTTTATACACGTGTGTGATGTTTCAGTTCACTCCATCGTCACGTCTATTCATTCATATCATCGTCGTGTGTATGCACACTTGCGTGCATCCACACTATCAACACCCAGCTACATGTTTTCCTTTATTTTTTCCAACCAATCACCCCAATAAACTTACCCCCTTGGTCCTTGAATACTCATCCATTCTATCCAGGTCTCAGCGCGCAACTTGCACGACATGCACCAAGAAGCTTTGCGCCGCGCTCTGTTCAACAAGGACCGCGAAATGGCCGAAGCGATTGAGCGCCTGCAAGCTGAGAAAGATGCCCACCACACCGAAGTACGTCACGAAGAAGGCCTCAGCTCAAATCATTTCCTACGAAATGCCCACACGAATAGCATCAATATCTTCAAATTATGTTTCGATATCGTGAATGCTCAAGATCTTGTCTCCTGTTTTATTCGATGGCTGGTCGTTCGTATGCCTAATTCTCCCTCCCCCTTTTGTCCTCCTTTTCATGTCTCGCTTTACAGGTGCTGCAGCAGCTGGCGCAGCACCGTGACGAAGAGCACCACGGCCGGCTGTCCTCCGAGCTCGAGGCCCAAGAAGCCGAGCACAAGGCGATCATGGACCAATTGGTGAAAGAAAAGCTTGACGCTGACCGCCACCACCGCGACGAAGTAACTACACCCACACCTTCCTTTATCTTTTGTCTTTCGCCCCGCCAAAAACTGTGTGGAGCAAAGGTGTTTCTTGTATGAACTGTTTTGCATATCCTAGATGCACCTTTGGCGTGCGCAATCATGCTTAATCGCAGTTATGCCTTTAATGCCTTCCTTTGCATCTTCCTTCTCCCTCCCAGGTTCACGACCTCAAGGAATACGTTTCCCAGCTCGAGTCCAAGATGCACTTGAACAAAACTTCGGCCCAGCTCGACGTGCGGGCCCACGGCGACCGTTTGTCGCGCTTTTGCGAGTGGGTGGCGGACCAAAAGGCCGCCTGCACCGTGGAGACCTCCCTGGGTAACTTCAAGCCGGCGACCCTGCTGGTGCTGGACTCCGCCACCGGCACGGCCTCGGTGCAGTTCGACGACGGCAGCGAGGAGTCTGAAGTGCTCTTGTCGCGCATTGCGTTCAACAACCAGCCCAAGGCGGCGTCGCCGTCGATACAGCTCGGAGGAGGAGCTTCCGCGACTGGCAGCAGTGGTGCCATTCAGTCACCAGGCGGCGGCGGTGGTGCAGTGAACTTGACCGCGACGCTGGGGAGCATGTCGTCCAACGAGCGCACTTTGATGGTGTTCTTACCGCTGGCGGTGTTTCCGGTGGTAGTGGTAGCGCTCGGCGTAGTCCTCAACATGGCCTACGCGGCGCCGCTTTAGAAGAGAAGGATGTCAATGGAACGCTCTAAACGGAAATCGCAAATCGCCGTGCCTATGGCGAGTGAAGCATACGCACAAATCAAGAGAGAGAACAAGGCGCCGTACGGGGCGCCTAAAAGCACATAGAGAGAAGTAACAAATAGCAAATAGCCACTCGAGCGCGGACCCGGCTTGTTTGGCGATCCCGGTTGGCTCATAGAAGATCATTCACATACTAGAGATGGAACATGGAACTGGAATTGCTACTTAATACGCAATAACAGATAACAGCCCCGTAAACTATTAAGCTATAAACTATAGTGATAATGATAATAATGAGAAGCAGATCTTTGTTTGTATTTGTACACTGTACACCCAAAACCAGAAGACGAAGGCTGATGCTTATCTCATCTCTATCTCCTAGCTCTGTTGGGAAATACAACGACATCCAATGGATTCAGTTTTCATTTCGCCGCGCATTGACGTTGGAATATGATAGGGTTTTTGATACGCAATTTCAAGCGCATCGATGAAGTTATCTGGGTCGTAAATACTGTCCACGGCAGGGTTACGATTACCGTTCCCGCGGTATTCCCGCGCGATGGCTAATATTTTTCTTCACGTGTTTATTCCGCGGGTTTTCCGCGGGCTTTCCGTGCCGTAGTCTTAAAGGCACTGCCAAATCCCCGTCGCAGAAATTACGCGTTATTGGTACAAATTTCCCTTTCCAAAAAATATTCCCCGCGGGAATTTTAATCTAGGTCCACGGCGAACGCCGCATTTACGCATATAAGCATGCATGAAAGATATGCCGCCCGCACAAGCGAAGTTATGAGCATGCCCCTCTCCTGTCGCTCCGCGGTCACTTATAAGCGCATAGCATCCTCGCTGCGGCGACTGTATCGTGCTTTGCGATCTGCTGTGTGCAAATGGGCATTTTCGGTGGCATATGAGATCCAATTGACTTGAAACAAGTCACACTACACATTTTCATAGGCCATCTAATTTGATATTATTTACGGCTCCAAGCGAAGAGTTAGCGTCCTTTAAGCCCATTTATGCCCATTTTTACGCCATTTACTGCCGCTATTATACAGCTCGTTTACGTGTCATTTTTGGGCCCTAATTCTGAAGCTGATATGAAAGGGAGTCAGGCAAGACCCCCAGCAATGTCCATACGAAGAGATTTTAGGCAAGATGAATTAAAATCATGTCGATTGGGGCCCGTGGGGCCGCAGGCTGGCCATAGGGCGGCAGGGGACTAGAAGACAAAAACGCTGATGAAACCAGTAGCTTTTTGTATTTGTATCATATTGGACACGGAGTTACTTCGCGTTTTACTCGTTGACGTTTTTTGCAATTGGGGCGTGTAATCTAACAACCCCAGGTGCCCGCGCGATGCGCGGTTCAGGGGCGCAATGAGTTCGCTGCGGCACAAAGCAGGTGTGTTCTTGGTGTCTTAAGGCACGCCCTTCTTGTGGTGCTCGTGCCCGTCCCCGTTGTCCTCATCGCCCCGTTGGTGGAGAGGTGTACGACAGCACGAGCAGAGCAGAAGACATTTCTCTACATACTGTATATACGGGCCCGTCCAAAAATATACGTCGGACACGAACCACGAACGTACGAACAAAACAACAGTTAATACCTAAGTTAGGATCTAATCTAAACTAATCTAATCCAATCCGATCTAATCTAATCCTGCGCATTGGCGACCCACTCCTTAAATTATTTGAAATGCCTTCACTGACGAGCGCGCTCTCCAGCATTTTCCAGCGTTCTACCCCACGTCATCTTTGGGCAACCGACCGGCCGAGGATTTGCTACTAAACTTGTCAGCAACTGCCGTGACGCACGGCTACTGCAATATTAAATGCGTTTATAGGGACTTTCGGGTAAGTGGTGCGTTTTTTTCTATCAACCCCTGCGCACTTACTGTTTCACAGGAGTAGCAACTCTGGGGTGGGGGGAGGAGGGTGCTCAGAAAAACCGGGGTTTGTCGAAGGCAAAGGCAACAATTACACCCGTAAATTGCGTAAATATGTACTATAACACTATAACTACTCTAACTATAACACAGACAGACTACAACACCCGTAGAAGTATATCATCGCATCATCGTTTTTGAGACAGGCCCCGAAGGGCCGGAATTAGAAGACTAACAGGTAGAGAAGAAAAGCAAAGCAGCTCCAACTAGACCTAAGAAGCTAATCGGGCGCACATGCCCGAGTGGCCATGGAAGTGATGGTAGCGGTCCAAAGTAGCACGCTCCTCCATGCTCTGAGAGTGCCGCTCAAAAGAAGAGTTTCCGCCCGCAGAGGAGGGGACTACAACGAAGTCCCTCAGGCGATCCAGAAGAAGAGTCGCCCATCCCCGAGCAATTGCGTAAACCCATTTGCGTGCAAGCTTCTGTCTGAACAAGGCTTTGGCTTCTGAAAAGCCAAGGTGGTAAAAAGCCGTGTGTTTGCGAGCCATTTCCCGAGCGACAAGGTCCAAAATGAGGCTGAGATCAGAGGAAGCACCCCCGTATCGGCCAATGACTGGGGCAAGAACACGACCCCTGTCTGTGGCCGTACTCATTGAGTTCGCTCACTATTGGGCCTCTCTGATCTTGCTGCGAGCCATGCAGCTCCGAGTCAAGCTTCCTTGTACGGTCGTGGTACTCTTTGTTGACAGCTTTTTGCCTTTTTTCCAGAGTTGCCCCGGGAATAGTAGAGGTGTTGTCGTAGTGTGAAAGGCCTTGTAGCGTCTTGAAGTCCACAATGTGGTTTGCACCGCGTCTAAGTCACAATCGACACCATTGCTACCTGATAAATGAGAGGCTCTTATCACAAGATCTGGTATGATTTTGTTTGTTTGCTCGAGTGAAGAGCCGCTCGGGTTTTTAGGAAGTTGTCGCTGGAAGATGTTCTTGGTGCCTTGTCCATTAGTAGATCCGGTGGACTTGAAAGGAACACCGGCGTCGTGTACGCCCACTTCGACGTTGCCCAGGATCGTGTTGTGGTTAAGAGATGTGCCTCTACCAGTGGCGTAATGAGAATTCAGTAAGTTGTTGGCATGAAAGTCTACTTTTCCTCTGATAACGCCTTTGATGATGATGTGCTGGTTCACAGACTTGCGAGTTTCCGGAGGGGGTAGTCCCATGTAAACGCTGACTTGTTCTTTCCATTTTGCTGGCTTGTAGAGCACGCCCTGCACCGGGAGGCCCGTCAAGAGGTTGGTGGCGAACTCATAGGGTAATTCTATAACGCGACGGAGAATGTCGGCATTCATCAGTACATACCTTTCGTCCATGATCACTTTCTGAACCTTCTTGACCCCTACACCGAAGGCCTCGACAGGCGTATCAAAGATGGGAGGAGGGGGGGGGGGAGTC
>Ga0307979_1001285_pt1 | contig 17853 bp, 17 predicted proteins | sample OrgLakmetage1058_FD_201833 | JGI IMG/M metagenome (GOLD analysis project Ga0307979, IMG submission 201833) | Saline water microbial communities from Organic Lake, Antarctica - #1058 | ecosystem: Environmental > Aquatic > Non-marine Saline and Alkaline > Saline | place: Antarctica: Organic Lake...
CGTTCATCGACGACATTGACCCCGATGGCTCCGGCAAAAATGCCATGCATTGGGCGGCGCGCAAGGGGAGTGCCACGATGGCGCAAATATTAGTGCAAAGCGGCGCCGATCCGCGGAAGAGAGATGCATCAGCTTGGAATGCCATGCATTACTGCTCGCGGTGCGAATGATGCTTTCGTATTTGTAATGATGTAACTTTATCTTCTAAGAGTGTTTGGGAGGATTCACTTTTTTTTTTTTTCCCGTGGATGCTCATTCGTGGCATTTATTTTTTTGTCTTTTCCTTGTTGTGTTGTTGTTGTTGGTTGCCTTTTACGGTTCTGGCCTGCTGTAGATACGGCCATGAGCAGGTCATGAAGAATTTATTAGGATCCAAATACGGGTCAGAGCTCGTGAACAGCCGCGAGTCCTTAGGGGCTACTCCACTGCATTTGAGCGCGGCCGCTGGCCACTTAGACTGCTGCTTAACCTTGATCAATTCCAACGGCCAACCGTCGGTGGACGCAAAGAACGTGTTTGGGCAAACCCCACTGATGCTGGCGGCGAGCAAAGGGGGGCGAGGCACGGCGGTGCTAGACATGCTGATTACGGCGGGCGCCAACCCGAAGATGCAAGACGCTGACGGTAAGGGATTCGTACGTGCCATTTTAGGTGAAGTGAATGTTGGCACATCTTCTCCTATAGCAACAGCGCCTGGCTGAATTACTTGCGAGCCTTTCGCGGTTTGACCTGCTTCGTCATGAAGTCTCCACTTCTTTTTTTCTTCTCTGAACCAAACAGGCTCTTCGGCGCTCCACTATGCAGCCTCTGCTGGCTCGACTTACGCGCTGGAGCGCCTGCTTCGCGCGACGTACAGCAACAAACTAGCGCCTCCTGGAGGGAGATTGAGGCCGCCCGTAACTTTACAAGCGTTGCACAACCGTTGGGGGGAAGCTGCTCATGACGAAGCAGCTGCGCGCAACAACCGCCTCGCGAAAGAGCTCTTGTTGGCGAACCTTGACCTCTTTGCGATCGACGACCGGGGCCGCTTACGGGCTTACGTCCCACCACACAGTAGTAATGGCAGCGGTGACAAAGACAATGGCGACGAAGATGCCAACAAGGATGGAAGTTTAGCTGCAGTAGAGGAAGAGGCAGAGTTCAACGAAGACTACGACGAAGACGACGACCTTGGTTTCGAGGAAGAGGAGTCCGATGCAGCCACAGCAGCCGGTTGGATTTTAGGCAACATTGAGCCTGAGCCGGAAACCGAGTACCCCTCAGATGACGAGCGGCGCCGCAACGACGGAGCAGTGCTTGCGTCTGTGCTGCGAAGACGCATCACAGGACAGAGGTAGTTCTTTGTATAGATGGAATTGCTTCTGCTATTTTTTTCGTTATGGTGAGATAGCTCACCTGTTTTCGTGTGTTGCGATCTCGAGTTCCTGAGTTCCTGAGTTCCTTTTTCTTATTTGTATATGCATTTTAAGTATAAATGATTAATTCCAATTGCACATCGGGCTCATTCGGAATAATGCCGTTAATGCCACTTTAAAACAAGGGTGCGATTAACGTACACGCGTAATTTACGCGCCTCGAGCTCATTTTTTACTTCGCGTTTAAATTAGGCGTAATTCACGTGTGCCATCTAAAGTGCAAAGGACTACCGGTCAACTTCAAGGAATGGCGTGCCATAGCAGAAGATAGGTCGGAGTGGAGATCACGGACGTACTCGAAACCTATGCCTCCTTCCGAAAATTGATCCTACAGGGTTCATGAGAGTAAAGATGAATATTGCATTGCGCAAAAGGACACTCAGCCCACTCAGACTTGTTCTGGAGGATTCATCAAAACGCAGCTTTATGCTATTTGTTGTTGTTTCTTTGCAATTGGGGAGTATAATCTAATCTAATCTTCGCGCGGTAAAGGCGTAAATATCGTTAAAATACGGGCTCTTGTTATTATTTGGTGGTGCTGTGCCCTTCCGAACTCCCTCCCTACTTCCTACTTCACTAGCTCACTGCCTTTCTGCTTGTGTGCGATTTGCACTTCTTTTACACATCCTTGGTGATGGGCGTGGTGGCGTGGTCTCTGCCCAGAGGGAAGTGCTACTCTTTACCGGCACGGGTATCGTTTGATAGAGTCTACAACGATGAGTGGTTGTGTTGATGAGTTACACCCAAAAAGTTCAGGGGGGTTCTGCGGTGACGTCACCGCATTATTCGCGGGATTTTGTGACGTAATTCACGTCTGATTGGTAAAAATTACTTCCCCGCGTAATTTACGCGTAATTTACGGCGTAAATCGTAACCTAGCCTTAAAAAAAGAAAATACCATTTTCGCCAATGGGCAGTGGCATACAGGGAAGCGATAGGGCGAGCTACGAGTATCGAGCAATAGACATCGAGGTATGAGGTAGAAGGGGCATACATATATAGGGCGAAATTTGAACTTCCGGGGTTCAGGGCCGCATCGTTGCAGCATACAAAAGCCTAAAGGCAGTTACGATCAGCTAATGGTCAGTAGGAACAGCGAACAGGGAGCACACATGCGCTGAGGCTACTATCCATTGTGGGGTTTGCGCGTGTCATACTGACGGGGCTGCTGAAGTAGCCTGTGAGCCAGCAGCTGAATCGGGTTCGGACGACAGGCGGCTTTTGCAGTTCAGCTTCGCCCGCGCCAGAGACGTTTGGCTGGCTTTGCCCCACGCGAGGGCCAAGCGGTTGTGCTTCTGGTCGTCGGGGCTGCCGCCGCGGCCGTGCGCAAACCCGGCGGGAAAGCCAAACTTGGCTGCAAACACGCGCTCTTCAGCTTCCGGCCCCGCGGACCCGTGCGCATACGGAAACGGCCGTATACTGGGCGCGTTGGTCAAGTCTGAACTGCTGCTGCTGCTGCTGCTGCCATCACTCATACCACCGCTACTGCTGCTGCTGCCGCCGCTGCTGCTGCTGCTATTTCTGGCCGCCGCAAGTTCATGGAGCACGGGGGTGAAAATGCGCCATGAGCTCAAGAGCTCGTCAGCGTGCACGAAATTGGTTTGGTCGCCTCGCAGCACTTCCAAAATGAGCCGCTCGTAGGCGCCGGGGGTTTCTTCGGGCGTGGTGGGGGCGGTGGGCGGCTTGACGCCAGCAGTGGTGGACATGGGCGCACTCGGCCGGCCGAGCGGGTCTGAGCTGGAAGCAGCGGCTGCACCTGCAGAGATGGAGAACAGCGCCAGCGGACATAGGCACCAAACAATCAAAAACAAGTTCAGAAGAGTGAATTAATAAAAGCAATCAAAATAAGCCAGCCTTCGCACGGCATTTATAGATTATTGCGTTGATCGTGTTCCACGAATAATTCGTTCTTAATTCGTTCTTCTCCATCATTTGACTCCATACTGCAACTACCAAGCATTGCGAAGTAGCACAAAGGAGGGCATCATACGGAACCACTCTTTCATCCCTTACTCTGCTGGTGTTGCTGCGCATACAGCAAGTCCATTCGTCTTGTTTCCACGTTGAAGTCCAAGCCTGGCACTTTGGACGTGATTTTCCAGTAAATGCGCTCGTCTGGTTGCACGCGAATCACTAACTCGTTGGGCGCGCATTCTGCCATAGCCGGAATTGCACCGGGGACCTTGTGAAACCTAGAATTATATGAAAATAGTAAAAGGAAAGAGAAATATTAAAATTTGTTTTTGAAAAGTACAGTGACGAGAAGTTGAGTTGAATAGGCCCCTGGTGGTATACACTTTAAAAAGGTGGCCTTTGAGGAATATACATATCGTAATGGTACGTATTGTAAATTGGAAGATTCAATCTAGACGCAAGGACGGCCGAAAGGTAGCAACATACCGAATGCGCACTTCAACCTTGCCCTGGTCCAGTGCTTTCCCAGCTTTCAGCACGAAGGGAACGCCGGACCAGCGCGGGTTGTTGATTTTCAGGACGGCGACAGCGTACGTCTCCGTGGTGGACTGCTTGTTGGCGATAGAAGGGTCGTCTAAGTAGCCTGGCTTGTTCTGAGCCCCCGGCCCAGTGGCCGCTACAAATTGACCCACTAATAAGTCGTCCATCTCAAGCGGGGCTACGCATTGCAGCAGTTTCACTTTTTCTTGCCGAATGTGCTCGGCAGACAGAGTTAACGGCTGCTCCATCCCAACTAAGGCTAAGATTTGGAGCAAATGGTTCTGCATCACGTCTCGAATGATGCCGTACTGATCGAAGTACCCACCTCGACCATAGGTGCCAATGGCTTCTTTGCACACCACGTGCACGGAATGGATGTGGTGGCGGTTCCAGATGGCATTGAAACTGATGTTTGCGAAGCGCATCACCAGCACGTTCATCACAAGCTCTTTCCCTAAGTAGTGGTCAATACGATACAGCTGTGACTCGCCCAAGGTGTCGCTGATTGCGCTGCACAGCTCCGCGCAACTGGCCGTGTCTTTTCCGAACGGCTTTTCGAGCACGAAGCGGTCCATCATGTTTTCAGGGGTAGCCGCCATGCCGGCCGCTGCCAACACGCCTGAGGCTATGCCGGAAGACGGAGCGCTGCTGCCTGCGTACTGCCGCCGCACCAGGCCGCTCTCGCGGCAGCATTTCGCAATGCTCGGGTACAGAAATGGTGGCACGGCAAGGTAGAACGCGCGCACGTGCCGAAAGTTGGCAAGCACGCCCATGCTGTCAGGGCTGCTAGTAGACAGGGGGCTGCCGCTGGGTCTGACTGCACCGCCACCGCCACCGCTGCCAGTACCATAGTCGCCGCTGCTGCTGCTACTACTAACACCGCTAGCCAAAGGGCTGGACATTACATTTGGAGGGCTACCCGTTGGCGAATTCAAATTGCTGGAAGTGCTATTCGCAGCCAGCCATTCGTCTTCTTGATTTTTTTCGTTTGCTTCGAGCGCTACCCTAAGCTCGTTGTAGGCGTTCGGATCATCAAATTGCCCGTACCGGTAATCAATCCGCGCTAGAAAACGTTGGCGGTCTGACTCCGGGTGTGCAATGTTGTAAATTGCGCGGTACACGAGCTTGTGGAATTGTTCCTTCGTTAAGGCGTCACGAGCGTACCCAACAATGACGATATCGGCGGGCAGGTGCCTCTGCCGCATCAACGCAAAGAGCGCGGGAAAAGTTTTCTTCATAGACAAGTTTCCCTCGGCACCAAAGAGTACAATAGTATAGAAGGTAACAGCAAAAGGATCATCTGGCAAAGCTGCGTCGTGCGCGGTGAGGTCGAGGCTCGAGGATTCACCATTCGATGCGGACGGCGACATAGCCTTCGCCTGCTCAAGTTCTTTACGCACGGCCTCCAGCTCCGCCTGAAGCTTGGCAACTTCGTCCATGGTGGACGCCATGTTAGGGGGCGCCAACTGAGCACTAGCTACTCTTTTAGTTACCAGTAGAAGGCGAGAACGTGAGTGAAACGGCAACTGGCGAGATTCGAAAGATGAACCAAAGGTGGATGAACAAGCCGAATAACACCTTCGTCGCGGAAAGCGCGAAGAAAGCGAAGAAGCGGAGCAGAAATTGTTTTTCTTGTATACCATGTTAGGGACATCGCAGAATGAGCAAAACGAGCAGGCGAACTGCACTGCTGCGTATTATGCATAGGATTGTAGTAGCTTTCTAGCTTCCGCTCCTCGCTGTATTAATTAGTCTTCGATAGAGATTTCGTAGCTTATGAAAGGCGCCATCTTTGCTATCCTGTCGGCATACTTCGATTAACGGGGCTTTGAACTACAAGTTAATGCTCGTCTCATGCTAAATACTCGCTTCGTTCGTTAGAAGCACTCTTTTCAGGTTACATCGTTCCACAATAAATATGGGCGCCCGTGACTATTGGGTCATCGTCGTGACAGCACTTGCGGCTTTAACATTGCACACGCTCTCTGGTAGCTTCGCAGCAAACGGTGGGAGTGGAAACCCACCGACACCGCCATCTCTTCCCACGGAAGACCCCCAGGAAATCGCAGCATTACTACAAAAGAGAGCCACGTTGCAACAAGAAATCAAAACGTTGCAACATGTTGTGACACAGCTCGAAAAGGTACTCGTGATGTTTGTCTAAATTTAATGTGTGCTTGGAAAGTAGCTTAATTTGGTTTCGATTCATTTGAACAGAATTGGTGTTTTTTCATTTAGATCTTTGGGAGTGAGGCTTAGCATGCAAATGTTGCGCTGTGTACTTTTATACATTATGAAGTTGACTATTTCATTTATTCCTTCATTTTGGCCGCAGATCGACTTGACGTCAACGCTGGGCACGGCGCCTTCGACGACCTCCATGACATCTCCTGCTTACTCAACGCCGGCTGTTCCTCCACCGGCTTCTGCTGGAACAGCTACCGCGTACCCACCACAACGCTTGCGAGCAATTAGCCTACCGCCCGCTGCATCCGCTTACGCGGTTCCTCCTCACGCTGCTGCCGCTGCCTTGCCGAAAGTACCCCCATCAATGCCGTTAGCTCAGATGCCAGCACAACCAGCTCCCCACTCCGCCGCTGCCGCATTTCAGGCGCCTGCGACTCCGCCGTCGGCAGTAGCCGCCGCGGGCCCTGCCTCGGCAGCCACCGCCTCGAGCGAGCCCCTCATGCTGTTTGAAGGCGACAGCCAATTGCCACCTGGGCTGCGCAATTTCCCGTGCGCGCTGCGCAACTTCAAAAAGGCCCAGGTCACCACCACCTGCGAAATCGACTGCGGCGACGCGTCGTGCAGTAAAGCCAAAGCAGCTTGCGCGCAGTACGTGGAGTGCCACGCCCTCGTGGTGCGGGCCAGCAGCAGCAGCAGCAGCAGCAGCGCCAGCCTCGCGTCAGCGTCAGCGGTGCTGAAAACCGACACTTCGCGGTCGAAGGACGACTCGCTCGTGCGGCTGCAGCAGTCCCCCTGGTGGGGGTCGCCGGCCTTGCAGCACGGCCGCGCGCCACGCCCCAGGGTTTACGTGGTCGCCAGCTACGGCGGCAGTGGGAGCAAAATGCTCAGCGGGTAAGATGTCGTCTCCAAAAATTATTAAGTTAGGAATGATTAGCGCGCTTCCTTCAGAATCTATCGTAGAACGATTGAAATAATAACTTCATACTTTTGTATGTGTGTGTACCTACGGTAGGTGGCTGGCTAGTTTGAAGTCCGCTTACCAGAAGGGCGTCGTTCACTACCACGACCGTAAACCACCAACAAAACTACGGCACATTGCCAAGCCCCCGGGTTCCCACAACCTGAAGAGCAAATCAGACTTCCGAGGGGGGCAATTTAAGGGTGGGTACTACTTCAAGACCGACACAGCTTTCGTGCCAACGGACCAGCTCGACGAGTACCGCGTAGTGTTCATCTACAAGGTTTGTTTGTTTTGTCAACTACTTAGGTGTACCGTGTTTTCGTGTTATTATTATTATTATTATTTTTTTTTTTTAACTTTTTATAAATCTCGCTTGTGCCTTGAGTTGTGACTCCTCATGTCGCTCGTTTGCTATTGTAGTATAGATGTTATGTGTATAGAAATTGTAGTGCATACTTTGGCTTTCTCTCTTTTTCGCATCGCTTTTCTTCTATTCTTACAAAGAATTTCGTAGCTTGTCTCGCGTACCTAAAACTCACAATTTCATTCCATCCATCCATTCATCCTTCCTCCCAACCTGTGTTCTGTTGCTTGCTGTTGCTTTTGGTGCTGTTGTCCCTATGCACCTCTCATTTTCTTTGTGTGTGTGCATGCGTGGGCGCAGGACCCAGTGGAAGCGCTGGTGAGCCGCTACGGGTGGGGCCACTGCCGCCACATCCAGGGCGACTGCGGCGAGAAAGAAGCCAATTGGCCGAAACTTGACCGCTACGCTGTTGACCAGGTGTGCTTGGTCGGTGCATGGAATCGTCTACTTCATCCCTTTTGTTGGTCGTGCCATAGCGACGAGTGTGCTTCGTTTACTTTTCAGCAGTTACCCTTTTTAGCAGTTACCCTTTTTACTTGAATTTCGCGCCTGCTCGTCCTGATTTATCTTTGTTTTGAATCGTGGTCCTGCCAGCTTCATGACATTGGTTGCAATTGTCTATCCGGAGTTTCTTTTTTTTTTCCAAACAACTGTGGCTTAGGTGGACAACATGCGCTTGAAGGACCACTTTGGCGCTTACCTTCACCCTACGGAAGCTCGCAATTACCCCGTGGTGCGCATGCTTGAATAGTTCACAGCTGGATGTTGTCCCATGTTTCTTACACTTCCCTTCGAAACTCTTTCATTTCATGTCTTCTTAGGGCCTTTTTTGGGGGGGTTCTTGTTCCTCTTTTTCCTCGCTGTTCGCTTCAGTGTTTTAATCCCACTTTTCGTTGCAGTCGCTCTTTACAATCAGAGCCTTAAATGTCGTGTCTATCTCGCATCCCACTTCTCTTACCCCCATCTCTGACATGAAAAAAACACACACAGATTGCGCTCAACTACCATAAGCTGTGGGACAACTTGCCAGCCGTGCTAGCAGCCCTGGGTTTGCCCCCGGAATTGGAGGCGTCGTTCCCGAAAAGAACGGAAACCGTGCGCAACGACGCCACCGGCAAAGCTGAAGGCAACCAAGCCCACACCGAAGACACGCGGCGGGGCCTGCGGCAAATGTACCGGGCCATCGTGAGCGAAGTGGCGCAAAACCCGGCCGTGGTCATTGCATGAGGCCTCGCCTCCATGCCGCCACGCCTTGGTGTTGGTGCTTACGTCTCGATCATGATTCCGAGTTCCTTTGGTGCCGTGCGGTGGCTCTGTCTTTAGTTGCGATCGCCTAGCATTCACCATGCTCTTTGACCAAGGGCGATTGGCGATGAGGAAAAGGCAAGGCGCCGGAATCTTGCTAGATTTACGATGGACAAGTCGCAAACCTCGGAGGTCAGAAGGCCAAGAGACAAAGACAAGAAGCAAGGAGATTCCAAGTAGCCAAGTCATTAGACACTATTAGTCTGTGGTCAGTGACCGCTGATCGCTCGGCGATCGGTTTTGGGCATTTCTTTGCTTTTTTATTTTGATTATAATATTTGATTAGTTAATAGTTAAAGTTAAACCTCCTGGCTAACTCGGAATGGCCTCTTATCTAATAACGGACACGGGCGGATTTTGGTTTTGTACATTGCTATGATATATGATACTAAGTAAAGTTGACTATTGTTTTGAATTTAGAATACAATGAATTAATTATCGTTATATTATATATATTATGCGAAAGGACTACTTGATAACCCGGTCATTTATCGAAATATTGCGTTACGTCTACACAAGCAAACGCACATCGATCAGTTTGACTAAAGTGCCATCCACATGAAAACGTATTGATGTCAGATGTCCTGCATTGGTGTTGTTCGGGCACCGCTGCCTCGCTTTGGAAGAAGGTCGACGAGGCTTACAGGTTGTGGTGAAATGTTTTTCACCAGTTGGGTGTCGGGAGATTCCTGGCGGTAAAATCCCAGGAATTGGTTTCAATCAAGAAACTCAATAGGGCAAACGCTTAAGAGCGCTCGCCGCGGATGCGGCGGGCAAGCTGGATGTCCTTAGGCATGATGGTCACGCGCTTGGCGTGGATCGCGCACAGGTTGGTGTCCTCGAAGAGGCCCACAAGGTAAGCCTCAGCCGCCTCTTGGAGAGCGAGCACGGCCGAACCCTGGAAGCGGAGATCGGTCTTGAAGTCCTGGGCGATCTCGCGCACGAGGCGCTGGAAAGGGAGCTTGCGGATAAGCAGCTCGGTGGACTTCTGGTACCGGCGGATCTCACGGAGAGCCACGGTGCCGGGGCGGTAGCGGTGAGGCTTCTTCACGCCGCCGGTGGCAGGCGCGGACTTGCGCGCTGCCTTGGTGGCGAGCTGCTTGCGGGGCGCTTTGCCACCGGTGGACTTGCGGGCGGTTTGCTTGGTACGGGCCATTTTGAATTTGAATCGGGGTTGTTTCTCATGTGCTCGAGTTGCACCAAAGTGGGTTTCAGACCACGTGCGTTTTGTAGGAGATCGTTCATTGGTGGGCGTTCTTGAACCCAATTTGTGACTTGTGGTGAAAAAAATCAAACGATCGATGATTGGTCAGAAATATGGTCCTTGTTAGTGCGTTTCACTGTCGGTCACAGGTGGTTCAATTCTGTCGGGAACCACAAATCGAATTCTTTCGACAAACTTAATCAACAATGTCTGGTCGCGGAAAAGGAGGCAAAGGTCTTGGCAAGGGCGGCGCCAAGCGCCACCGCAAGGTATTGCGCGACAACATCCAGGGCATCACCAAGCCCGCCATCCGCCGCCTTGCACGCCGTGGTGGCGTGAAGCGCATCTCTGGCCTCATCTACGAGGAGACCCGTGGTGTGCTCAAGGTGTTCCTTGAGAACGTGATCCGCGACTCGGTGACCTACACCGAGCACGCCCGCCGCAAGACCGTGACCGCTATGGACGTGGTCTACGCGCTGAAGCGCCAGGGCAAGACCCTCTACGGCTTCGGCGGCTAAACTTTTCATTGAAGGATAGCACAGAACCCAACCACCCACTGGTGAAACACATTTCACCACACGACCGAGAAAGGAATCGAACAGAAAAGCCTGCGTGCGAAGACGGGGCTCGGCCACTTTTGAACTGATTGTGCTTGCTTGTATATAACTCTAAAGCATGAATTTATAAATGGACTTATGTAAACAGAACATCCTCGATAAACCAAGCTATACTCTTATAAAATTAAAAAGCTTGGACGTAAATTAAAATAGACGTGCACGAGTCTGGTGGCACGCCTATACTTTATATGAATGATAGGGCCGCGAAGAACGCGCGCCATTGAATTGTCTGTAGACTCAACTGAAATAGATCGCGCCCTACATACCCAGTTATCGTTCCGGTCATGAATCCCGTGACTCGTGTAGGTGTTAGATTTTAGTAAGTATTGCAGCGTATGAAGCCGTGCGCGTTGATAGCCGGAGTTTCCTTTTTGTGCGCGGCTCGTGTTAACCTCGCCCTCTCTGTGCCTAGACAACGCTCACCTTTACGGGCGCCTCATTCCGCTCGCATCACGTCGAGAATGTCCGCGAATCCTCCAAAAGTAGCTGGTGATGATAGGAATGGGAATAGCATGGCCAGTCCACTGTTCTTAGGCCTAGGGTGTATTTGTTGTGGAGATTATACGTCTAGAATAGAGCTCATGGATCCTGATCTAGTAGACGACCAAGTGAAGCAGCATTTGTGTGATGCTTTGGCCTCAGACACGCGCACTGCTGTTTTTATGCGTCGCTGTGTCTTCCAGGCTACGGAGAATGGGAGAGCCCTATCACGCCCGCCTTCATTACCGACTCCGGTGTGGGCCTAGGGTCAGTCACCTGCGGCCCGGTCTCGGGTGACGTTTTTTGGCTCGAAGCACGGCCTTTGGAAGGTGGTCGCAACGTGGTCTGCCGCTACGTAGGCAAGGGCCACGATGGCGCGGCAGGTGCTGTGTCGGAGCGCGGAGCTGTCGACGTAACTCCGGCGGAGAGCAACGTTCGCACTCGCGTCCACGAGTATGGCGGCGGCGGTACGCTCATAGCTTTTGAAAATTCGTTCATCAGCAGGCTGCGTGATACAACCTCATCCCAAAGCTAGCATTTTGGTGTCTTCATCCTTTTTTTGTTGAAGCATGCGTTGCATGCGCCGGAGAAATTGCGCTTCCTAGCAAGCTAGCACTAGAACTGCATATGTCACGATGCGCTTTCTCATCGTTTGAAAAGCTTTCTGTTGTGTCTCTTCTTATCCTCTGGCTCACGCGGACCCTCGTGACAACCATTCTCGTGCATGCACTGCGCAGCTTTCACGATTGCTGCTGACCCAAGCAACCAAGGAAAAGAAGTGATCATTTACGCCAACTTCAAAGACCAGCGCTTGTACAAGATCCCTGCTGATGGCAGCGGCGAACCCATCTGTTTGACGCCGGAAGGTACTGCAAAACTAGTTGATGCATCTCTGCTGTCTGCTGGATGTTGTCTGCTGTCTAAGCAGAATGTTCATTTTCTCACACCACGCTCTCTCTGCTACATGCTTCTCCTCTTCCCCCTTCCCTTATTATGCGTTCCATTCCGGCAGGCCCAGCATTCCCCACCGACGCGCTTTACCGCTTCGCCAATGGAGTGGTAGACCCGTTGCCCGCCTCCGAGGGCGGCTTGGGCTTCGTGTGCGTCCGCGAAGACCACACCAAGCCGAACCCCAGCGACGTCGTAAACGCCGTGGTATGCATAAATGGAAAAGAAGAAGAAATGCGTACGCGTTCTTTTCTTTGTGTTGGCATTCATTGTGTGTCTAGGCCAAGTTTACGTCAACACTGTTGCACTGTTCTGTAGTGCTACGTCTCTGCCGTCCTCTTCCGATGCGTCTTGCCTCTCTTCTACCTTCGTCCTTCGCCCTTCCTCCTCCTCTCCCTCCTTCTTCTTTTGCTCAACAGGTGAGTGTGGCCCTGGACGGCAGCGGCGCCATGCAAGTGCTCGCGTCGGGCCGCGACTTCTACGCAGCCCCCAAACTGAACCCCAAGGGCAATTTATTGGCCTACCTCGCGTGGGACCACCCGAGGTAAAGATGAGAGGAAGAAGAGGAAGAGCTTTTTCAAAGCCCGCGCATTTACTGACACGTTTTCGTTCTTATTCTTCTGTTTACTTCTTTTTTTTTCAAAACAGCATGCCCTGGGACGCCACCGACCTCGAAGTGTTGCCACTGCAGAAGAATCAAGGAGAAGGAAGCGGAGTGCAAGTCGGCGAGGCCGTGTGCGTCGCGGGGCCGAGCGCGTCGGGCGACTCTTCCAAGAGCAGCCCAAAGGAAGCGTCAGCCAAAGGGCCCAGCGTGCTGCAGCCCTTGTGGTGCCCCGCAACGGGCGACTTGCACTTCATTTCCGACCAGTTCAACGGCTTCTGGAACTTGCACAGCGTGCCTGGCTCCGGGGCCGATGCTGCTGCTGACAAAGACGGTGTGAACTTGAAGTTGAAGGAATGGGCCGGGCGCGCGGCGCCCGTGTTGGCGCGCGACGGGGTGGATTTTGGCGGGGCGTCTCCCGGGTGGGCGCTCGGGCAGCAGGGCTACCAGATGCTCGAGGACGGGACCGTGCTCCTGGCCTGCAAAGATGCGGTGAACGGAGGCAGCAAATTGGTGGTGCTGTCGCCCGACGAGAAAGAGGTAAATCGGGGGGTGGGAGGACGAGTGTTGATTGGAGAGAAATCTTGCTTGGTGCAACTGGCGGTGCCAACACCTGAAGCATGTGTTCAATTCCTTTTTCCTTTCCTCCAATTCGTTTGAGTCGTAAATTGACGACTCCGTTCGGCTTTATACTCTTCTTCTCTTTATCTTCGCGCTCTTCTTCCATCCTTCCTCTCTCTCCTCGTTCCCACGCCAATCCAAAGCCCGTCGAGTACACCCGCGAAAACGGTTTGCCTTATGCCTTCGACGCCGTCGCGTCGAGTTCAAATCACAACAACAATGGTGATGCCACCACTACCCTGTACATGCTGGGCACCAGCCCGGGCGCGGCGAGCGGCGTCTTTTCGTGGGCTAAGCCCGCGGCCAAAGCAGCAGAGAGCGGCGCTACTAGGAGTGGCAATGACGAGGCAGTGCGCCTGTGCAGTGCAATGAAGGTGAGAAACAGGGGGTCTTGTAAAGAGAAAAAGGTGCTTGTGGTGTTATTGAAGCGAAGTAGGCTGAGTGGAGGTACGGATCTTCGTTCTTTCTAACGCCCTCTTCTTATTATTATTCAACTTCTTATTCATCTTTGTGCTATCTTTTGCTCCCCCCCTTCCCCCTTCCCCTTCACTAACATCTGTAGCTGGGTGGCGGCGGCGTCGATTTAGCCAAGTACGTCAGCGAGCCCACGCCCGTGACCTTCCCCACGGGGCCCATTGGTGGGAGTGGCGCTTCCTCGGAAGTGGCCCACGGCTATTACTACGCCCCACGCAACGACGACTACTGCGCGCCAGAAGGTGAGTGGTGGACTTAAGGGGTGTATGGGTGCGTTGTTGTTGCTTTCGATGGTTTAGTTTGCTTCTCGGTTGCTAAGCTTATTTTGTGAAAGACACTGAAGATTCGTCGTTCCTTCAACGTACGCTTCGATGCCACTGTAATACTTCTCGCATCCCCTAGCGTTTCTTTTCAAAGGCACGTACCGCAATTCAATTTCAGGCGAGCTCCCGCCGCTGCTGGTGAAAGCCCATGGCGGCCCTACCAGCTGCGCGAAGGTGTCCTTCAACCCTGCCGTGCAATTTTGGACCAGCCGCGGCTTCGGGGTGAGTTCTCACTTATTATCAGTGCAAAGCGCTGTAACTTGTCTCAACTTGCTTAGTGTGCTGGGGTGGGAAAAGGAAAGGGCTTCGCTGTGCTATCCATCAATCGTACTTTAATGCACGCCCACCCGTTGGCACGGTTCCTCTTTCTGTCCTTTTGCCACCTCCTAGGTCCTCGACGTGGATTACCGGGGCTCTACGGGCTACGGGCGCGCTTACCGCCAAGCGCTGCGCGGGCAGTGGGGAATAGTCGACACCGAAGACGTGGTGAACGGCGCGCAATTCCTCGCGAAACAGGTAAGGTTTTTTTTTTTTGAGTAGTAGAATTGGCACATACACTCACAAAGGGGTTGAGAGGAATGGAAGTGGTATATGGAAAGTAGAAAAGTTTAAAAGATTTCGTGTGACCTTTTCGTCTTTTCTTTGTCGTCTGCACTCGCGTTTCTTCCTTCAATTTACTTTCTCCGTCTTACTTGATTCATTTCATGCCCATTATCCCTGTATTCATGCACTAGGGCCTGGTGGACGGCGCCCGCTGCGCGATTGACGGCGGGTCCGCGGGCGGGTTCACCACGCTGTGCGCCCTCGCCTTCGACCCCACGGCCACCTTCAAAGCGGGCTGCTCCCTGTACGGGGTCGCGGACCTGTCCCTGCTGGCGGGGGACACCCACAAGTTCGAAAGCCGGTACTTGGACTCCCTGGTAGGGGAATGGCCCAAAGACGAGGCGGTGTACAAAGCGCGGGCGCCTTCCGAGAACACCGGCTCAATCAAATGCCCTGTGCTCTTCCTCCAGGTCAGTGGATAAATGCGCGAAGAAAACTCAGAAGTAAAGAGAGTTGGCACTCGCAGGAGGAAGGAGTGAGAAGGTGGATCTTCTTGGTCTAATCAATTGATACTCACAGCTATCAAATTGATTTGATCGAATGTCTACCTTTTATATTCTTCTTTCCGATCTCTTTCTCGCTCGTCTCTCTTCATTTTTTATCTGACTCACTTTCTCTCTTCTCCTCATTCCAACAGGGTGACGAGGACAAAGTAGTGCCGCCCAACCAGTCCATCACCATGCACGCTGCTTTGAAAGAAAAAGGCTTGCCCTGCGCCTTGAAGCTCTACGAAGGAGAGCAACATGGGTTTCGCCAAGCGGCCAACATTCAAGACGCTTTGCAGTCGGAGCTGTACTTTTTCAGCCAGGTGTTCAAGTTCAAAGCGGCAGGCGACATCCCCGCGTTCCCCATTGACAACTTGGATTAAATAGCAACACCAAAATTGCGTGGTGGTTTGTAGTTCGAGGGGAGATGGGATGCAAATACGGTACTTATCCTTTTCCCTTTCCCGGCGCATTTCTAAACGAACTAGAACTAGACTAGACTAAATCTTGCGGTTCGTGGTCCGTCTTTCGCACCCAAGAGTGCTGGAGTGCACTAGGCGAGATTAGACTAGATCTCGACTAGTAGCTACAGCTACAGTAGTAGTAGTAGTAGTAGTAGTAGTAGTAGTAGTAGTAGTAGTAGAGCGAACTGCTGGGCTAATAGGACATCTAGAACACATCCATCTAGCATCTAGCTAGACAATTACAATATTACATTACAATTACGATATGGCTTTGGCTTTGAAATTCTCTTGGCCATTTGGCCATTTGAGTTCCGTATATAGATAAAGTGAAGGCGGCTGTGCCGCAGTGCGCAGTGCCGCATGTATTGAAGTACACCAAAGAAATAATACGCATTACAATTGCATCTTGCACGCCCGTACCCTGTAAGTCTTAACGGGTCTTAACGTCTTAACCTTAACCGCGGCCAATTATAGCAATTAGCCCTTAGCCCTAATTGTTAGTCTCACTTACAAAAAAATCATCTGCGAAATAACTTTTCCGTATGTATGGATTAGGTATAGCATACACACACATATAAAGAAATGCATACAAAATACACTATCAAATATCAATTAAGGGCGCCCCGTCGCTTCAGTGGCCCCAGGAACTGCCCTTCTATACTGCTGGCGTGTGCTTCTTGGCGGTGGGGGGTGCCGCCTCGGAGTGCTCTGAGAAGTCTCCGCCCGCGCAGCTCTGCTACCACTCGATGCCCGCCCTCGCTCTCTGTTTGCGGGCATAACCTGGGGACGCGCTTGCCGTGGCAACGACGACGACGATTGCGACAAAGGCAGTCGAGAAGAACGCCGAGAAGAAACTGGCACCAACTCCATTGCATCGTCAAAAGAAGCACTCAATTCGTCACTTGACGAACAGTTTGATGTCCTACGTGATGATGATGCTTGCGACGACTGCAAATTTGGACTCGGAGGCGACGGTGCAGGAGTAGCGATATCAGTTGCAGAATTCTCCTCAGATGATGAAGGCTGAGGTGTTTCTGGTGGTGGCGACAAGGGCGGGTCTTCCGGCAACGGCAAGCTCCCAGCCTCTGCGTTCTCTACGTCGTCGACAGGGCGAGAAGGGTCCACATTATTTATCAAATGTGCTGATGTCGTTGCGGATGAAGCAGAATTAGTATCCGAGGGTGGCAGAACAGACGTCTTGCACAGAGGGCATAGCTCCGAAACACGCAACCATCGATCCAAACAATGCGCGTGATAGCTGAAGAAAAGATTGCAAGCAATGAGTGGAATGACTTAGAAGTATGGTGTCCACATGCACTTACTAACACATCAAAATAAACCTCTCGATTGCCTAGATTACCAGTGGCGGCAGCTTGGGAGGCGCTTTACGAAATCGGCATTTTCCATGTCCACGAGGCATACGGCGCATGTTGTGTCTGTTGCGGCTGGATCTAAAGCCGCCTCCAATACTTTCGAAAATTTTAATGTGGGTGCTGCCTCGAGGCGCGCTGCTAGTGCTTGCGCTGCCGCTGCTTGTGCCTGCGCTTGTTCTGTGGATTGTTCGGAATCTCGCGCCGACGACTTCGCGACAATCAAGCGAATGCAAACAAGAATTACGAACAAGGCTGTGCAGATTATCAAGACTCGTTGGTTGATTATGGCACGCGTTTGAATCATCGGCGTTGGACTTGGTGTTGTTAATAAATTTTCTGCGGCAATTACAGGAGCACAAGGATGAACACGGGATGATCTTAGATCTAAAATACGAAACTACGGTAGGAAAGATTCTAGTTTATTTTAGTCGCCACGCTTAGCTCGCGCAAATCTTCATGGAGTTAAGTTAGGTTGATTGGTGGCAAGATATTTTCGGAGATACACAGGCTCACTGCCACTGTATACCTAACGAGTACATCTGCACAGTAGTACCTTTTAATTCCGAATTCGACGGGTTGGTGTGCGCCATTGTTTAATTATTATTCAGGAGTCGTGCCTTCAATTATCGACTGATCATTGTTAGTTTCTCGAAAAAAGATATTCAAGATAGGCAGAGGCACAACAGGGCGGCTACATTCTTAGAGTCTTCCCCCCCCAAATCCCCAAATGCTTGAAGCTACTATACAGTCGTCGTCGGATCTATTTTTGAGCTAAGTAGGATCTTGGATTCTGATCGGCTGGAAGACCGGCTGATCGGCTGATATTTTTTTCAGGCAACTCTTCAGTTGCACAGTTGCACACAGGGATGCTCCAACAGGCCTGTTAACAGCTTCTACTAACAGTAACAGGTCCGTTGGACCTGTTAACAGCCTGTTGAAACTGCAGTATATTCTATTCTGACTGTCCGCACTCT
>Ga0307979_1001286_pt1 | contig 17852 bp, 20 predicted proteins | sample OrgLakmetage1058_FD_201833 | JGI IMG/M metagenome (GOLD analysis project Ga0307979, IMG submission 201833) | Saline water microbial communities from Organic Lake, Antarctica - #1058 | ecosystem: Environmental > Aquatic > Non-marine Saline and Alkaline > Saline | place: Antarctica: Organic Lake...
ACACGAGCCTCTTCAGCATCTTTAACTGCTTTTGCTGCTGCCTCTTGCTCAGCTCGCACTCGAGCTATTTCTGCCTGCTGTGCCGCAGCAGCTGCCTCTTCGGCTTCTTTCTTCACACGAGCCTCTTCAGCATCTTTAACTGCTTTTGCTGCTGCCTCTTGCTCAGCTTGCACTCGAGCTATTTCTGCAAGCTGTGCCGCAGCAGCTGCCTCTTCGGCTTCTTTCTTCACACGAGCCTCTTCAGCATCTTTAACTGCTTTTGCTGCTGCCTCTTGCTCAGCTTGCACTCGAGCTAATTCTGCAAGCTGTGTCGCAGCTGCTGCCTCTTCAGCTTCTTTCTTCACACGAGCCTCTTCAGCATTCTTGGCCTCTAAAGCTTCTAGTTCAGCAACTTCAGCCTCGAATCGCTCGAATTCTTCGAGTTCTGCCTGTAATTTAGCGGCTGCAATTGCTGCATCGTCCTAGGATTAGAGAAAAGATGAAACCGTTAGTGAGTGCGACCTTCAGCTAGGCCTAGGAAGAAAAACATCATTACAGACGAGTACCTCTATTTGTGAGACGGTATGCCTTAGTCCTATCGCGAGGATGCACACTCCAGTGGATAGCCGCATTGATCAAGAAGGGGCCCTTGCGAGGCTGTTAGGACGAGGTAAGTAGGAGCTTTCAAACTCAAATCTCAAATCCGGTGAACGGAGCGATTTTAAACACGTGGTTCCTAATATAGTGAGAAATAGATCAACGTAGTTTGATGTTTAGTACCTGCCACGACCAAAAAGTGCCTACCAAGGATTTTTGTCCGTCCGTCAGTCAGTCACTCCGTCACATCACAGACACAAAAAACCCTTGCGTGCTTGTTCTGACACGTTGTCACGTCACTGACATCAACCATGTTCTGACACCTTGTCACGTCATTGAAATCAACTACGTTGATCGTGGCGTGGCGGCGCGCACGCCGCTGCAGTATAAATTATGGTCTCGACGTCTCGATTCTCGCCCTGACGAGAGTACTGAAACTCCACTCGGAAGTTAGAAATCATAGCTAACTTTGTAATTATAGGTACGAATTGATGGGCACTAAGAACAAAAAAAACGGCGAAACTATTAAAGAGAATACAACTACACCACGAGGACGCTTCATAACATTTCACTTCCAGTTCCATGGATGCCTTGCCGCGACCCGCGCAGCGCTGGGTCAGCATGGTACGGGGACGCGCGCAGCGATTCCTTCACCGCCGCTTCCCTTTCCCGCGACGCCCGCGCGGCTGCGGCCCCACCGCCTGACGCCGACCCGGCCCCGCTTCGGCCGTTGCCACTGCTGGAGGGGCGCACCCCAAAGATGGAGGGCGGCATTTTCACTTTGGGAAAGCCGGTTTCCGAGGCACCACTATTACCACCATTGCTGCCGTCGTGGCCCTCGTTGTCGTCCCCAACTTCCGGTCGGCTGCCGACTCCAGCACTGCCATGGTTGCTAGCGCCGTCTCCGCTGCCGGGGCCAAGGTCCGTAGACGATGAGGGGGCAGACGAGGAGGTGCGCGTTGCAGCACTTGCCATCGACTGCTGCTGCTGCTGCTGCTGCTGCTGTGGCAGTGATTTGCGGCCTGTCACTTGCAAGCGCTTTCGCGTGAGGTCGTGCCACTGCTTGTCGCCAGCGTCGGCGCCCGAAGTGTATTCGCAGCCGTGGAGTTTGCGGGTTGCGTCATAGCCGAAGACAATCGCGTCGAAGTACGCGTCGTATCTGGAGGGAACAGGGAGGGAAAGAAAGAGATCAAGTAAGGGAGTAACCATTTTGAGGGTGGGGAGTTAAAGAATGCAAAGGTTGTGACCATGCAAATAAAATGAGAGAAAGATGTACTGATACTTCAAAGATGATAGAAACGGAGCAGGCGTAGCTGATAGAGTGAGATACATCACTTCAAACTTCAGGGAAACACACGCGCCAATGCAACTTTCTAGTACCGACCTGTACGAGTAAAGCTGGAGTGTTATGCCCACGTCTTCTTCCGAATGCACTAAGCGGTGGGCCATCGAGTTGTCGTTCGCGCCATCGTCTGCTGTCGGTGCTGAACTCGGCCCACTGCTCCCACTCAAGAGCTGTGTCGTCGACGATGTCTTGCTCGAAGAAGACGACGACGGCGACGCAGCTCCCTTGGCTCGTTTCTTTCGGCTGCTCTTGCTGCCGTTCCGGTTGCTAGTGCTGTGGCTGCCTGGCGGCCAGGCGTGAGAGGCGTCCACCGAATTGGGGCCGTTATGACTCGATGATGATGAGGATGAAGAAGTAGAAAGACCACCGGAGGGCATCACGACCGTAGGTCGAAGCAATGATTCCACCGAGGCGGCCACGGCGCGTTTGTCTTGCGGTGAGGCCGCTGCTGCAACGGCTGCTGCGGCTGCGACTGCTGCTTTTTTAGTGGTGTGCGCCTCAGCTGCTGCTGCTGGCGATGTTGTTGTTGCTGTGGCAGTCGTAGTAGAAGCACCGGGTACTGCTGGCAAGGAAGCTCGTGGCGACGCAGGTGCTGCATTTACACTAGTAGATTGGTTCACCTTTCCCGCTTTCTCTGGTGACTTGCGGACCATGATTGGGCTTGGCTTGCGTTGCCTCGTGCGTTGCTGATGGTGGCGACGACTATCGTGGCTATCGTTGCTGCCGCCTTCGCCTTCATCGTCATCGTCGTCGTTGTCATCACTAAAGGCTTCGTTGTCGTCACTGCCGCTGCCTTCGCTGCTGCCTTCCGCGATGGGTGGTCCTGGCACTACTTTCCTACTACTAGTAGTATTGCTGTTGCTAGTATTGTTGCTGTTGTCCGTGCTGCTGCCGTTGCGCATGGCCTCCAACAGCGCTTCTAACTCGGCACGCTCTTTGGCCACTGCGGCGATTTTCTGAGCCGCTGCGCCAGCGTCTTTGCGGCACTTGCGGTGCGCAGCAGACAACAATGCTTCGGAAGTGGCGTATGGGTCATCGCTGGCGTCGTTGTCGTCGTCGTTCGTGCCTCTTCCACCGTTATTGCGGCTGCGGCTGCTGCTGCTGCCGCTCCTGCCTTGATTTGTGGCCTTCGCTAGTGCTTCCTGCAATGCACCAAGCTCCGAGTCGTCATCTTCTTCGTCGTCAAAATCCTCGTAGACGTTGCCTGCTGTACCAGCCGCATTCTTTGGTGACAGTGCTGCGCGAGAGGCTGCGTACTGCTTCAAGAACGAAGGTTCCACCTATAATGATGAAGGGTGCATTTGCCCAAAAATAATATGACGATAAAGACACATAAAATAACAGTTGCCGCGGAATGAGACACTACTGCTCTGCAATTGTGAAAGCAGAGATTAGTCATACAACTAATGCATTTTTCTCTCTTTATTTATTTGTAATTTGAGTAGCGTGTGAGCGGTATATCTACCGGCTTCGCAAATTCAGCGTCAGCGCGCTTCTTCGCTTCGAGGCGCTGCACGCGTCCATCCATGGCTAATAAACGACTTGCCAGCTGACGGTCGTCGCCACTGCCACCTCGTTCGAAGGCTGTCAGCGCGTCATCATCGCCGTCATCGCCACCATTGTCGTCGTCGTAACGCAAGTAGCCTGCAGCACCACCGCCGCCACCAATTTGCGCTGCGTGCATGCCTTGTCGACCACCGTCCATCTTGCTGGTGAGCAGCACCTCGTTGGCAGAAGCATGCGGCTTGCCACCACTGCTGGTCTTAGGGGATTTGCTGTGGCCTTTTTGCTTCCGGAGCTTCTCTTTCAGTTTGCGGTTCTCCGCCGACAATTTGGCATTTTCGACTCGCAGGTTTCGTGTATAGGCGTCGCCTGCTTTCCCATGAGGTATGGGCGCTGCATCAAGCGCAGCCATTTGCGCGGCCACATCCGTATCCATACTGCCGCCACTGCTGCCGTTGCTCAGATCATGGTAACTGCCATCCGTAGAAATTCGGGCATCACCCCCTCCACCGCCGCCGCCACCGTACAGCGACAGAACGGCACCTGTCTCACTGCTACCACCACCCCCACCACCCCATAGTTGCGGCTGCCCCGCTGCTCTCGCTGCTGCTGCTGCTGCTGCCAAAAGCGAAGCAGCGTCTTGACCATTGGGGGCGCCCGCTGTGGCCTGCCTCAAAGCCGCTTGCAGGAGATTGACCTGCTTTTTGAGGCGGGCAATGTCGCGGTGAGCGCGCGCGAGAAGCACCGAATCGTCGACCATTTCATTGGCATGCACGCGCGCCATGACCTTGAGGGACAAGAGAGTGAAGCAAGCAAGATAGGAGAGAAAAAGACATAAGACCAACGTTGGGAAAGCTTGCGCAACAACGAAAGAGCGTGAGAGGATACGGAAGCAGCATAAAAATCGATCATAAAGGTGCAGACCTGTGGCTACTATAACCAGCTCATATATCTATAGCTGCAGTTTGAACGCTTTTTCCTTACCCGGCGGGCGCGGTCGGCGAACTTGAGGGTGGTGATGGACTCGTTGGCGTGGGAGCTGCCGGGCGCCACGCAGGCCACCACCACGGTGCGGGTGCTCCCGCCGAGGGAGTCCTGCAGGAGCCGGGTGAGCTTCGAGTCGCGAAAGGGGACATGGGTGTCCCGAGACACTTTCCCAGAGCCCACGTCGGCGAGCACGGCAATCACGTTGCCCAGGCACGACAGCGACTTGTTGATGGAAGTCAGCTCCTGGGGGGGAAATCACGCACCAGGCGCAAGGGTGCAACACGCAAGGGCACCAAATCAACGAAATACAAAGATAAGAACTGTGAGATCATATTTCACGGGTAAGCAAAGCAATTAAACGCGCTTCTTGAGCCAAGAAAGTGTATCCTCGTTTGCACATAATATTGGTGTCTTATACACAGATCGCTGCATTTACCGCAAGGTGCCGTTTGCTCATCGCCGGAGCGTCTTTCGCTACGTTCATTTTCTCCGAACCCGCCAAGTCCACAAGACTGAGCTTCGCGCGCCGTCGTGTGGTAACCATGCCAACGTTGCCGTCATCGTCGCCGTCGTCATCATTGTACGAAGCCGCTGGCTGGCGCTCAGTCGACTCTACCAAGAGTTGCAAAATGGCGTGGCTGCGGCTGGATAACTAGAATACCATGCAAGGAAAGAACAATGGTCGTGGTAAAAAGGAGGCTCCAAACTTAGCGCATTTTTTTTTTATTTGCCCAGTGCTACCAAGTGTAGTGTGCATGTAGATACCCTTCATTCTATTCTCTATCAATGAAATCTTTCTCCTTCGTTTCAAGAGTCTCCTCACCTCGTTGTATTCGGTAGCTCGCACGGCTCTCGCTTGCGCGCCGAACCTCAGCAAGGCAAGCACGTCCTCCACGGCCTCCACGCGATACGACGACAAGCCCGACACGAACAGCTCGCCCTGAGTGCCGCCCTTGCCACCATTGCCATTTGCATTGCTGCCAGGTGTTTCTCGTATGTGCAGCGCTTCGCCTTCGCCGTTCAAGGCGGCAGGGGACAGCAAGTCGTGCAGCTGCTCGTTGTAAATTTGAAGCATCGAGCAATGCACCGAATAGTGGAAGCTGCCAGTTTCCTCGCCATCATCACCGCCAACGCTATTTTCCTCGTCACTGTTACCCTCTTCGTCATCGTTACTACGGCCCTGTTTTGTAGATCTGCGAGATTTCCTGCTGGAAGCCGCGGCAGCACTGGCACTGCGGCTGTTGAGTTCTTGAAACAGAGCGTGCACGCTCCTCGGAATGACGCCCCAATCTGGGTCCGAATCCTGAGAGTCGCCGCGCGCTGCTCTAGACGACGAAGAAGAACCCCCTGCTCGGCCTAGGTCGTCTTCTCCAAGCATAGTGTGTGTTTTGCCCGCGCTAGTCTAAAGGCAGATAGAGGGTAACAGGTTGAAGAAGTGCTTTCCGCATTTTTATTTTTAATTTTCAAGCAGATGTGCATGGGATAACTAGATATAGAACCTTAGGTAAGGAAAAGGCGACCATGGTATAATTCGAGGGTTTATTTGAAGTAATTTATTGTACCTGGCCGTAGGCAAAGACACATGCTGAGACGCCTTTAGCCACGCCGAGCACTGCTGGCTTGATGCCGGTGCGCTCAAACACGTCCGCTTGCGCGCACAGCATGGGCAAAACGCAGTCGTAGCCGCATTCCAGCACAGCTTCCGAAGGGGTGCCTTCTTTGGCGATTGCGCGCAGCAAGTTTGGATTGGAAGCGTACGGCAGGGTCACAGCTACCGTTGTGGGCGCGCCGTCCGGACCAGTAACTTCGTCATCCAAGAGCGGCCGGATCCGCACCACCACAGACACGGCCTGGAATTCTTCGTCCTCATTCGAACCCACAGCAATTAAGGGATCGTCAGCAACATCGTCGACATTCTCCTCTTCAAATTCGTTTTCTCCCGTCTCGTCGACTGCATCTTCGGCCGACTCAATTGGCTCCTCCGCCATGGCTTCACTCCATTCATCTTCAAAGCCTTCCAAGGCTGAAGACATGCCTAGTGGCACTCTGGTAACAAATACTTCCTGATTATTTGAAGCTAAATTATATTCACCGAGCTTACCCACACCCGTGTTCTTAATTTGGGCCCCGTTCTAGCTTGTAGTAGCCCCAACCGTTACGCTACGGCACCGTGCCAACGACAGGCGACAGCAGGGAGACGAAGGCAGCTGTTGCCCTAATATGATAATGTGAATTATGATTACAACTAATTTTTCTTCAGCTTCAGTGCTTCAGAACTCAGAACATCACGACGAACTTCGATAGTAACTATACTGCTCTATATATCTGTACATCGCCCGTACTTATTCATGCTATGTTAAATACACGCAGATTGATATATGAACTCTGCCACTAGTTCATCTCTTAAGAACTCCCCGTCTCGATGTCCGCCCTCGACTCTCGTCATCGGCAAGTCGGCAAGCCGCAATTACGGCCACTCGGATGTGCAGCATTTCGCTCGCTCAAGACGAAGTTTTCACAGGCACAAAGCAGTACGTCCGGCACTTCGTCTCTTTTTGCGCCTTCTTGCCAGAAAACAACTTCTTCGCGTCGGAAAGCGTTGTCTGGTGGTGGTAGCCCGGAAAGACGGACGCATCAAACGGCATTTCGTCTCCTACGGCCATGCCGGTGCCGCCCGCTACTGCACCGGCTTCGTCGTCGATGCCCCACCGGTCATACGGCGGCGCGAGCTTGATCGTGATGTGTGCTTGGCCGCGGTGCGCAAGCAGGGAGCGCGCACCGCGCAAAAAATCGGCTAACACGGCGCGGTTCACGTGGGCTTTTTGCTGGCCCGTGTGGGGGAAGTTCCACACGATGCGGTCCCATTTCATGCCCCCTGTGTAGCCAGCAGCTCGCAAAGATTCCTCCAGTCTAGTTGCGTCTACAGAGTGATACATGGGCACTTTGCCACTCTCTAGCTTATTTAGGATAGCAGGGAATGTGCTGCCGTACTTCTCGAGAGTTGACGCTTTGCTGTCATACGAAGTAATGGTAAGACCAAGTGGGCGAGAACCTCGATGTTTGAAGAGGCCGAGGCCGAAAGAGAAATCGCCATCACCGAGAACTAGAACAGACTGCTTGGGGTCCACATCGTAGCGCGTCACCCGACGTGGAGCAGGTTCTTTCTTGGCTCCACTAGGATGAATGATCTTGTCCACAACGGAGCCCGGAGCTGGGGCATGTAAGGCGCTGTGCACGTTGCCGCGACCACCATTGCTCTTCGTAGCTCTTTTCTGAGTCTTAACTTTCTTTTGAATTTTCAGTCTTTGCCGTTCGCGCTTGCCCATGGTGCACGAGACACAAATGTGAGACTCCTGCCTCGACTAATCTCCAAACTTGGAGGATGTCAACAAAATAATTGCGTTGCGGAAGATGTAGTGTAATGAAGGAGATGCACAGAGTGCAACTCTGTCGGTCTAGCTAGTTCAGGCAAAACTTGCCCGAAGCTGGAAGTTCAATGCTTAGGAAGGTCACTTCTTCACTTCAGCGACAACGCGACAACCGACTTCATTCAGCACTTACTTCAGCAGCTTCCAGCTTCCAGCACTTCTTTCTTTGTTGCGTTCAGGTTCGCTCGTCCTCAAAAAGCACAACAAGAACCTCAGTGCAGATCTTTTTCGAGATATTATATTAGATTATAGCCGACGAACAATGCCAATGAGGGAAAAGCCATGAGGCGATGAGGCTACTAACAGAGACTGCACCGCTCCCTGCTTGCACAGCTGCACTGCTATTCTAGCTAGCTAGAGCCCTGGACCCGAAGCTGTTGGAGCAATATAGCAAGAGGGAGCTACAGATCGGCCTACAAGCTAGATAACGCTCACGAGTAAGCAAATTAGTTGGCTCTAGCTAGCCGAAGCTACTCTATCAATCGACTTTTTATATTTAAAAAATAAGGATGAGTGGTGCTGCCGCAAAAAAGGCTGCCAAGGCGTCGGCTGCAGCCAAGAAAAAGTACCAGCTCTTGATTTTAATATCAAATGGAATCTATTTCACGCGCTGGCTCCTTGGCAAAGGGCTCGGTTGGTTCGGTATCCTTCGATGGATAGTTTGCTTTGCGTGCCAATACACAGCTGCAATGTTTCTCTGCGAAGCGGCAGCTAATGACGCAGGGGCCGTAGAAAAGGACGCACCTCCGTCCGGTAGTCACTTCTTCGACGGGCTGTTCATCGTTACGGTTTGCCAAATGCTTGCCGCTGCTGAGTACGCTTGGCGAGGCACGGAGTCCATATGGTGGCTGACCACGGTAGTCCCAATTGGCGGCGCTTGGGTTGCCTACAACACCTACAAGGGCTTTGCTGGGTCTGGTGTGGGGGCAATGATGGGCCTCGGAGGCAAACCTAACGCTGAGCCAGACCCAGAAATGGAGGCGAAACGGAAGCGCCGGCAAGACTTGAAAATGAAGCGCGCTTCCGCTGGTGTGCGGAAGTAAAACCATTTGTGCACAAGCCAGTGCTACTCGTGAGCAAGGCATCGAGGCGGGTTTTCCCGCACAACGAAATGGAGATGCCATTCATTTCTGAGCTCTTTAAACTTATTGGAATTGCCGTTTTAAGAGAGGGGCCAGGTAGTGTTGCTTGCACCCCGAATTTTTTAGCACTTACAATAACATAGCTATAACTAAGAGCACACGGGAGTCAAGAAGAGGACAAATGCCCTTGGTGCTAAGTAATTGCGTTTCCCACTCGGGTATTTGCTTCAGCTCTTATTTTACATTTGCCGCATGCACAATACAATGTTGTACTTAACACGCGGCGATACGCGATACGCAATACACAAAACACAATGCCATTGCGATGCAGATCTCCGGGTAGCAAACTAATAGCATACAACGTCAATCAGCAGCATAATAAGGACTTCTGGCAGTCAAAAGCAATACAATCCAGATTCAACCGGTGGGATTTTCCTTTCGTTGCTCATCGCTCATCGGTTCATATTACTCGGGTTTTCAGGGCTCTTCTCCCAGAGTTTGAAGATTTTGTCTTTGTACTGCGCCATCTTCAAGCCAGGGAAATCTTCCTTCATCTGCGGTATCATGCGGTCTTCAAAGGCCGCGTGCAGGGCTTTTCGTCGCTTCTCCGGGTGGGCGTCGCCCGAAGCAGCCATACCGGCGCTGCTGTTGCTGCCACTCGCAGCTCCGCCAGCACCCTGTAAAGCAAAGCGTACGTCGTACAAAAGACAAAGATTCATTGAGAAGACGATATGATCGAAATTGAAGACATGATATCGGGGAAAAAAAAAACTAAAATGGTAAAATGGAAACGCACTGCACCTTGGAAGCGGCTTGAAGAGCGGAGAGGGCATCGTCCACGCCCGAGCCTGTGACCACTTCTTCTGCTTTAAGGTGCTCTTTCAGGCCGCTCTGGGCGCGGGAACTCGCTCCTGAAGTACCGTGTACATAATTGCAACATGAGCTCACAAAACGATGAGTGTACATTGTAAATAATACTCAGCTGAGGATATGCGAAAAATTGAGCGGAAGAAACAGAGACAGCGTGGGATCCAACAAAAAGATAAATAAACAAACGGTGTTTAGTTCAAAAAGTAAAACGCAAACTTGTCGAGAATTCAAACTGACCGCTTCCTGCGTCTTCTTCGTCAAAGAAAGTAGCACGATTTTGGTTGGGAACGAGCGGTGCTGGCGCCAGTGGGTCAGGTTTCTTCGTAGCAGCCGCAGCTTCTTCCTCGGCTTGTTTTAAACGAGCCGCTTCCTTAGCTTTCTTTCTAGCTTCGTCCTCTTTCTGGGCTTTGGTTTTTGGTGCTTTTGCCAGACCTTCACTCAGTAACGCGCCGAGGTCGTCCTTCTTTTTGATTTTCTTTGGTTTGGACTTGATACCTCCAGTTGCGGCTTCTTCTTCTGCTAGCAGTGCCGCCATTTCGAGCTTTTTTCGTAACTTTTCAGCTTCCTTCTCGGCCTCGCTTTCATCTCGTGCCGCTTTTTTATTGTCGCTACCTACCTGTAATTTCAAAGACAAAGTCGACGAATGGTATCGTGAACAAGTAACGAATCTTTCGCAGTTCGTCTTAGTAGTGCTTTGCTTCTGAGGAGTTTTCTTAGCGCTTTCATTCGAAAGTTTGAAATGCAGGCTGTGTGTTTCAGCCATGAGATCCGACGTAAATTTCAGGAACGTAAGACCTAAACAAAATTGTTAAGATATTTTAAGTTACCTTCCACTCGTTGGCCGTCTGCCGTTCTTCTTCCGCTGCTGCTTGTGAATCCTTAACGGCCTGTGCAGCACCTTTTTTCGCCATCGCAGCAACGACCTGCAGGTTTGATAAGGCCACGGGTTATGAAGCCAGTAGTCGATCCACGACATTAGAAAATGAAAAAATTTATGAGTACCTTGCTGTTCGTCTTCGGTCCCATCTTACTCTTTAAATCAGGCCGCATGCACCGCCCTAAGCTTACAAAGTACGTTCAGGAGAAGTGTTTGTTTGGCGAATGTTCTGCCCTGTATACCTCTGCTGCTCTTTCCGCTGCGTCATTCCCCCGATCGTAGTCAGTTTGGACTCGAAAGATCTGCTGCCACTTTCCTCGCTCCTTCCACGCAAGGGTAAGCAGCGCAGTGTAGTAAGCAATCATTTGAAAGCAGTAGGCGCACTAAGCTTAGGCAAAGAAGTAGCTTTAGCTAGCTAGCTTCTGCTCTGAAATTGGAATTCCGAATCAACCATTGGGACATCCACAATTTAAAACATCATTGTAGTGAGAAGCAAATTTTCGGATGTCAGCCGTAAGTTCTGCTGCCGAAGCGGACGAAGCTCCAGTACTCGAGGATGTGCCCAAGGAGCCCATCAAGCGTGATCACCTCCCTCAAGGAGTAAGAACTGCACTGACTATGCTATCTTAAGTTGAATTGTATTTGCCTTGCATAGTTGAATTAATCCTTAGCGTTTACTCCCCACTGATCTATCAATACCCAACCTTACGTCGATGGAATTCGTGCCACAGGACTACTACAGTAAGTGGAACAATTTTGCAGCGAAGACTGAAGACGAGCTCGCAGCTGAAGAAGCAAAAGAGAAAGAAGCAGCAGACAAGGCTCTCGGCAAAGACAAAGCATTCAGCAGGTCAATGATCATGCCCACCCCAGCTCCCTCCTCGATCCTTCCACACACTTTCGATTTCTGAGTTTCCGTCGAGTCGCTTCCACTATGTGCATGATATACCACACCCAAATCTTGAACGTGCTCACGTGGTTTTCTCGTATTTTGCCTTGTGAATGGTGCGTAGCGCCGCGGAAGAGAAGGACAAGACCACTCACTTGGCCTTGAAAGAAGCGAAAAAGCTTTGGGACAAGCGCCGCCAAGATGAGATTGACATGAAGTTCGAGCTGAGCGGTCTGCGTGACACCACCAAAGTCTTGGCGGACCCAAACGTTGACCTGAGCGGCAAAAAGGTGAGCTGAGATGCTTAGTTTCAGCTTGCAATCAAACCACATGCAACGCCAGACTTTTTTAGAGTAGGCACTCATCCATAAAGGCCGTTATATTATCGTGATAGCCAGAAGAGAACATTTATCCTAACATCCTCAATTTCCTTTATTATTCCTACTCTTCATCTACATTAACAGGTGCTCGTTCTGAAAGACTGTGAAGATACCACAGTGGAGCTTTCAAGCTCATTGGATGGCATGATCAAAGTGTTTGTCGAGAAGTGTGTCAATTGCAATGTGATTTTGCGGTGTAAACTCGTCACGTCCCACGTGGAAGTGTCACATTGCGAAGGGTTCAAACTGCAAGTGGACGAAGAACTTCACACAACACAGGTACAAAAAGAGTTCTATGAAGAATTTGCATGATCATGTGGTGCGCCCTTGAGTGCACTCTTGGAGGAATCAAATTTAGAGAATGAGGGAGTGTAAGTGGCATCAGGATAAATTCTCATCGACCTTTCGCCTGTCCTTTGAATACTTCACCATCGTCTCGTTTCTCGCCTCCTTTCTTGTGTTATGGTTCACACCTACGCTTTTTTTAATTGTGCAGCTGGACTTGTGCAAGGGCGCAACCGTGACGTTCGCTCCTGGGACTTTCGGCCCCAACCACAAGGTGTACTCGGCGGGTTGCTTGGACTTGAGTGTCCACGTGCTGGCACCGCCAGGGCTGGGTTTGCCCGACCTCGTATCCAAGGTGCGCTTGTTTGACGGGGGATTTTGACATGTAATGTGTGTGTACATCGATGACGTGCTTCTTGTGGGGATGGGTGGGTGTGAGGGTGTATGTGTGAGGGTGTGTGTATTCAATCCTAACTTCTTCTTTTTTTTGGGGGGGTGAACCTCCGTGTTTTCGTGTCATTGGGTATCCACTTAATCCCTCCTTGTCTCATTTTGTTCTCTTTCCTGTTCTCCCAGAACGACTACATCGCAGACCTCGCGCCAGTAGTGGTTTGGACACCGCCTGCTGAAAGCGACAACGCTACAAATGAAAGTTCTACCGCTGCTGCTGCTGCTTCTACCACCACCACTGCCGCTGCTAGTACGGCTGGCACTACGTCGAAGCCATCGTCTTCAATGATGGCAGGGCAAGTGCCGGAGGACTTGCGAGTAGGCTCGGTGCCCGCGGAAAACGCCGGCGTTGGGGCCACGGTAGAAGGCGGCGCGAAGCAGAGCCAGAACAAGGTGCCGAGCACAACCTTTAGTATCAGTGATGAATGGATGAATGAAAAACGAACATTGTTGGATGTTTGGTTCCTGTTCTATGATTTTTTGTATCCTTGTCACTCCGCCCCTCCCCGCCCCTCGTTGTTCTCTTCATCAGTCTCCCCTTTTGCCCCTTTTTCTCTCCATCTTTCTCTCTCTCCTTCTTTCACCTTATACTTTCTGACTTTTCTGCATGCTTTCTGTTCCTCTGTGCGTTTTTCTCTGTTCTCTCCATTGATCGACGAAGCAGGCGTCTCTAAGCGACCCGCGGTCGGAAGAGCAGCACTTTTTGACGCGCCTGAACCCCGACAAGTGGGAGCTGTCCACCGAAGTGGCGGTGCAAGTGGGCAACCGGTGGGCCACCAAGTCGGAACTGCACCTCGAGTCGCAGGAACAGGTGAGTTTGGGGCGGAGGGGGGGGGGGGGAAGGGCAAGGGATTGTGGTATATTCAAGCATGGAAAAGGCCCGTTATCAAAGAAGCGAATGTTCTAATTCTTCACGGCAGTTTTATTCTTATTCAATTAATCTTGCAATTGTTTTGTACATTTGATTGTGTCTCCACGTTTCTTCTACTTTTGTTGTCTCTCCTACTCTCTGTCGGTGCGTCTTGTTGTACCTCTAGGCCGAAGTGACGGCGCGTGAGATGCAAGAAAACACTCACCGAGCAGAGCGCGAAAAGCTGGCGGGCAACCAGGCCTTCGGGAACGCCGAATACTCCCAAGCCGCCGTGCATTACACGGTGCGAAGATAAAGAAGAGGGAGGCGGGGGGGGGGGGTTAGAGGCTATCTTATGTGGTGTGTGTGAGAGAGAGAGAGAGCCATCTTTCAAGTTTCAAGGGAAACCTTCGAAATTTGACTATGTATGTGTTTTGGCGGTACATGAAGCGTCTTTCATCAGGCTGATCAATTTTGATTGTGCATTTTTTATATTTTTTAGTAGTCTTCAAGGGAATTCGTGCAACTTCGATGGTGTCTCAGTTGACGCTGATGGTGTTCTTGTTTTTTGTATTTCTGCATTCATTTCTCTCATCTATACTTTACGCACTTCCATATGTTATGCTGCCTTGATGCTTTTTTTTAAACATTGCTCCAGTTGGCGATTGATCTCGCCAACACTGCGGACTCGCAGTCCACCCAGTTCCCTCAACCCGTCTCGCCGCTGCTGCACGTGTGCTACTCCAACCGGGCTGCCTGTTTCCTCAAGCTGGGGCAACTCGAGAAAGCTCTGATGGACGCGGACAATTGCATTGCGACGGCACCGGCGGAGTTTGTGAAAGGGCACTTCCGCCGCGGCTTAGCCTTGCATGCGATGGGCAAATATGCTGACGCGCTTCCCAGCCTAGGGAAAGCTCTGCGCCTCGAAGACCCAAAGAAGAAGGTAACCAATTCGTCCCATCTCCTTTAGCGTTACCGCAACATTCCATCGTTTGCGCATTGATTTTGTTCCTTACTTGAACCTTAAACTTTGTTCACCAGCCATTTCATTATGGCTCACTTGATTCTTTTGGTGCTTGTATTTACTCTCTTAAAATCCTACTTTGTCGACTTAATCTCTACAGGCGTCAGTGAAACAGATCGAGCAGGCGATCATGTTCGCGGAACGTAAGCTTCAGGAGGAAGTGCGGAAGCGCATGGAACGCTAGATTGCCATTTGCAAGGCCTCGTTAGTCGAATTGTTATGCGATAAAAGCCGCATTTCTGATTTACTTCATTCCGGATTTGTTTTAGTAGAAGTAGACGAAGATATAGGGGGACTACGCCCATACCACTTTGAACTATAACTAGGAAACAGCGAAATGAAAGAAGCCAAATAAAGTGGCCCCATCCCCATGCCGAGTCCCCGAAAAAAAAAACATAAGCAGGTCTGTATTATGCAAGAGGAAACCCAATCCAGTCGGACTTGTTTGGGGGGATGTATCAATACACAACACGCGGGTTTGGGCCGTTTGTTATTCAGCGATATTCCTCTACAAGTGGCGATTGGGAGATTATGTTATGATCATGATCCCAGCAATAGGAATGCGAATATCAAATCGAAGATTTCCTCGAAGCTATGTGGTTATAAGGAAAACATCTGAAATTTTGTTCTGTTATAATTCCATCGAAGACTTCAAAACCCGTCTTGTTTGTGTCTTGTTTCATATTTGGTGCTTTTAGATTCCATTTACCACAGTGTGAAGTCACTTTCCTATTAATTTATATTGATAACAAGTGCCAGCAACTTTTTTGCGATGTAAATTTGTTGCCTTAGTGCGGCGTGTGATTTTATAATGCAATTGCATAAATAAGTTTGGCTTCACTAAAAAGGGGGCTCAAACTACAAACGCCGTATCAACGCTGCTTGAAACAAACATAAATACCGTACATAAATGTTGCTATGCATAAGAGAGTATAAATACATACGGTGACATTATAATAAGAAAAAGATATAGCACAAAAGATGCAGTGACAAGAATGATCTTCAATCATATGTACAATAAGACTTCTTGACAAAATTGATGCAAACGAATCGTTGAAACGTTTGACGGACCCGTAAAGACTTGATGGCTTGCGAAAGATGATTATTGACATTTGTGGCTCTTTCACTTGCAGTTTGTTTGCGTTTGAAATTAGATCCAGTGGCTTTTTCTAAATTGCTGCCTCCTTTTTATTCACCATGGACTTCACCGGTGCTGACACAGCGCGCTCAACGCGCAATGAAGATGAAGAAGCTGCGGTCCCAGATGATGTCGTTCGGCGGGTAGCTGATGAGTTAGCCCATCCAGGAGTAGAAAATGGTGACAGCGCTACCGCAGCTTTAACCTTGAGCCAAAGAAGCGAGCGCTGCGAATGCGACTTGGGCGGGGGAGATGCTGGCGTTCCTGAGACTGGACTTGCAACACTGCGGCTGCTGTGTCCACCGCCTGCGGAGCCAGCCACTGCAGCTGCCAGAGCAGACTGAGAAGCTGTAGACTGAGAAGATTCACACGGCATCTGCTCACGCTCAGGGGGTTTCCCGAGGTCCACCACGAGTGCTGACAAGTCATCATCGTGTAAATGCTGCCAATATCGAGCTTTCTTAGTCGTGCGGCAAAGCACGCGAGCAGCTTGCTCCGCAATCAAACCTGCTGTGCATTGACTTGCACGGCGACCGTCCATGGCGTCCCAGATACCGTCGCTGGCGAGGATCAAACGCGTGCCTTCGGCAAAGGTAAAGCTCTTCACGTCAGGCACTGCAGAAAGCGCTGATGCTCCAAGGGGGTCCCCGAACGCGCGAGTAACCAAGACGGTGATACCTGTGGCTTCATTCGTCAAACCCCACGGCCCATGTGCGCCCATGGCGTTGCGGCGGCGTCCAATGACTGTGCGACGCATCCCGAGCGGTGCAGTGGCCAGTTCGTGATCGTGCACCGCCGCACACCGCGTCATTTCGCGCGGCAAGCTCAATTTGTGGTCTTCTGTCATATCCATGGCAACACCATCTCTTTTACTATTGGTAATGGCTACGCCCCGCGAGTCTCCTACCCAAGCCACAGTCACGTGCCACGCCGGCGAATGAGTGTTCGCCTCCATGTCGGCAGCAGATCGTACAACTATCCTCCTTGTCATTCTTTCCTCGACCATCAAAGGCCAAACCAAAGCCACAATTGCTGTAGAACCAAGTCTTTTCCCTGCAAATCGTTCGCTCAGTTCGTCAGAAATAGATGCAAATGCATCAGTACACGCGGCTTCAACGGTCGATTCGCTTAGGACGTCCTTTGTTGAAGTACAGCCGTCTGGTTTACTCGACATTCGTTCAATTGCGCTTGCACACAGGCTTTCATCAATCCGCGGCATGAGGTGTTCCTTCAAGTAGTCTGCGCAATCAGGACCAGATCCATGCCCATCATAGACTGCAAAGCCATGAACTGAAGGCAAACCACATGGCAACGCCATACTCATGGTACTAAGTCGATCTTGGTTTTTGAAAGTGGGCTTGATGCGTGAACCAACAAAGATGTTAAACGCTTCTCTCGAATCCAACGAGGGATCTCTCCCAGCTAATCGAAAGTTGCGGGACGTCATACCTGACCAATCATCGTGCATTGTGTCGTCCATGCTTGCCAAGGTTGTGGCAGTTACTCTCGGGGGCAACGAATCTTCTGATATGGTTCGAGAGATGCCTTTGACTACTTTATCTTCATAAGAATTGTGCACATGTTCCTGTACTATCAAGTCCGATGAGATTCTCTGAGAAGCAGTGACTGAGTTACCTTCCTGTGTCTCACAGAAGGCAGCATCTGAAGGAAGAGCGGCCATTCTTAAATGTTCGTTCTCTATTGCAGATAGATGTTGACTGTCGACGTGTCCTTGTGTGTTTCCTTAAACTGTCACTATTCTTCGTTTCGTTCGGGCAGTCAGATTTCGAGCGCAACCTCTGCAAAAAGTGGTCAACTCTGGAAGTCGACACATGTGCGCAAGTATGTGCGTTTGACAGTTTTGAAAACGGAGAAAAAGTGTGTGTAGCTGTAGCTCTAGCTCTACGCTGTACATACTGTACTGAGTAGTGCAATTTCCGTACAGCCTTTTGGATATGTCCGTAGTGCGGCTTCTACACTTGAGTGATTAATAGGGAAAAACCTGGCTATGCAAGAACTGAAGAATTGCTTAGTTGAAACTTGGGATTTTGATCAAAGGCAGGCACAATGGAGGATTGATTTATTTTGGCAGCAGCTACAAGCATTGTCAGCACGATCTTGCCGATCACTAGCGCGGAACCTGCACTCTTCGGGGTATACGCAGTCGA
>Ga0307979_1001289_pt1 | contig 17828 bp, 17 predicted proteins | sample OrgLakmetage1058_FD_201833 | JGI IMG/M metagenome (GOLD analysis project Ga0307979, IMG submission 201833) | Saline water microbial communities from Organic Lake, Antarctica - #1058 | ecosystem: Environmental > Aquatic > Non-marine Saline and Alkaline > Saline | place: Antarctica: Organic Lake...
CAGCAGCAGCAACAGCAATCGGCTCTGGGAGTATATTCCAATGCCTGTATGACAGCTGCTTGTGTGCGGAATGCGCTGCTGGCGCGCCCGGTAGATTGGAGCGTCTTGCTCTGGGCATGCCCTAGAATAGAAGATCAGCTCGCTGCTAGTCGCTTAGCAGAAGCGCTAGCGTTAAATTCTGCAGCGATTGCAATAACAACCTCAGGAGAAAGGGCAACGACTGGTGCAGAGGTGGTAGTCAAGGCGTCATCGAAGCAGGGTTCGAATCCTCCTTCAGACGCAGTCGTGGACCTGAGCAGTAATAACTCCGATGCCGAGGGCGCGCAGGGAGCAAATGGTGATGTCGACGGAAAAACAGCCGACGAGAAAGTAGCCGATGGGAATAAGGCCGCCTCCACGAAGCGGGTGAAGCTCAGTGAAGGCGGTGATAGCATAGGAAACGGAAAAAGCAGCATTCCGCCTTCGTCGGACAAAAAACGGCGAGCTGAACTTGAGGGCGATTCTTCGACCCCTAAGAAAGTGCCCAACACTGCCGCCAACGAAGGAACTACTCTTCCACTTCCAATAACTACTGCTGTAGCAGGCAGGCTATCTCTAGCAGAGCTATCCACCTTGGAAAGTGAAGTCGAGAATGCTTACTCGGCGCTTGTGCTGCTTCGTGCAGTGCTGCCAGCGGTGTGTGCAGGTTTGGATAGTGGTGGTAGTGGTGACACCCGTGATAGTGGTATCCTTCTCCTCGATTCAAGTAGCAATAGCTGCAGCGATGGCAGCGGCAGCGATGGCCACAGCAGCAGCTGCAGTGGTGGTGGAGGTGGTGGCGGGAAAGATGTTATATCGGAATTACAGAGTACAATCCCATCAGGTTATCCACTTCATATAGATCCGCGCCTCATGCCAGCTCGAGGTTTAGAGCACCGGTCACTGCTACACAGCTTTGGGAGTGTGTCAGGAACAACATGTGCAGTCAGTGAAGCATCCTGCATCGCGCTTTGGGCCGTTGTAAGCCATTTGCCTGAAACCTGGAAAGATGCCCACCGATCTACAACGCGAGACGAGGTTGCAGAATCAGGGTGTGGCGAAGAAAGCGACAACTTCATGGCAACACCAGCTTCTGCTTCGCCCCAGGTTCCTCCCGTCCATAAGTCGAAGAGCGGCACAGCTATGGATGAGTTATCGCATCCTCACCTCGACACAGAAGCAGCAGGGCCAGCAGCCTCTTCCTCCTCCAGAGAGAAAGAGCTTTTGGCGCGTGCTGATTGGATCAAACACCAGGGACGTGCTTTACTGGCGGCGTGGACTCCTCCTCTGCTTGCGATGTTGATTCACCAAAACAATGCCGCTAACGGTCTAGGTGGCAATAATGCTTCGTCGAACAACGATCCACGCCAACGCCTTTTGCTGAAAACGGTGCATGCCCTCACCCAGGGATGGTCGCAGTCAGTGGCCAGATCTTTAGCCACTGCTGCTATTGCGGATCCTTCCACAGCAGTAGCCTCAGCATCATCGCCATCGACTCCAAACACCAACGACCAGGAAAGCACGCCATTCGCACCGTTGCCCGAGGACTGCCTGGCTTCGAAGCTCTTCCTGTACCAGCTTCATTTTCACCCCCACAACCAAGCCTGCTCAGCTTGCCACGAGTCCACTACTCCTCACTTGTACGGGATCTTGCAAGACCTCTGCAACAGCAACGGCAGAGGTAGTGATAGCGATAGCAGCTACAGCTATCGCACGAACAATAGTGATAGCATCACCAGCACCACCACCAGCACCAGTGAATGCAGCAACAGCAACAATGACACAAGTGGAGCTAGGCTCGCCGCAGCATGGAGTGCGCATTCCAACTGGAAGTGGTGCCAGCGCACTTTTGTATTGGGGAACTGCAATGCCAAGAACCAACTCGCGAAAGAGACTCTGACTGCAATCTGCGCCAAATACCAAAACACAGCGCAAGCGGTAAGTGTATGCATGATTAGTATGACCACTTCATTTTCTTTGGATCGCACTCCTGGATTCGTCGACATTTCTTCTCGTATTTTGACTTGTTGTTTATTTTGCTCAATTGCAGTTGTGCTCATGTTCCGCCCATGATTAATTCATCAAACCTTGCTTTCTATGAATTTCATCCTTTAATTTACCATCATCATCGTATTTGCCATGGTACCTTTTGCGTGCGCTTTATGTGTTATATGAGAACCCCCAGATTTTGAGCTTGAGCGCCAGCCTACTTCATCATCCAGACCCAACAGTAGCGTGCGCCGCCTGTCAAGCAGCAGTGTCGATGTATGTGCTGGAGCGTTACAAACCCCAACGGGTTGAAAGCCTTCCCATCTCAAGTGGCGGCGTGCAGGGCACACAGCAATTGGCCGCTACGATGAGAATCATTTTACAGGGTGGTCGACACTTCAACAATTACCGCAATGTTGAGAGCAGGAGTGCTGATAGCGACTGGGCAACAGCAGAATTAAGGAATGAATCTATAGCTGCGTTGGTTAAGGCATTTGTGGACGACAACATATTTGGAGCCGTAGTTCGCCTTCTTAAGCAAGCTGCCGCCACCACTGCCACCGCTGCCGCCGCCGAAGCAGCAGCGGCGGCGGCAGCGGTGGCAACTAAGGCAGCTTTGGATACATCACTTGCACCAGACAAGGCAGAGGCAATACCATTGCAGGGAGAGAACGAAGAAGTAACAACAGCAGATGCTAAGCCAGCAGCACAGCCTGCAGCAACAACAGCAGCAGCAGCAGCAGCAGGCGAAGGAGGTGGAGATGTTGCCACAACCATCGTCACTGCTACTCCTAATGCTGGCAAAGCCAAAAGCATGATGAAAAACTGGCTGTCAGTGAAGCCCAAAGCGAAAAAGGCACAAGCTCCTGCTGTAGAGGTCCTTGACGGTACGGATGACGTCAAAGCAGCGGCAACCACCATTAAAAAAGAAGTTCCTGCAGTTCCTGTTCCTGCTCCTGCTGCAGCCACCTCCGTGGCGAAAGACAAAGGCAAAAACGCGGCTGTGAGGTTGCATGACCGCAGCAAAGGCAACACTGTTGAGAGCGATGAAAATTGGCAACTGTGCTCCGCTCTACTAGACCTGGTACTGGGACTTGCCCCTGTAGCTGCTGCCGCTACTACGAGTGCTGCCAGTGCTGCTGCTGCAGCTGTCGATGGCGGCCCCCTTAATGTGGATGTCACAGGGATCGCGGGTCTAAGAGCTTCTGACCCCATTGCACTGGCGCTGGCTCTGAAAGCCCTCAAGGAGCCATCATCATGCTATTCTCCCTCCACCTCTTCAGGGGTAAACGACAATGACGTCACTGCATCAATGCAGAGCGAGGGTGCTAGAAGAAGTAGCTTGCCAAATTTACCCTCCACGTTGCACCCTGGGGCAGGCTTAGGAATTGACAGGGATTCACCAATGGAGGCACCCATTGTCAAGAAACGTAAGAAACAAAAGCGTGATGAGGCTAGCGCTGCCGTTGCCAGCGGTGCCCACGAACACAGTGGCAGCAGCATCAGGCATGCTGATTGGGTTCGAGCACGAGACGAGCTCGGCGTTACTTTGCTGACTTTGATGGAAGCATTCTTTCTGCACACCGAGGCTAGTGCTACAACTTCAAGCAAGGGCGTACCTTTCCTCGGTGCTGCTCCACAAGAAGACCGCCACAGCAAAGAATTCGACCGTCAAGCAGCTTTAGCGCTTCAGCTGTGCTTCAGCGGCGACCCAATTCTTACGCAAGACGGCCGAGAATTGTCGGAACAGGATGCGTTGAGCGCTTCTGGTGTGAGCTCCCAAGGTGTGACGCCATCGCTGCTGATGGAAGTATTGGCGCGAGCAGCAGGCTTGAAGTCTGGTATATCAACGAGCCAAGACGATGGGGCGATAGAGGAGGAAACAGACGCTTCAATGGATGCAAACACTGGTGAGAATGAGAGGCTTGACTCATCATTGCCTTCGTCATCGTCATCTTCAGGATGGCAACTTGCCGTCTCAACGAGTGGGCCGATGGCTGACGTCATCTTTTCAGCCTGGCGCTGTGGCCTTGCCACTCAATTTGCGTCGTCCTTTATGCTTTCAGGAGGAGGTGCTCAGTTCACATCTGCTGCTGCTGCTCAAAGCTTAGTAGATGCCGGGCTCGCTGCTGCGACTGTTGCACTGTCGTCACCTGGGGCTTCCTCATCAGTCTGCGCGCATGCTGCTGTGATGACGCACTTGGCAGCACTAGCAGCGAGCGATACTCCGCCTGCACTCTTTACTGCCATTGCTGCCTCGCCGAGCCTCCCAGCCTTCCTTTTATCGCTTGCCAGTAGCCCAGTCTATTCGGCGACAGTCTACGAGAATAGCGGGATGTCAAGAATTCGAATGGCCATCTGCAGAGCAGCGGTCGTGATCCACCTTCTGAACGGTGATACTTGGAGTGCGCTGCGGGTGGAGGAGAAGCGTTCAATCAGTGATGCAGTGGCGGATCGCTCGCTGGCTTTGGCTGCTCTAGCCGAAGGTCACGAAGCAGCACCTGAGGCAGCGGAGGCGGCCGCGATGGGACGAGAAGCAGCCCACTGGGCATCGTTTTGCCGGGGAGTGCAACTGCAGGCTCCAGATGGATCACCTGAGGTCGAGCGAGTTTGGCTTTGAGGCGTTTGCCAATTTGACATGCACCCATAAAAATGGAAATTGGGCCTTGGGAATACATGAATAGGGTATTCATAAGATCCCTGCCACCATCCTCGCGCCAGTTGGAGCCTTAATTGGCCTTCTGGAGCGAATTCGCTAGCGCATTTGCAGCTCAAGTGCATTCTTTATGTGCCTCTGTGACTGCTGTGTACTTGTCTTTCTTTGTTTTTGGGAGAGTATTAACTAGACTAGACTAGACTATCCTCTTTACGCATTTGTTATCGGATTTCGATTTACATTTACAAGCACTAGGAATTAAACCTGCGAGGGTGCCATGCAAATCGTAAGATTTGCGGACATAAGAAGTCTCATTGTAAGCCATAACACACAACTCTACAACGGGGACATGGATATGAATCAGGCATAGGACGGTGCCTCGGTGTCTGTGTCTGGCATTTTGCATTTTGTTTCTGTTATCTGTTGTTAACGGAGAGCAACTGGGTGCAACTGGAAACTGTGCAACTAATAGTTAATAGAGCGAATTCGCTGATTTCGACTTGCGCGCATCGCATGCGCGGAAAATTTGCCTGATGCACAGGCATTTGTGCTCTTCGATGCTGTTTCTGTTTTATGTCCATTCACATGTTCAGTGGGAAAAAAGAAAAAAGTAAGAATTGATTTTGATTTATTTGTCGTGTCGACAGAGGTCCCGACGGCTGAAATTATAAGGCGTTTGTTCTTTTCACTGCGACTTCGATGGCCGTGCGGACTAGTGATAGCGACTGTAATTAACAGCAACAAGACTTAGCAATCTATCTGCTAAGTTGTAACTACTGTAATAAGGATCTGCGATGAAGCTGTATCGTATTTTCGTCTATCATATTGGAGCAGTCATTTGTGGTCATGCACCGAAAATTATTTCCATCTCATAATATTTACGCATCATCATAACGAAGTAAGATGAGAGGGGAGCACGACTCCTAGATCCTGAGGCTAGCTTAGCTCATTTTATCCTCAGCGTAGCTCTACTCTACCAAGACTATCCATCCTTTGTTGATTCGAAAGGTGACCTTTCATCATTTTATAACTTTTCTAGATAGTAAGTACAAATGGCGCTGCTGATGGGCTTTGTTTGACTGCCTTGCCATTAGACTACCTGACTTCACTGCCAATACCATGAATGATCTTGGTTTACTGCTTATTTTGGTGTACTTAGGTTGGACTTCGTGCATATACGGATATCACAAGTATCAGAGGTTCAACAATAGTGGCCAGTCCAGCGAACTGAGATGCCTGACTACCTAGCTGCGGCTGGAGGGATACTCTTGCTAGCTCCCTCAGTGTACGTAGCGAGCCTCTTAGATGACCCGGACGTGCGCTATGGTCTTGCATCACGCGCCGCCATTGGTTTTGGCGCCTTTTGCATAACCTCGTGGCTCGTACCTACGCTTGCGGTGTACACTCAGCGCAAAGGGCTCTTCGGGCGTGATCTTGGCAAACGGTACGCCTTGAAGTAGCCAGAAGCATTACCATAGGCTCCTCATAATAGAGATAGTTGGCATGAGAGAACGAATGAGGTTATAGATAGAGCGATTAATGGTACCGAGGTGGCACACAGTGGCAATTGGTGGCAGGGGCATCACACTATATGAGTTGATCGAGTTGTGGTTTGTATCAGGTACATGCCGGAACTGCAAGACGTACCGGTGCCCGAGGCATTGGGCTTGGTGCCCGCCGTTGCGTTTCTGGTGGCCGTGATTGGCTGCCAAGTCCTGTACGCCGCCGGCGACAACCCCGTTGACCAGGCGCGCTACAACTCGAGCTTGTGCAGCGTGTGCTTTATGGTTCGTGTTCTGTAGCATGCGGTTGTAGTGAGACCATCTTGACAACAGTAATACTTTCAAGTAATGAAGCGCGCGCAAAGATCAATTCAACAAGAACGACAGGATTTATTCACCTGGGCGTGTAATTGCTCACCTTACACGCCAACCTCTCTTCCGATGTCTTTCTCTCTGTCTTTGCAGGTGTTGCTTGGGTTCATGGACGACGTCCTTGACTTGCCGTGGCGCGCCAAGGTACAAATAGAGACACGGGGATAAGGAAGGACGCTTGAGAGAAATATGAATTAAAAAATGCAATTCTTCTGTATGAAAGAGCTGAAATCTAATTGGTGTACATCTGAACTTCCCTTACTCCTCTGCGTGTTCTTCCTCACGCCCACGCGCGCGCGCTTTTTCTCTGTCTGTTTTCTTCCTCGTCCACTCCAAAATTAGCTCGTGCTGCCTACGGTTGCGTCCCTGCCGCTTCTGGTCACCTACGCGGGCTCCACCTCCATTGTAGTGCCGCGGCCCCTAAGGGCCTGGCTAGTTCAAGCATCGTCCCAATCCTCCTCGGGGGGCGTGCTCACGAGCTTAGGCTACTGCATCGATTTGATCCCGTGGGTCACGGTAGACTCGCAGGTATAGATGTGTTTGTGACAAGTGTGCCAACAATCACATTGTAAAATCACCTTTTTCATTATCTTTTGTGAACTACTATTATGATGCGCAGCTTGTTTGTATACATCTGATTTTTTTGTTTTCTTCATTGCACACACACTTGAACAGGGGCATGGTGCCATTCTCGAGCTGGGCGTGCTTTACTTGGTCTACATGGGCGCCTTGTCAGTGTTTTGCACCAATGCCATCAACATCTACGCCGGGATTAATGGCCTCGAAGCTGGGCAGGTAGGATTATGAAACACACATGCAAATGCAAATTCCGCTTACCCTTGAATTATCCTATACTTTACGTAAATAAACAACGTAGTCCTACGAAAATCAGCCCATTGCTTCCTTTGCTTCACGCCAGTATGCCTACGTTTGTGCTTGCGCGCAATAACCACAGGCTTACGTGATCGGATGCTTCATGCTGCTTTACGCAGTGCTCCAAGTGTACTTCGGGAGTGCCGACACGCCGCAGTACATGTTTGCAGCAACGCTCACGTTGCCCTTCCTCGGCGCTACTCTAGGCTTGTTGCGCCACAACTGGTGCGTGGATTCAAGCCTCATCGCACTTTTTCAAACACTCACTGGTTTCTTTCGTCCGTGTACATTTTTACAAATTTTCCTTTATTTGCGCCATCCTGTCTGCGGTTTTTCTTCCTCGTCCACCTTATTCGGCTAATTATGTATATCCTCCTTCGATTTCTATTATTTTGGTCAACGTCTTCAGGTACCCTTCCAAAGTCTTCGTTGGTGACACGTTTTGCTATTTCGCGGGCATGGCTTTTGCGGTAGTGGGCATTCATGGGCATTTTACCAAGCCACTTTTGCTTTTCTTTTTGCCGCAAGTGGCCAATTTCGTGTACTCGGTGCCTCAACTCTTCAAATTCGTGCCTTGTCCTCGCCACCGCCTTCCTGTGCCATTGGAGCCTATAAAATCAACGGCGTCAGCGGCTGCCAATGCTGCGGCCAGCGCCAATGACAGCACCATCAGAAGTCCTGTGCCCCTCATGGTGCCGTCCACCTTTCCTTCCAAGCCCGGGCAGCACGGCTTCTGGAAGCAATTGCACGGTTTGCCGCTGAGCGCTGACGCCTTGCCCAATTTTACGGTGCTTAATTTGATGCTGCGGATTCTTGGACCGACGTCCGAACGCGGCCTGTGTGTGGCGCTTCTAGTACTTCAAGCAGCCAGCTGTGCGGCTGCCCTAACTCTGCGTTTTTCGCCTTTTGCGTCGTACCTCTTTGACGGTTGATGTTATTCTATGATTTGCCTTCGGTTAGTCATGATGCATCTAATTCGAATTATTGAATGAATTCATACATGGCAAATGCGCATTATGCGGTGTTAGGAAGGATTATTTTAAATCAGACCATATCTGGTATACTTATGGGCGGCGTTTGCCCTCTGGAAATATAAGACACTACAGAAAAGCTACAAAATTGCTTCCGCATCGTTCTCCTTCATAAAGTAGCCAAATGGTCTCCCTTTGGTGGAAAGCACGCCACCTTTAACTCTAACAGTGCGTTGCTTTGAGTCAAGAAGCACTGTAAGCACTACAAAACACCCCTTCTCCTTAACCCCGTGCTCTTCATTGATTAAAATTTGTCGTCTAATGTGGAAGGGCGCATCCAATTGCAGATACCTCTTTTCCTTGAATTTATCAGTGATATGCGTGGATATTTTCATGGTCAGTCTTGACTTCAAAGAATTACATGCAAGCATTCACTTCAAAACGCTTCATTACATTAACTTCGAATCAAGCAAAAACAATTCATTAAAGCGCTGATGATTTCGCACAATTCGCCCTTCAAGTAACATGCTTTAACTGACGACACATCGGCGACGGAACGGCTTGCAATTTGACAGGCCTACTTTTGACTTTGGTGTCGTGTAATTTGAGGGGTTTGTCAACTGAACCCCTCTTTCAGAGCTCAAGATGTCCTCAACAATGCTCCGAAAGGCGTCATCTACTCCACTGCCTGACTTTGCGCTCGTGAGGTATAACGGGAAATTCTGAGCTGTCGCAGCCTGTTGACCTGAAATGACATGACCGCTTTGGCCTACACGGCCAGGTGGAACCAAATCTATTTTGTTGCAGAGCACACCAACTTTCACATCTTCGTCGGCATGGTCTGCAACATTTTTCAACCAGTAATCGAGCTTTTCACTGGTCGCGTTTAGAGCATCGTAAACTAATAGTATTCCTTGACAGCCTTTGTAGTAAGACCTTGTAATGACTATAAGTGCGTCATCAGACAGACATGGATATGAGAGAGAGCATTGAATATGAGGGATAAGATGACAAAACATATAAAGATTCGACAGAAAAATTGGTCACTATAGAATACATCATGTATCATATTCATAAATAATTGAAAAAGGAGCCATACCATGAAACCTTTCTTGGCCAGCTGTGTCCCAAATCTGAACAGTGACAGTCTCGTCGTTGTAAACGCGATGTGCGTCATCCCAAACTGAGCACACGATGCGTTTGGTGCAAAAGTCAACGCCAGCAGTTCCTATCAAGTGTCGATCAAACTTGTTAGCCGTCCATCTCTGCACAAGTGACGTTTTGCCAACACCGACGTGGCCTAGCATGAGGAGTTTAACTTTCCGGTGCTTGCTCGCTGGATAATTTGGGCGAGGTGTATCGGCTCGCCGTTCTACGTCAGAGTCCGAGGTAGAGTCTGAACTATCAATGGATGTCGATGCTATTCTATCGATCGCATGTTGCTGTCGATAGCATCTTCCAGCCATTTGAAATTCGAGACCATCTTCCAGCGCCTTTATTTCCCTTCGCCGAAGTCCTCTAGACGCTCCATTCGCGTGGCGCGCGCTTTTCAAAGAAGGAATTGTTTTAATTGATTCATCTTCGTTGTGAATTGCATCGGCCGAGGAAGTGTCTGAAAAATAAAAGGACGTGGACCGACTTCGTCTACACCTCGGAACATCTTCCTCGTCCTCGTCAGTAAAATCCATTTTATACGTATAGGGCTTGCTTAACGTGAATTTTGACTTTACTGGACTGATTCTCTCTACGGTAGGTTAAGTAGGTAAAGAGTATAGCGAGGCAGCGTGGTACGTTGTCATTCTGTGGACTGTTATACTGTGGCGTGACAAATTTAGACTTCAGTTGACAACCTTCATTTCAATCATGTTTTTTTAATTCATTGCTTCATTGACTTCATTGTACAACCCAAATATACAATTAAATATGGGGCAAGTGAGCATTATTAAACTTCATGATGGTACATTCTTGCATGTTGAAATATGTACTTATCGCCGTCCAGCAGCACCGTGTGGCTTTTTTCAGTCATAGACACTTCTGTTATATGGGCAGCATGAAAGTTCGCTAGGAGTACCCCCACGACGTCAGATGTATACCTACTATACCTAGTCAATTGAATCTTAGACGCGTGTGGAGCACTGAATAGTGACTGGGTCACCACGGCTGTCTTCATACAGTAATGCGCTCTCGTCAGGATACACCCTTTGAATGCTTACATCGTCGCCGCTAAACGAAGTCAGCTAAAATTCGACTGATTCATTGGTCGATGAATGCAACTTAACTTTAAGGTAAGCGGCTATATTTAAACAATTAGAGGTAGAGACTAAATCATCAAAAAGTAGGTCAAGCTCAATTCTGATTTGATATCAAAAGCATCCTTTTTGCCTTCTTGAGCAAAAATGTTGGTCGATTTAATGCATGCCGTATCCTTCTAAAGTTAAGTTGTAGAATGCTCAATAAATTTGCTGGACTTCATGATTACTTAGTACAAGAGCTGCCATTTTGTTGTTATAACAAACTTGCGCCGAGAACTCGCTGCGCAGGCGGACGTGTTGCTTTAATAGAATGCAAATAATCCGCAACTTCGAAATGAATGACTTCACGGAATATTCTAATGACTGCACTCCGACCAGCTTCTGCATCGATTGTCGCAGCTTCAACGAACTAAATAATAGTTGGTCTTAATACCCAGCTAGCATTACAAATTCCATACACGACTACCAAGATGTATATTTTAGTAAACTCGCGACACCGACCCAGAAGGAGCATGTTATCAATGTCCTTACAGCTCATCCGCGCTATAGCAAGATCATCGTACCGGATATACCCAACTTCTTGGTGCCGGAATCCCCTGCTTAACTGCTGAGATGTGGTACCTTCAAAATGATTTTTAAATCACCCAGTGCTCTTTTTAACTAAAAAAAATACCATCTTTTCCATGGCCACTCGGGCATGTGCGCCTGATTAGCTTCCTAGGTCTAGTTTGCGCTGCTTTGCTTTTCTTCTCTACCTGTTAGTCTTCTAATTCCGGCCCTTCGGGGCCTGTCTCAAAAAAATTAACAATGATGACCTTTACCGTGCAGCTCTTTATGATACAGGAGACCACGGTAACGTACGAATAACAACCCGTTTGGTGCTTTCATTGTATTTTTCCACTATGATGTATGTTCCTTATAAAATCACGTATTTGATATGGTTCCTTCGCTGGGTATGGCGTTTATTTATTATTTACGATTTTTACGTAGCGTCCCTGAATGTAGCGCCGAATGGACCTCTCTACGCGCTTTTTGCGAAATAAAATCCACGTTCCAATTTATTTCATATCGAGTTGGCTCCTGCTTCATTCCCAGAAAGTTATGGTGCTGTTCTTATTAAATTAAAAAAAGAAATACAACGAACATCAAAGCACCAAAGGGTTTCTCCGCTCGGCAAACCGCCCTAAAAGATTGTCTTAGAGTATTGTATGTTCCCTCTGGCTGCCAACTTGCGTGGGAACATTCGCCGGCGCAGGATTGTTAGGCGGCGACGGTGCAATTGCCACGAAGTTCGGTCCACCGTAATTGAACGGCGCTACGCTCCTGTAGGCCGCAGCCGGAGGCGGCATGGGTAGAGGCGCTAGAGGAATGAGACCACCGCGAGGTGCCGATGCAGCCATCGAAGCTGCCGTGGCAGCAAATGCCGTGGTATCCATTACCATGCGGTCTCTTGGGGCTGCCAAATTAGGGCGGCCATTCGGGTTCGGAGGGCGACCGCGGCCTCGGCCTTGCCACACGCATTCGATGCCGAGGCGCATACACCTCGCGCAGTTGGGCGTCTTTTTGTCGCACTTTACCTGGCCACACAGTGCAAGGTGCCGGTAAAATATGTTAACGAAAATATATCAAAAATTCTCCATGTGAAGCGAGTGAGAAGCCTGGCATGAATGCAGATGGCATGCTCGAAAACAAAGAAAGGAAGGCACTGTAGACAAAAGGCTACACCTCGCTCCTAGGGACGTACCTTAGAGCCTGCGCACGCTGTGCACGTTCCACCTGATTTCAACGAGCTGCCCGTGTTGTTGTCCGAAGGCCCACGCGGCACTTTGGCTTTCTTCGGTCGATTCGGGTCTACGATCACATACCGTCCGCGTGGCGCCCCCTTGGGCTTAGCTGCTGGTTGATGGCCTGCGGAAGAATTGGTGTCGGGATTGGCAGAAGCCTGAGCTACTAAGTCGGCGGTGGCAGCTTGCACTGAAGAAATATGAGCCGCCCCAGCAGCCCTTGCTCCCCTACCAGTGCCTTCTGTACCTCCTGCTGTAGAAACTGCTTCTGCTGTGACACTTGGTGCTGCCGTAATGGACGTGGCAGACCCTGGGTGTACTGCAGTATGCTCATGTGTTAAGGGAGCCGCTGGCAACTTCTGTTCATCCTCTGCTGGACGCTTCCTAGTCGCTTCAAGGTCCTCCATTGTCGTCAAGAAGCTTTCTCAATATTTGATGTTTATGGCTTCCTGCATGTGTCAGCGGACCATTAGGAAGATGTTTGTTTCTAAGGAAGTATTTGCCACAAATATAACCGCTAGCTTGAACACGATGCGTTAGCATGGGAGCTTGCAAGTCAAAAACTTCAATGCGCAGCGCTACTAGGGTGGAATAGGCTCCCAAGGCATTCGGCACAAGGCAGGAGGGCACTACACACCTCGTCGCTCTGTTGCTCGGCTTTTTTGACATGGCGGACCACCAACGAAACCTTTTTACCCAATCCTTTTTATAATTCACGATTCGCTTCTTTTTTGTAGCGCGTTTCGTAGTAACAAGTTCAGGTGCCCGCGCGATGCGCGGATTCGGAGCAATGTGTTTGCTGCGGAGGCGTAGGTGCGTGTTCTTAGCACCTCCGTTCACGGCCTTGAGATGCCCGTGGGTGAGTGCCCTTGTATTGCCCGTGGCACGTGTCCCTTCTTATGCCCGTGGTCCGCCTTGTGTTTTTGTTTACTGCACATCTGCACATGTACAACAAATCTGTACTACAGTACTGTAGTAGGCAAACTGTAGGTACATAAAAAACGACGACCACCACCACCACCACCACGAACGAAATTCCATTTAATAGAAAGGATTAGCTGGAAGCTGCATCGTTGCATCGCTCTCAGCTCTTAGCCTTTGGCTTGTGAGACGCGATTTTTTCTAGCGTAGGGCTTGAGGAAGTAGTGATAGCTAATTAGGGACTACGACGACATCGAGTAGCTCTCATTAACACAACTTACCATGTCATCGAAGAAAAAGTCTGTGCTTACTGAGACTGCTCCGATCTACGGAGCTGTAAGATCAACAGATGCGCGACGCCCTAGCAATACCGAACTTCATCCTGCACCCTTTGAGTGGGACTCTCCACTCTTATGGCCAGAAAAAGTTGAGATGGCACTAGCCTGCCTGCTGTTGCTGCCCGTATTGCGCTTCTTAGCTTCTGTTTTCTTCGCGGGCGCCGGTGCCTTGTGGTGCCTCATGGTGTACACTGCGTTTCGGCCTTTTGGCCCGGACCCCCGTCAACACCCACCAATGGCGCGGCGCGTCCGCATGAGTCTCCTCCGCTACCCTTTGATGTTCATCCAACGTTTGTGGCTCTTCGCAATCGGGTTTTGGTGGATCAATGTTGAAGGCCATGATGTGGTGTGCGGAGTTTGGTGTGGAAAGCCAACAAAAGTCGTGGTCGCGAATCACACGTCTTTCATTGAGTAAGTGCCAGACCAATACGCCCTAAATTTTTTTTATCCTTCCTGCAGCCACCATGGCCGCAATATTTGAACGTCTACTAGTAAAGTTAATCTCAACCCTATTTCTTTGCACCACTTGATTTCTTTTCAATTATTTTCTGCCACCATAGCATGCTCATCATGGTGTGGCAGCACAACCCAAGTTTCCTCGGCAAGCGGGCCATTTTGAGCATTCCATTCATTGGCACCGTGGGCTTCGTGAACGAAATGATAGCGGTCGACCGTGAAAACATTGTAGCTACCGGCAAAGGTGCTGCCACCAATGGCAGCAACAGCAGCGGCAATGGCAAGAACAGCAACAACCCAGGCAGCGTCTCTACGAAAGACAAAATCGTAGCCCACATCCTCGATCCTAACGCGCCACCGCTGCTCGTGTTCCCAGAAGGCACTACGTGCCGCAACGACTGCTTGCTTCAGTTCAAGGCCGGTGGAGCGTTCCAAACCGCGCACGGCGCCATGCCGGTGCAGCCTATGCTGTTGACCTTCAACAAGAAAAAGTGGTTGCCTTGGTGTGACACGTTTGACTACGCCAATACGCCAGCAACGAACAACAAGCTCTGGGCGCTGCGCTTCTTCTGCCGCTTTCGCCACTCGCTGACTGTGACGTACTTGCCGCCAGTAGACCCCCACCACTTGCCCGATGCTGTTGCGATGGATCGTGCCACTGCGGCTGCCGCGGACGGTGCCGCTAGCAGCGAACCTAACGCATCCACCATGACCCCAATGGCGTTTGCGAACGCCACGCGCGACGCTCTTTCTGAGGCCATGGGGCCATCGGCACACGTCACCGAACAGAGCTATGAAGAGTTTTTCCTGTTCAAAGAAGGCTGCGAGAAGCTCAAGTTGCCAGGCCAAGCGCTTCGCAGTTTGGACTTCAAGCGCGCACGGGACGCAGTGGGCACTCAGACTGGCAACCAACCACAGAGTGAAAGCAGCAAGCCTTTGACGCTTGAGGGTGCCAAGGCTTCCTTGCGCGCGTATGGCGCATGCCGCCGAAGCCAACAGGACTACCAGCAGTTGGCTGAAGCAGCACCGTTCGTTGAGGGTGTGACTACCACTGGGCTTCTGCGCACTCTCCTTGCTCCTCCCAGCAGCCATGGTGCCACCCCTGCTACAGACAGCGGACGAAACACTGGTGCTAATGGCACCCAAAATCTAGCGGCTCTCGATGAAGCGAGCGAACTTTGGCTCAGCGTAGCAGCGGAAGCAGCACTTGTGGATTCTGGCGGGCGAGTCGTACTCCATGAACAACAGGGCACCAATGCTAGCGGAGTGTCGTCTCAACCACTATATGACAGTTCCTTTAGCGCAGATAACCTGAACGCGGCCCCGCATGCTGCGCTGGACTTTCAGGCGTTTTTGGTGGGACTGCACCGCAAGCGGCCTCGTGCTGCAGTGGCTGCTGGCTGGCTTGACAACTTTGGCAACAACAGCGCTAAGGGCAATGCCAGCGACAGCGCCAGTGGTGCTCAAGTGTTTGTGAATGCCGTTTCCAATGGGAGCTCGGATGGTGACAACAGCGCTATGCTGGAGTCGCCTGAAGGTCGGAAGCGCCCTCGCACTCGAGCTGCAGCAGCAGCGGAGAAGTAATACCTCAGCTGCGAATAAGGGACTTCAGATTTAAAGCGCGTTTGCCTTCGTAGCTAGGACTATGAAATAGACTAGACCAGTCGATGGGTGCCTTCAGTGGTGTACTAGGCTCGTACGAAAAGCGTAAGGCACATACGGGGCAACAGCAACAGCCCAATCCTTGATTCGGACCTGTTGACTGCTGAACAGTTCTGTACAACTTCACAACCCGATTCGGTGCTTATTCAGCACACACAGAATTCTTATCGTGCCCATGGATACAGCGCGCCGTGTACTTGTTGGTTGTAGCCTTTTCGGCTTGTCGGTTTGTCAGTAGATTCATTCTATCTCTCCAGTTCACTTACGTGATATCCCTAATATTAACCTTAGCGAACCAGCACCTATCTTGTATCTTGGGCTAGTTTGACCTCCTTCTGGGTTGTGATCCCTTAATCCTTAATGCTTGAGGAACTAGGTTATGGTACCTTTGTGCTTCCTCCGCACTTCCTCTGGTCGACAGCCATCTATGGTCTCTGGTTGTGACCGGCGCCGTTTCTGGTATTACTGGTAGACAGCAGACAAGAGGCAAGATAGAAGTAGAAGAGTATACATTAATGAAGTTCTCGGTACTCGCTAAGTCACATTAAACAATGCCTATCTATCGAGCCACCGAGCACAGAAGAACAGAAGTATAGAAGTTTAGATACGCAAGCCAGCTTAATTTTAACTACTTGCGCTCCTCAGTCCCCGGTTCCATGTTCCAGTACGCCGCGCCTACCTCGCGTCTCAGTCCCAGTATTCGATCTCGGACTAAGCGGACTCTAATTCTAATACAAACCCAGCCAGATGAAAGATACAAACTTCTAAAACCTTGAACCTAGGACCTATGATTTAACTTGTAGAGCGTAGAGCTTCTTTTAAAGATTCCGACTGCCATCCCTCAGTAGTATAGCTCCTCTGCCGTCGAATTACTTCAAAATTAACCACGGGTTCTACGCAGGTAGGCTCGGCTTATGGATTGGAAAGGCGCTAAGGACACTCAGCCCAGTCAGACTTGTTCTGGAGCATTCATCAATACGTAGCTTTTTTGTTATTTGTTGATGTTCCTTTGCAATTGGGGAGTATAATCCAATCTAATCTAATCTACTTATGTGACGGAGCAAGGCACTGACTACATGAAACCAACTGAGTAGAAGAATAAATTGAACTAGTGGGTTGGCTTATCTCGCCCATTTTTGTAACGTTCGTTGAGTTGTTCACGGACGTCTCGGAGCTGCTTTTCTCGTCGCAGCTCCTAAATAGGAGAGAAGAGAACATCCGGCAGAAGAGTTAGCGTGAAACATGGAGTAGAGAACTTTTATGGCACTGTCGAAAGACAAAGGGTAAAATATACCTTTCGAAAGGGGTCCAGCTTGTCCCGAGCCGCTCCACTATCTCTATGAAAGGCTTTCTCGTTGGTTTCCGTGTTTTTCTGTGCCGTGCTGCTAGCTCTTTGGAATGCTTCCTCGTTGCGCCCAATGCCTTCTGCGAATATTGATTGGGCACGCTTATGTGCTTCTTTGGCGAGTTTGTGTTCTTGCTCAGACGCTGCATGCCGCTTGCTTGCAACAATTGTGTGATTCATGAGGCGCCGTGCTCCGAACATCTTTCAATAAAGAATACAGAACTTTGAAGTCTCAGAAGAATCGAGAAAAATATGCCTACCGTAGGAAAACTGTAAACCCATCAATGTATATGACGCCATTGTTAAAGACACAGAAAGCAGCTCAGCGATAATCAAATTAATCTAAAATCGCGATGACCGAGATAAGAATTATGACACCTTCGATACAACTTCTGCCAACTCACATTTCCAGCTGCTGCGGCGACAACTACCAAGCCAATAGCGAATCCAAGGATGCTATAAGACCTCTCATCTTCAGGTGCCTTATCGGCAGGCATTCTGCTATGGTGCGCTGGAAGTGTAATTTCGACAGGCTGTTGAGGCTACTTAGACACTCGACACTCGAAGCTCATAGGCTTCCAAATACTTGACACTCATCTCTCATACAGTATCAGCTCATCATTCAGCATCAGCATGCGACAGCAGGGTGAGAAAAAATACAGGCCAGTCAGGTATCTAAGTACAGTACT
>Ga0307979_1001294_pt1 | contig 17808 bp, 13 predicted proteins | sample OrgLakmetage1058_FD_201833 | JGI IMG/M metagenome (GOLD analysis project Ga0307979, IMG submission 201833) | Saline water microbial communities from Organic Lake, Antarctica - #1058 | ecosystem: Environmental > Aquatic > Non-marine Saline and Alkaline > Saline | place: Antarctica: Organic Lake...
CAAATGTATAACTTTTATTTTATAAATCGAACACCAACTTGTAGAATTTTTAATAAATATTCAGTCTGTGAATAATCTGATTATTTACAAAGACTTAGGTCTTATATTGTAGTAAAAATCGGGGAAATTATAAACTAAAAAGGAAAAGTAGGGTCTGCTGAAAAGTCAGAAATGAATTAAATGTAAATCATGGTTACAAACTAGATTAAATAAAGTGAGTTAGTTTAAATCGTTTTTTTTGACCCTAGAAGGGTAAAATGTGTATAGCTAAATTGATGTGCTTAGGTATTCGACCCGCCATAGGCGGGTCGTACCTCTTGTGGATTAATTTTCTATACACATTTAATCCCTCTGGGATTATGGCTCTTAAGTTAACCCCGATTTAGAAAAACACCATTAAGTTGTTTCGATAACTCAGCAACCTTGTTTTAATAAAATCGACTACATGGTGGATTTCTATTATTCGTTATGTATTTGAAAGATTTCGAATACATAGGGTTTGCTGAAAAACTCCCGAAACATAAATTTTAAGTTCAAATCTCCTAAGAAAATCATTTGATATGCTGTACCTAACGGCACATTAAAACATTTATGAAAGTCCATTCCTTACCAATATTAAGTCCCTAACGGGACTACATTTCAAAATTATGTTTCTTATATTTAGTAAATATTTATCTTCATTTTTAGTTCAAAAGACTGCTTTCATTAAGACATATCAAGCTAAAGATGAACGATTAATTGAGGTTTTCTCTATATTCCCTTGCACTTTATAGCACAAACATAAGCCTTGTCTCTCATATTTAAAGGAAATTAGTCTTTTTCAGCAGACCCTACATAATACGGGGTTAAATCTAGAATTAAAAAGCATCAACTATATTTGAATGCAAGATTTTTAAATTATTTTGTTTCAAAAGTCTGCACTTGTTGAACGAAAATCTGAGCTTAGTTCCAGTAAATGATTTCTTTATTGTTTCTCAGCAGAACCTAAGTAATAACAGTACATAATGTATAAGAATAAAAATCAGGAATCTTAAAGTAGAAATGATTTGATTCTTTCATGCGCTTATCCTGCTGAAGTCCTAATTGATGAAGATACAGAGAAAGCAGTTTGCAGTTAACGGCTATATACAAAATCATCAAGATAGCGTAAACTTCAGAAGTATAAGACACTAAAATCATAAACATAAAAAATCCGATACCTTGATTCAGGTATCGGATTTAATATTATTTGACTAGTACTAAACTAGCGCAACTCTTTGCTTATGGAGTTACAGTAGGTAGAAAGAATAATTCTACAGTGTAAGTTCCAGCTGGTAATAATTTATTTACCATACCATCACCTGTAGTCATGATATTGGTAGTAGCATCATAATCGCTAGAAGCGATCATTAATAACTTACCAGTTTGGTCATAAATACGCGCTTCTCTAAGCTCAGCTACTGTACCAGCTGATATAACAGCAGGATCTAAAGTGATCTCAGTTCTTGTACCACCTGTTGTACCATCTAATCGTACTACATTTTCTGGAGTACCGTTGATAGTAGTGTTGGTGTTGTTGATCGTGTTATTTACGATATCAGTTCTTGAAGCACCACCGTCTAAGCGAACCCAAAATCCAGCGGCAGTTGAACCAGTTGAACCTATATTGCTAAAATAATAAAAGCCAGGCTCTACATCTTGGTTTCCAATACCAGAACCAGTTGCAGGAGTTGCTCCTGTAGTTGTATTGTAAACAATAAATCCATCAAAACCTGTTGGGTAATCCAAAAAATTACCATTAGCAGGGTTAAATGAAAAAGTTGACAAATTTGTTCTTGGGAATGCAATCCCTTTCCCGTTATTAACAGAATTAGTAAAAGTAGCTGCTGATGCATCTAAAAATGCTGATTGATTTACAATAGTAGGACTTAAAGAATTGTTAGACCTAATTTGCGAAAAGGATGTCACAAAAAAAGACATCGCAAATAAAAATGTTAATATAAATTTCATAATTGTTATTTTTTAATATTAATATTGATTAAAATGCACTTATTGTATACCACTCATCGGTTTCAGCATCATAAATAATAGTTAGTCCACCACCTGCAGCTAACAAAGTTGCTTGACCAGTTAAACCTGCTCCAGTAGCATTATTAAATGAAGTTGTGCCATCTCCAACTGCATCTTGAATTGTAATAGTATCACCATCTGATGGGTTTAAACCTGCTAATGTATATTGTATAGAAGAAACACCAGACACAACAACATTATTAAAATCTGCATCGGTTAAATTTGCAGTAGCTGTAACTCGAACTGAAGTTGAACTGCCACCACCAGCACTAAAACAAGCTGACCATGCACCACCTTCATAAGCTTTGATACAAGAAGTAGACACATCATATATCATCATTCCATCTATTGGAGCAGTCACAGCAGCTGTACTAGCTACACGTGGTAAAATTACACCACTATCTGTTGATACTACGTCTAATATTCCATCAGGATCAGTTGTCCCAATACCTACTTGCGCAGATGCGACAAAACCTGTAGCGATAAATACTAAAGTTAAAATTAATTTTTTCATTTGTTAAGTTATTATTTGTTTGTTTAAAAATTTGAATCGAATTTACTATTCCTTAGTAAATTTTGAGTGTTGAAGGTGCGAGTCTTCATCATTATGAATTTCACACCTATACCTAATTAAGTTTACGAAAGTTGTTCTGGAGGTGGAGTTAATGGTTGAACATCGTATTGTTTAAAAAATATTTTTAAACTCCTAGTTGAGTAATTTATTGGTTTGTAAGAAAGTATTTCATTTTTCAAAAAAACAGTTGAACTAGCAAAAACTACTGTTGTAGTAAAATTATTAGCATTAGGAATAATCGAACTAGATGCAAATAATTCCAATTGATTTTTTATAATGTATTCAGGATGAAGCAAAACTGCATCAGCTCCTAAAGTAACTTGTCCCGCCAACACAACTGGATAATGAAGCGCTAAAGCACCGTTTTGAATTTCTAAGCTACCTCGTAACTGTACTGGAGATAAAATCTGAAAAGCAGAAGCGTTTTGAATAATTAAATCGTATAAAGAAACATTAATCCCTACATATAAAAATTCTGCCTTGGAAGATAATATCAATGCTTTATCTCCTTGTACATCAGAAAAAATAGAATTTTGTGATGACTTGGAAGTAACATCTTGATGAAAAGAAACAATTGTATTTTCTTTAATTGTCAATTGAGCTGACGAAATAAAAGGTGAAAACAACATACATAACAACAATACAAAGGCAATTCCTTGCGCTTGTATAGTACGTATATAATATGTAAAGTTCTTTTTCACTGTATTGTGTTAGCTTTTCATTTAATTAGCAAATATATATCTTTTTTGTTTTAATATACTATTAAGTTAAAAAAAATTAAAAAAAAGACCCAGCCTTTGAAGAAGAACAACCAATCCTAAGCCATTCCCTCGATTGGATGGAAATTGTTTTCAGCAGAAAAACACCCATCCCTAAGCCGTCCCGCTATGCCTGCCTGCTGCAGGCAGGGGAGGGAATTAATTTAGTTTTTCAAGAGAAACTTTACTGTTGTTCTAAAGATTTTCCCTTTTTTCATCCGACGAGTTTTTCACGAGAGGAATGCATACTGCCGATAGGCAATGGATGTAAGGCCCCCAAACCCCCGAAGGGGGCTATTTAATTTTGTTATCAAAAAGGACTTTATAGATGTAATCAAAATTCCTAGTCGAGTGATCTGGTCATAAAAAAATCCAAGAACAAAATAAGTTTCATTCTTGGATTATATACTTTTCAATTGATAAGTTAAACGTTATTCAACTAAAATTGTTGATATACTAGATTAACTAAACTTTGATTTCAACTTCTACACCACTTGGTAATTCAAGTTTCATCAAGGCATCAATTGTTTTTGAAGATGAACTATAAATGTCTAAAAGACGTTTAAAAGAATTCAACTCAAATTGCTCACGAGATTTTTTATTTACGTGAGGAGAACGTAATACGGTAAAGATTTTTTTCTTAGTGGGTAGCGGAATTGGTCCTGTAACTACCGCGCCTGTTGTCTTTACTGTCTTCACGATTTTTTCAGCAGATTTATCTACTAAATTGTAATCGTAGGATTTTAATTTTATTCTTATTTTTTGACTCATGATAAGTTCTATTACTCGTTAGTAGTTCCTTTAGCTGCTGCAATTACCGTTTCTGAAATAGATGATGGTGTTTCATCATAATGAGAAAATTCCATTGTTGAAGTTGCTCTACCAGAAGATAAGGTTCTTAAAGTAGTAACATATCCAAACATTTCTGATAACGGCACAATAGCTTTAATTACTTTAGCACCTGAACGGTCTGACATGTCATTTACTTGACCACGTCTTCTGTTTAAATCTCCTACAATATCACCCATGTTTTCTTCTGGGGTAACTACTTCTACCTTCATCAATGGTTCTAAAACCACTGCTCCAGCTTTTTTAGCAGCTGACTTATAACCTAATTTGGCAGCCAATTCAAAAGACAATTGATCAGAATCAACTGCGTGAAAAGAACCATCTAATAAAGTTACTTTCAAGGTATCCATAGTAAATCCAGCTAATGGACCATTTTGCATAGCATGTGTAAAACCAGATTGTACAGAAGGAATAAATTCTTTTGGAATTCTACCCCCTTTAATTTTGTCTACAAACTGCAATCCAGTTCCTTCAAAATCTTCATCAACAGGTCCTAATTCGAATACGATATCAGCAAATTTACCACGTCCACCAGATTGTTTCTTATAAATTTCACGGTGGTCTGTTGTCTTTTTAACTGCTTCTTTATATTCTACTTGTGGTTCACCAACATTCACTTCAACTTTAAACTCACGTCTCATACGATCAATCAAAATATCCAAGTGGAGTTCTCCCATACCTGAAATGATAGTTTGACCAGATGCCTCATCTGTTTTCACAATAAAAGTAGGATCTTCTTCAGCTAATTTAGCTAAGGCATTACCCATTTTTTCAACATCAGCCTTGGTTTTAGGCTCAACTGCAATACCGATTACAGGTGCAGGGAAAGTCATGGATTCTAAGACAATAGGGCTTTCTAAATTGGTTAGGGTATCTCCTGTTTTGATGTCTTTAAACCCAACAGCAGCTCCAATATCTCCAGCTTCGATAAAATCGATTGGCTCTTGTTTGTTAGAGTGCATTTGGTACATTCTTGAAATACGTTCCTTTTTACCAGTACGATTGTTTAGTACATAAGAACCTGCTTCTAATCTACCTGAATAGGCTCTGAAAAAAGCTAAGCGACCTACGAAAGGATCAGTAGCGATTTTAAAAGCTAAAGCAGAAAAAGGAGAATCTACGTGGGGCTTTCTAGTTTCTATTTCACCTGTATCTGGATTTTCACCTTCAATAGCTTCCACATCAACTGGAGATGGCAAATAACGCATTACAGCGTCAAGCATAGCCTGAACTCCTTTATTTTTGAAAGCTGAACCGCACATCATTGGTATGATAGACATATCAATAGTTGCAGCTCTAAGCGCAGCAATAATTTCATCTTCTGTAATGGAATCTTCATCTTCAAAGAATTTTTCCATCAATTGCTCATCGTATTCAGCTACAGCTTCAACTAACTCCGTTCTATATTTAGTAACATCTGCTTCTAGTTCAGCTGGAATTTCAATTTCTTGAAAAGTCATTCCCATGTCATCGTCATTCCAAATAACTGCTTTTTTGGATATTAAATCAACAACACCTCTAAAGTCAATTTCATCACCAATAGGAACTTGAAGTGGAACTGGGTTCCCTCCTAGCATTTCACGAACTTGATTACAAACATTAAAAAAGTTTGCTCCTTGTCGGTCCATTTTGTTTACAAATCCTAATCTTGGTACTTTGTATTTGTCAGCTTGTCTCCAAACTGTTTCAGATTGTGGCTCCACACCATCTACCGCACTAAACAAAGCTACAACTCCATCTAATACACGTAAAGAACGCTCTACTTCAACTGTAAAGTCAACGTGACCAGGTGTATCAATAATGTTTACTGTATACTCATGATCTCTGTAGTTCCACTTACAATGTGTAGCAGCAGAAGTAATGGTAATCCCTCTTTCTTGCTCCTGCTCCATCCAGTCCATGGTAGCGGCGCCATCATGAACTTCACCAATTTTGTGGCTTATACCTGTGTAATAAAGAATACGCTCTGTAGTGGTCGTTTTACCGGCATCAATATGCGCTGCAATCCCTATATTTCTTGTAAATTTTAAATCTCTTTGTGCCATTGTATTTAGAATCTAAAGTGTGAAAATGCTTTGTTGGCTTCAGCCATTCTATGCGTATCTACACGTTTTTTATAAGCTGCACCTTCTTCTTTGGCAGCTGCTAAAATTTCAGCAGCTAATTTAGCCGCCATAGATTTTTCGTTACGTTTTCTAGAAAAACTAATCAACCACTTCATAGCAGTAGAAATTTTTCGATCTGGACGAATTGGTGATGGAATTTGAAAAGTAGCTCCACCGACTCTTCGGCTTCTTACTTCTACGTGAGGCATTACATTAGATAATGCTTCTTTCCATACTTCCAAAGCCGTTTTCTCTTCGTCTTGTTTTTTTTCTTCTACGATATCCATAGAATCGTAAAAAATCTTAAAAGCGATAGACTTTTTCCCATCCCACATCAACATATTGACAAATCGAGTTACCAATTGGTCGTTGAATTTTGGGTCTGGAAGAATAGGTCTTGCTTTTGCCTGTCTTTTTCTCATTTCTTGTCTTTAAAAAGTTTCAACCTATTTTTTTGGTCGTTTAGCTCCGTATTTTGATCTACGTTGCAATCTTCCTTCTACTCCAGCTGTATCTAAGGCTCCACGAACTATGTGGTACCGAACACCTGGTAAGTCTTTTACTCTCCCGCCTCTAACTAATACTATCGAGTGCTCTTGTAGATTGTGTCCCTCACCTGGAATGTATGCGTTCACCTCTTTCCCATTGGTTAACCTAACACGAGCTACTTTTCGCATAGCTGAATTTGGTTTTTTAGGGGTGGTGGTGTAAACTCGCGTACAAACTCCACGTCGTTGAGGACAAGAATCTAAGGCAGCCGATTTACTCTTCTTAGTTATAGTACGTCTTCCTTTTCTTACTAATTGTGAAATTGTTGGCATATTATACTACAATATTAAATAATTTTTAATCCCAATTTTTTGGGTTTGCAAATGTAGAAATATAATTTCATGAATCAAAGTATAATTAATTAATTTTCAATCTCCTTCTAAAAAATAAAATATTATACTTGTTTTGCAGTTGAATGTAAACCTAAACACAAGAACTTTTGAAGCTTCCGAAGCCATATCTGTTATTTTTGATTTTTTACCTTATAGTAAGTAAAAGCTCAACGATTTATGCTCAAGAGGCAAAATTAAAACTTATTATTGTCTCCGAAGATGAAATCAAACAAGAATTAATAGACCAGTACAACTTTAAAAGCGAATTTGAAACGGCTAAAAATTTAGAAAATTACACTACCCAAGTTATTGACTTGCTAAAAAAAGAAGGCTTTTTGTTTGTGAAAGTTACTTCTTTTGAAAAAATCAAAGAAAATGAATTTCAACTAAAGCTAGACTTGCACCAATTATATAACGGATTAAAAATTAAATACGACCCCAGTAGGCTTGAAAAAACAATTGTCCTACCTAACAACAAAACAGAAGATGAATTTCTTTACCTAAGTTTTCAAGAATACGAGGTTTTTGCCAACGAACTCATACGTAAGTTAAATGAACAAGGAAAACCATTTGACCAAGTTCAATTGGTTAATCTTATTGAAATAGAGAATGGCTTAATTGAAGCTGAATTGAAATTCATATCAAAACAACAACGAAACATAGATAAAATTATAGTACGGGGCTACGAACGTTTTCCGAAGCAATTCATCAGAAATAAGATTGGATTAAGAGAAAAACAAATTTTCAATACAAAAGCAATTCAAAAGAAAAATAGAAACTTTGAAAACTTAGCATTTGCTTCTAGTATAAAGGAGCCCGAAGTTCAATTTACACAAGACTCTACAAAGGTATTCTTGTATGTTGAAAAAACAAATGCCAATGTGTTTGATGGATTTATCGGATTCAATAGTACAGAAGAAACTTCAATTGAATTTAATGGCTATGTAGATTTGGCGCTAGTGAATAATCTTCACCTAGGAGAAACGCTCAACATTAATTATAAGAATGATGGTAGAGAGCAGCAACAATTCAACGCCACTGTTGAATTGCCTTATCTATTTAAAACGCCTTTGAGTTTTGAAGCTGGACTAGGGATTTTTAGAAAAGACTCCACTTTTTCCAATACCACACAAAACATAGGATTAAACTACCAATTAAGCCCAACTATAAAAGTTGGAGGTCATGCAGAATTTACCAATTCCAGTATTTTACTCAATACCAATTTGAATCCGCTAGAAACGGGAAGTGATTTCAATTCTAGTTTTTATGGAATAAAAGCCAGCTTTTTTGAATTGAGTAGAATCACAGGAAAATTCTATAATCAAAAGCAAATACAAGTTTCTGTATTAACAGGCAGTCGCGAAGCAGAGATAGAAAACACTCAATTGAAAATTAATTTGTTTTCTGAATATAGTTTACCCATAGTACAAAGCTTGTTTTTATATAGTTCAATAACTGCTGCTTGGCTTTCTTCTGAAAATTACATTGACAACGAATTATTTCGATTTGGTGGAATGAACAGCATGCGAGGTTTTGAAGAAAATAGTTTAGTGGCATCTACTTTTGGAAGCCTAAGAACAGAATTAAGGTATTTTTTAAGTCCGATTTTATACGCTAATAGCGTTTTAGACTACGGATATCTTGAAAATGACATCACTTTACAAGCACAAAATCTGTTTAGTTTTGGTTTTGGACTAGGAATTGAGACCCAAGCAGGTGTTTTACGCTTGATATTTGCCAATGGAACTTCAAAAACCCAAGAATTTTCTTTTGAAAACACCCAAGTACACCTCAGTTTAAATACTTTTTTCTAGGCTATATTGCCTAAATGTTAAGTTTTAACACCGAAATGTAAAATTAAAAGTGAAAAAAGTTGTGTAATTAAGTTTTAATTTTGACTTTTGGCGCTGGCTAATTCAAATAAATAACAAAATGAAAACAAAGTTTAATGTAATTCTTACGCTATTATTAGCGTTCGTAGTGCAAATTTCCTTTGCACAGGAAAAAACAGTTACGGGGGTCGTAACTGACGCAGATGGTATTCCCTTGCCTGGGGTTAATGTCTCAGTCCAAGGAAAATCTGTTGGAACTCAAACTGATTTTGATGGAGCTTATACTGTAAGTGCAGAAGCTGCCGATAAATTGGTTTTTGAATACTTAGGTTTTAAAACAGCTACCGTAGCTGTAGGTAACAAGACCAAAATTGACGTAAATCTTCAACCTGATGTATTGGACGAAGTTGTTGTAACTGGTTATGCTACTACTTCCAAACCAAGGGCTACAGTTGCGCAGCAGACCATTACTGCTAAAACAATTGAAAATCGACCTAACGCAAGTTTTATTCAGACCTTATCTGGACAAGTTGCAGGTCTAAGTATTACTGCGAATACTGGTCAACCAGGTGGAGCTTCTAACGTAAATTTACGTGGTGTTTCTTCTATTAATGGTAACACGCAACCACTATTTATTATTGATGGCGCTCCTGTAGACGAAACTAACTTTACAAGTTTGAACCCTCAAGAGATTGCAAACGTTACGGTATTAAAAGATGCTGCTGCAACTGCGATTTACGGGAACAGAGGTGCGAATGGTGTAATTGTTGTAAAAACAAGAGGTGGAAAATACAATTCTGCTCTAAAAATTAACTATACTGGTATTTTTAGTGTACAAGAGTTACAAGACAACGACTATAGATTGATGTCTTCTCCTCAACAGCTAACGCTAGAAAACCAATTAAACAATGGAATTGGCGCAGGATTAACTCCAGAAGAAATAGCAGCTACACCAACATTTGATTGGGCTGAATTCTTTTTTGACTCTGGATTATCTCAAAACCATACGGTAAACTTACAAAGTGGTGGTAAAAACGCTACTCAGTTTACTTCTTTTGGTTTTAATGAAACTGATGGTATACTTCAAAATTCTGATTTAAAGCGTTTCAATATTAGAAACAACATTACTGGGAAATCTGATGATGACAAATTTAACTATGCAACCAATTTATCTTTAGCTTATAGCAAGTCTAATGAGCCTAACGCAATAGGTGGTTCAGGTATAAACAGAAACTATATACTAGGTGCATATCAATCTGTACCTTATCTTACTCCAGATGATTATACAAATGGTGCAGAATTATTAGCTCAAGGTACGCCTTTTAGAAATACACCTTTATTTTTGTTAGACAGATTAAGAACCTATACTAGATTTCAAGAAGAAATGAAAATAGTAGGTTCTGTAAATGCTAGTTATAAAATAACTGATGATTTGGTGTTTAGATCTGTAAGCTCAATGGATTATCAAAATCAAATGGTAACTAGAGCAGAAGGTCCAGAATCGTTTAATGCACTACTTTTTGCAGAACCAGGAAATGAAACTCCAGGTTTTCAACAGCAAACTAGTAGAAGGGTATTTTCTTTTAACCAAGTTACTTCTTTAAATTATAATAAAATTATAGATAAGCATACATTTGATGCGGGAGTGTACACAGAGTATTTTAAAGCTCATTTGCGTTCTTTTGGTTATTTTCAAGAAGGCTTAGATCCAAGAACATTCTCCCCTGGAGATGGAGCAGGTTTTATTGATGACAACGCAGATAATGACTTTTTTGTAGACGATGCTACTGCACTTATAAGAAATGCAGGATTGTTTTCTTACTTTAGTCAAGTAAATTATGATTATGATGACAGATTTGGAGCTCAAGCAACAGTAAGACGAGATGCTTCTTATAGATTCTCTGGAAGTAATGTTTGGGCAACTTTCTGGTCTGTGTCTGGTCGATGGAACTTAAACAATGAATCCTTTATGCAAGATTCAGCAATTAACGTATTAAAACTTAGAGCATCTTATGGTACAGCGGGTAACCAAAGAATTAGTGGTACAACCTATTTCTCTGCACCTGATTTATACCAAAGTTTGTTTGCTACTGGAGGCGGATATGGAGGAGCAAACTCTATTTTCTTAAGCCAGATAGGTAATAATGATTTAGTTTGGGAAACTGTAGCAACAGCAAACCTTGGTGTTGATTTTGAAGTTTGGAATTCCAGACTACGTGGAGCATTAGATGTTTATCAGAGAGAAACTACTGACTTATTTCAAGGTACTCCTGTATCAGCTGTCAATGGAACAACGGAAATTGATGCAAATACGGGTACTTTATTTAATACAGGTCTTGATTTAGAAATGTCTTATGATGTACTACAAGCCACAAGCCCAGACCAAGTTAATTTGACATTGAGAATGGTAGGAAACTACAATAAAACTGAGTTACAGGATTTACCATCTGAAAATGGAGAAATTATTGGGACAGGAAGAAATGGCGGAAAACTATTTGAATATTTTGTATTGCAATATGCAGGAGTTAACCCAGCTAATGGTAATCTAATGTATTTAGATAGAAATGGTGATCTTACTGAAAACCCGGATGCAGATTTAGACCGTGCTTGGATTGATAAAAATATATTTCCAGATTTCAACGGTGGATTTGGTTTTGATTTAGATTATAAAAACTTCTTCATGACTACACAATGGAACTATACGATTGGTGTAGATCGTTTTGACAATGACTTAGCTGGTTTCCAAAATCCAGATAATGTTGGACAATTTAGAACTTCGACTGATTTATTAAGAGCATGGACGCCAGACAATAGAGTTACTGACATCCCTTCTAACACAGCAGCAAATCGAAATACATTTACGTCGAATCGTTATGTAACTGATGCAAGCTTTTTAAGACTTAGATTCGCTCAAATTGGCTACAATGTGCCTAAAGAATATTTAATAGGTACAGGATTGACAGGAGCTAGAATTTTTGCGAATGGTGAAAATTTATTAACTTTCACCAAATGGAGAGGATTTGACCCAGAACAATTAAATAACACAGGTAGAATTTACCCAACTCCAAGTACTTTTTCTTTTGGATTAGAAGTTAGTTTATAAAAAATATAAAAAAATGAAAACAATAAACAAATTATTTTTATTCTTAGGCTTAACTTTAGCAGTAATGAGCTGCGAAGATGCTTATAAGATAGATCAGCCAGGTAGACTACCAGCTGAAGAAGCATTTCAAACTGTAGGAGATTTAGATCTTGGCTTACTGGGAGCATACAGGTTATTGGACTTAACCCCAGAAATAGCATTTAGTGCTACTTTTACAGATGAAATTTCAATTGGGTTTGATAATGGAGGTCAAGGTCTTTCCTTATACCGTTATCAATTAAATGCCGGTAGCGTAGCTGCTTCTAATTTTTGGACACGTAATTATTCTGTAATCAATGCTGCAAATAGAATTATTGAAGCATCAGAATTTATTGATGTAGAGGAAGATCCAAATGTAGAAGACGGTCCAACTAAATCAGACGTTCTAGCACAAGCAAGAGCAATTAGAGCTTTTGCTCATTATGAATTGTTGCGTTATTTTTCACCTGATATCAGAAACCCTAGTTCTTTAGGTGTTTTTAAGGTAGATTTTGTACCACAACTGAATGATGTATATTTTAGAGATACCACAGGAGAGGTGTTAGAGTTAATTCAGGAAGATTTAGATTTTGCACAAGCTAATCTTGTTGATGAATCAAATATATATTTCTTTTCTGTAGATGCCATTAAAGCTTTTAAAGCTAGAATTGCTGCAGATTTAGCAGATTACCCAACAGTACTTAGCTTAACAGACGAATTGCTAACAAAGTATCCATTGTCTGAACCTAATGAATATATACAAATGTTCTTAGCAGATCCACAAGTTGATGGTGAAGCAATCATGAAATTCAACAGAACTGTTGGAGATCGTTTTGATGGCCAAGGAGCAACTGGATCAGTAAATGCTGGAGGTTGGGTAGGTGCAATATTTGCATTTGTAGATTCAACAATTAATGGATCACCATATTATGAAATGAGCAGAAATATATTTAACGATCTTGATCCAAATGGAGCACGATACCAAGTTTTGGTAGAGCCAACTTCAGTAATTGATGATGATCCACAGGTGGGTGATAACGCAACTGATGATGTATTGGTGATAGGAAAGTATCCAGGTGGTCAACAACCTTTATTAAATGATTTGATGGTGTTTAGAGCTTCTGAAATGTTATTGTTAAGAGCTGAAGCCCTAGCTTATACAGGAAGCTTAAACGGAAGCAGTAGTTCAGCAGCAGCATTGCTTAAAGAAATTAGAGATATTCGTGGCGTAAATGGTGGAAATAACCCATTACCAAGTTATTCTAATCTAAGAGAAGCTTTAGCAGACATATTGTTTGAGCGTCAACTGGAATTGGCTTATGAAGGTCACCGTTACAAAGATCTTAAAAGGCTTGGAGAAGATGCTAATGTTGGCATTAGCAGAGCAGATGTTGATTGTGTAGATCAAGGAGGATTTTGTGAATTAAATGCTTCAGATTTTAGAATGGTTTCTTTCCCATTACCAATTGTGGAATTTAATGCAAATCCTGAATTAAGTGAACAACAGAATCCAGGATATAACTAATAATAATATCAGGATACTGATTTAAATCAGTATCCTGATTAAAAATTAAAATATGAAATTTAAAAATATAATTTCACTTATAATACTTGTTATTGTAGTGGTATCATGTGATGAAGAAATTGTGAATTATGATAATGTTAATGGACAAACTTTGTTGAAGTTTGATGAACCTGCAGCAAAAACATTCCCAGTTAGACTTAATGAAGATGGAAGTGTTGATGTTATAGTGAGTGCTTCGACAGTATCAACGGTAGATAGATCTGTTGATATTAGTTTAAACGAAGAAGAAACTACATATGACACTGATAGTTTTACTTTTGAAAGTAATGTTGTAATTGCTGCAGGTGAATATACTTCATCATTTAATATAAGCGCAGTTGATAATGGACTTTCACCATCAGATGATTTTGTAATTGTTTTCAACTTAAACTCTATTGACAATGTTGATAATTTTGTAATCGAACGAGAAAGCCAAGTTCTTAATGTAAGTTTGGTTTGCCCAACGCCAGATGATAGGTACGCAGAAAGCACGTATTCATACGAAACTGTTGCGTGTACAGGAAATGGAAGCGGTGGTTGTGCTACAACAGGTTTAACATTTCAAGGGACTGCGACTATTACCGCTGGACTTGATGAGGATGGTAATATAGTATCAGGTGTAATTAATATACCAGATATTACTGGAGGACTATATCCTGATGGATATGGATCATCTGCTAATCCTGCAACAATAACTGAGAGTTGTTTACTAATTAACTTTAGTGGACAGCCCGACACAGTATATGGTGGTGATGAATTTGAAGGTTCAGGATTTGTTACTTTAGACGCGAATGATGAAGTTCAAACAATTGAATTCGAATGGACAAATGGATACGGGGATGGAGGTTCTACAGTTTACACAAAACTTTAAATAGCTGTAAATTGAATTTGAATATTCCTCAATTAATTAAAAATGAAATAAAATGAAAAAATTAATTTTTTTGATACTAGCAGTGTCGACAGTTTTTGTGAGCTGTGATGAGGAAATTGTCCAGTTTGACAATATCAATGGACAAACCTTAGTAAAATTCGATGAGCCTAACATAAAAAGCTTGCCGATTGAAATAAATAACAATGGTTCAGTAGATCTTGTTTTGAGTTTATCGACGATAGCAACTGTCGATAGAACAATAAGTATTTCTTTGGTATCCTCCGAAATACCAGATTCAGACTTCGATTTTAATAGCACCATTACCGTTTCTGCAGGTGAATATACTGGTATTTTTACTGTGTCTGCAGTTGATAATGGATTGGTTGTAGGTGAGGATTATGAATTAGTATTCAGCCTAGACAATATAGAAGGTAGTGGCGATAATGTTACATTTCAAAATGATACACAAACTATAAGTGCATCTATATTTTGCCCAATACCATCAGATTTTATGGTCGGTGAATATGAAATTGAAGATATAAATGCTGCTATTGGTCCTGGAAATGGAACACAAAATTTTCCAGCTGGTGTGGTAACACTTGTAGCAGGGGGTGCGGATAATGATTTTGCTGCTAACCAAAGATTTTTCTCTTCTGCTGTACTTCCAGCTTTTAATAATGAAATTGAAACAGTTGTTATTAATTTAAATTGTGATGTATTTCAACTAGGAGATGTAGCACCTGGCCTACAATGCACAGCTGATGTGCCTTATATTTTTACTGGTACACCTCGTGAAGATTCTAGTGTTTATAATTTAGAGGGTAGCGATGCGCTATTTGTTATAGAGTATATAGAAGATCCTGACGGATCTTGTGGCGGACCTTTTGATTCATCATTCATACTTACTAAAGTTGATTAATACTAGATTAATGATACAATAGATTTAAAGACCGTTTTATAAAAAAACGGTCTTTTTAGTTTATTTAAACAATAGTAGAATCTTAAATTCTTTGGTAGAATAATATTAATCCATATATTTGAAATAAAAAATGAAAAATTATTATCTAATTGCCTTAATCATAAGCTTTAGTTTTAGTTTCGCCCAAACAGAAACTGAAATTAGAGCAATTAAATCTAATCTTGACCTTGATGTTTTAGAACAAGTAAGTTTTGAAGAAATACAAAATGAAATAGCAAGAGAAAAGAGAGTAACAAAATTTTTGATGCTAAATCCGTCAATAGAAAGAATAGAATATTCTGGAAATACCATACAAAGAATTTATGATATTATTGAAGGCACTCCTATTTATCAATCCACAGATAATGCAGAAGCAGCAATAGGAACTCGAACTAATTTTATTCAAGTTGGAGGTGATATGAACCTTAACTTAGAAGGTGAGAATATGCGCATTTCTATTTGGGAAGTAGGTGGTAAAACACAATCAACTCATGTAGAATTTAACGATACTGGTGAATCTAGGATTGAGTTTGGAGATAGTGGTAATGATGTGACTTTTCATTCAACTCATGTTTCAGGAACATTAGTTGCAGCAGGTATAAATGAGGATGCAAAAGGAATGGCTCCAAAAGCTACTTTAGGATCTTATACTACGAATAGTGTATTTTCCCCTTTAAGCACGGAGATTATATCAAATGCGCTACTTTTATCCAATCATTCTTATGGTGTACCAGTTATAGGAAACAATGGTACTGCACCTACTTGGCTTATGGGTGCTTATAATAACGATGCGAGAAGTTGGGATAACTTACTTCATGCTGCACCAACACACCTAGCCGTTTTTTCAGCTGGAAATAGCGGTAATGACCAATATTCAGGTGGTTTGGCCGATGGTTTTGATAAATTAGTTGGTGAAAAAAACTCAAAAAATACGTTAACTGTTGCTAATGCTAGCTCAGTAAATTTAGGAAGCGAAGGTCAAGTATTATTTGGTTTAGTCAACATGAACTCATCCAGTAGTAGGGGTCCAACAGATGATGGTAGGGTCAAACCAGATATTACAGGAATGGGAACAAATATATTTTCAACAGGAGTTGGATCTGATACTGCCTACGGTCCAGCAACAGGTACTTCAATGAGTGCTCCGAATGTTGCAGGTTCTATATTATTGTTACAAGAATTATACAATGATACAAATAATCAATATATGCTTGCAGCTACTGCAAAAGCCTTGGTTTGCGGAACTGCTAGTGATGGTGGTGTAAACGGACCTGATGCTACCTATGGCTGGGGTTTGATGAATTCTAAAAAAGCCGCAGAAACCATCCTTGGTGAAGCTAGTGAGTCAAGCTTGATATCCGAACAAAGTCTTTTGAATGGAGAAAGTTTAGTGTTTGATGTTACTGCTTCTGGAAGTGAAGATTTAGTGATAACAATAGCATGGACTGATCCTGCAGGGAACTCAGTAAGTGGTGAAGTAAATAACCCAACACCAAGACTTGTAAATGACTTGGATTTGAGAATCACTGACGCTAATGGAACTTTTTTTCCTTGGAAATTAAATTACAATAACTTGTCATCGGCAGCTACAAAAGAAGATAATAATGTAGATAATGTAGAACAGGTTTATATTCAGAATCCATCAACTGATGAAACTTACACTGTTACCATAAACCATAAAGGTACTTTGGATGGAGATAGTCAAAACTATAGTATTGTAGCAACAGGATTGAATTCTGTTAGTCTGTCTAGTGCTGAGTTTCAAGCTACTTCATATACTATGTATCCTAATCCAGCTACAAATGAAGTTAATTTCTCATTTAATGATGCTTTAGATGGTGATACAAACATTGCTGTATATGATTTAACGGGCAGAAAAGTTGCAGAGCAAAATTATTTAGTTTCAGGTAACAATCTAAAATTTGATATCAGTAACCTAATCCAAGGAATGTATGTAGTAAGATTGGAAAACAAAGATGGTTTTTTAACCAAAAAGCTAATTAAAAAGTAAATTTTTAAACATATAAATATTTAATAACCCCACTTACAAGTGGGGTTATTTATTTGATGTAAATTTGAAATATGGAAAAAGAAGATATCATATACGGTGCGCATAGTGTAATTGAAGCTCTAAAGAGCCAAAAATCAATTGAAAAGATCCTTCTAAATAAAGGTCAAAGAAACGAATTTTACGAAGAGATTATACAACTTGCAAAAATTCAACAAGTAAAAATAAGTTTTGTACC
>Ga0307979_1001296_pt1 | contig 17798 bp, 16 predicted proteins | sample OrgLakmetage1058_FD_201833 | JGI IMG/M metagenome (GOLD analysis project Ga0307979, IMG submission 201833) | Saline water microbial communities from Organic Lake, Antarctica - #1058 | ecosystem: Environmental > Aquatic > Non-marine Saline and Alkaline > Saline | place: Antarctica: Organic Lake...
TTCAGGTCACCGAAGCGCATGCTACTTCGTAATCCTTAGCTACGTAAACGAAAAAGTGTTACATTTTTTTGAATAATTTTGGTGTTCGGCAACAGAAAATATCCCCTGTATTAGGACGTCCCTTAAATCTAGAATTAGGTGAAACGTAAATTCTGAGAATTTGAGTGGATTTCTGCATTAGCAATTATTTTTAGTGGATTTCTGCATTTGCCCCTTTCATGACTCATGACGCTTCCGACGCCCTTACGGGGGATACTATGCCCCTACGGGGTGGCTGCTTTAGAAGGAGTATCAGTCATTTTTGAGAAAGGCCCCGAAGGGCTGGAATTGGAAGGTCAACACGTAGAAATGAAAAGCTTTTTTTACGCATCAAACCGCATGATCACATTTCATCACGGATACGCGAGATCATTAGAAGTATATAATACGTAAAAACAACCTGCAACTCAAATATATATTGTTCTTGTTGACCTTTCCAATAAGGAAGCTTAAGAAGTCGCTGATATAAGAATATTCAATGAATATGGTATTACGTACGAGTTCTTTTACGGAGGCCCCGGAGGGCCGGACTCGAAGGCTAGCACAAGGGAATGCACAAATGGTGCGTCTTAAGCGCCTCGAAGGAGAGAACACCCATTGTGACCCTGAGGGTAGGAAAGAGGGCCGATAAAGCAAGCGCTGAAAGACTTACGCACCTGGATTACACAGGGATCAAAGCCAGAAGACTTTGGTGGAGGAAAATTGGGACGAATTTTTCGTAATAAATCATGAAGAAAAATTTAAGCAATTTATAGTAGATTCTTCTGTATTTCGAGGATTTCGTACCTACACGTACTTACACGAGAAACACGTAATACTCAACGACAAAAAGAGAAATGCGAGTCGCCTTGTTTAACGTGTACCACTTGTAACCGTGGACAGGGAAACGCCTCCACTGAAAACATCAGCAGTAAAGCTCATCTTTCAGAATAAGTCAGTCTACTCCTGTTATTCTCGGATAAACAAGTATTTTGTAATGTATAAATGATATGAGTATTTCATATCTAAATCTAAATCGTTTTTTGTAGGTTTCATTAAATTAAATTTATCAATAGCGTTAAAACGACACGAACCAATTCAAACCTCCGCATCGGCGAATTCTTCCAAAGAAGTCAAGCAAACCGAGCTCAGCAAACCTGTGTACCACTTTCTCTCCTCATTTCTTTCAATAATCAAATTCCAGGAGGATGTGTGGGCTAAACGTTAACGCAGGTTCAACTTACCCTTCCCTGAGGTCTCACCCACAAACATAAAGTATGTTGCGAACAACTCAAATTAGTCTTGATTTGTTATCGGAGGCTCAAGTGTTATTCGCTCCTATGTGTCGATTAAAGGAGGTAACACTGGCCTAATTTATTGTAATTTGCAGGTGGCCCAACAAGACTTCGAACTTCCTGATTGTATGTGAGCTCTCAAAATCAATTTGTTGTCGTCACATCACTTTCTTAAGCCTCTTCTGAGCATTGGATGATAGCCACTGGAATTCTAAATACACGTGGCAGCTTTTACATTGTCTGGTCCCACAGCCGTACCTACAGTAAGTGAAAGCGTCATTATCCGCATTAAGGCTTGAGCGTTATAGGCCCTCAAAATACGGCCGAGCATGACTGATCTCTGAACACCTGCTTCATGCATGATCTAAAATAAGTATCAAGTCAAATTTATCTTGTGTTAAAATAACTAGATATTCAAGATGCTTTTCCATTCACCATACAATTATTGCACGAACTCTGCACTCAAGCCACGAGCCCGGCATTACTCTGAACTGTGAGCCTTATCACACGTGTATACTATGATACTATGTAGTAAGCAGGACACGGCTGTGGTCATTTTATGATGTTATAAGTTGTGGAACTGAGCACTCTAGAACTAACGAGGGAAATAATTATTGAATGTTAGCAAACGTGCTCCTCGTGGATTCTTCATAACATATTATAGACCGTGCTCTTAATAAATATTTGCCCTTGAGTTGAATTCATCCTACTTACTTTTTCCCCGACTTTTTGGTAATTATCTCTGAATCCTAATAGACCAGGTTTGGAGGCCTGCTGATAGATATCACTTAAAATACACAGTCCACAGAATAGAGTTATAGGGTAGTCTTTAGTTCACAAACAGTCTATTTCGCTTTACTGGATTATTTGCCATCAAATTACTAGGGATGACACTGAATCCTCATCAACGAATTTCAGTCCCACCGTCGTCTGTCCAACCGTAACGCCACTCACGTGGCCAGCCCTGACCAATGGAAACTTTTGAACGAAGATCATCACGATGCCCATTTGTATGATAATATGTCTGTTCCCCAAGCCCGTGGTAGCCGCGTATGAGGTGAATGAAACCAGAATACGTGCTGAGGAATGTGCCAGCAAAGACTTCTGAACGGGCACAGATGAGAGCTTCTACAATTCCGTAAAGTGAGGGATCCATATGCTTCAATGAAGTTGATTGCGGGAGGTAATCCCCCAAAAAACGGATTTTCCAGCCAGCATCCTTAAAAGCATTCCAACTTGGATCTTCAAGGCACCCTTCTCGACCACGAGCCTCATCGCCAACACCACAAAGTGGTGCATCCCAATTACCCGATCTACAACCCTCGCAAACACCTCGAGGATCATCCGTGGCGACGTAGACTACTTCTCCTCTTGGAATGAGTCCATGTAAATTTTGCACAATATCCGCAGCGCTGATTATTGTGCTGGGGTACTGAACGGAGAAATCGCTTCGACGAACATGAAGAGCAGCAAAGGGCCGCGTCCCCGTGAGGCCTCTCAATCTGAAGTCCGAAATGTTCTGTCTTGAAGAAACAATACTTGTGCCCTTTATTTCGCCACGAAGAAGACCTAATATTTCTAAGGCTGCGCAATGATATTCGTCTTTATAGCGAACTCGATCGCGTACAAATCGTTTGTAAAATGACTGCTCGTTGGGATCAGCGAAAAAGTTGAAAGAGTAGTGATGCTGAAGTATCCGCTGGCTTGCATTCTTACTGCCACTTGGAATGAAGAGCAATCTTGAATCTTGCATTTTCTTGGTGTAGTATTCGATTTGACGACCTTTTGCAAAGTGTTCAAGGCGAGCTCGGATCGTCGGAGCACTGTTGAATACTCTCGCACCCCCGTCAGTTCCTAGCTCAATCATATTTTCCGGAAGAGCCAGGACTCTGTTCCACCAGGCAGGTTTAAAATCCGCAGCTTCATCGATATATTCCCACAACCTGGTGCCTTGTAAATTCTCAGACAACTTTGGTTGTGCTTCATTCTTAAGAAATTGTGCCATAGACGAAACCTGCATCCCGCGTTGTTTTTTGAGACCCGAGACATCATATAAGTCTTCAACTCCAAACATACCCTTCAGATGATCAATACTTTGGTCTCTAGGAGGTAAGACAAGTGTCCGGCCCATCGCATGCGCTGTGACAATTACTGTTTCAAGCCCGAGTCTGACGTTATTGGACCCAGCTCTATCCAAATGAAATATCAATACTTTTTCGTCGTGCGCGGCAGCTAAAGGAGAAATATGATCAAGATCATCAGGAATCCATCGCCAGTAAACCACTTCAGAATCATTCATGGATTTGCCGGCGCACATCAATGGACCTTTTGGTCCAGTCTGCCTGCGAAGTTTTCGAGAGCGTACTCCACTTGAGGTGCCAACAGGGTATTTCTTGCTGCTGAGAACTTCACCCTTTTCACGAGCGGCGCATGATAGATTGATAATTTGAACTTTAATTATATAAAGACTCAGAAGTAGCCTTGATAGCATTTTCAGTTGTTATTCAAAGATAAGTTCGTCTCATTATGATTAGGCTCAATGATTCCAATCCTATTTGTTGAAAGATATCTCTAGTAGATGAAATACACATGTATTTTTGGGCAATCCAGCTGCTGTGTCAAATTTACCGCCGTTTGAAAACTAACGACTCGTGACCCGCCACAAAACCAACAACTTAGTCATTGAATTTTCCATCGAAGCTAGTATTTGCATGATGCCCTGGCTATTGTCTGGGAGGAGTACGGAATTCTATACAAATATGTCCCGATTTGATCTGCCGTGATTCCAGCTCAAGCTCAAGGCCTTCCTTAAGGACTTAGCGACAGGAATCTTAGTCGCATTCTGGCGAAGATAAATGTGAGTGAATGAGTTCAAATGTGACTCAACGCATGCGCATATATTATTTCTGACATTGGTCCCAGTGGATGAGCTGCGATGACCCAAGTACTATAGAGCCTTAATGCATATGAATTTCTCAATTAAGTTGCCAATGCCAAGCTTGACAAGACTGTCACTACAACATGCTACACTACTCGTGTGGCCTAGCTCTCATAATTCATCTGCATCATGTTTGGATAGCAATGTTTGTATAAAAGACTATTCTGCTGCTGGGAGTTCTGTGACATCAATAAACTTAATATGGCCTAATTTTCTAGTGCCGCGACAATGATGGCCGTGCTTATTACCCAATTTCAAATTGCCGCTATTATGATCTGATAATCGATGGGCTGTTCTCATCTTTATCAGATAGGTAAAGCAACTTATACTATATATAACCGTGGAATGTTGAATTGTTTTTATTGAATCGATCGAATTAATTGGCAACATCACGAAATGCTGCAACCGTGAGGTCATATACGAACGTGTGCCCTCATAGTACACTTGCATGAATATGATGTGCACATTAAAAAAGATAGTTTCATTATGTATCAATAAAAAAGTATCAATGTTTTATGCCACAATATTGTTAGCCGCCATTTCAGTAAAGTATACCTTCTAATGAATCCTCTGCAGCAACGATTAGAATCAGATGTGGTATTCAAGCGAGCCCTGCCCGCCCGTCTGCGCTTCAAATGGGTGTAAACTTTTTTACTACGGCTCCACAATCTTGACATTTCGCGATGATCAAGCGGCAAGAACAACATGAAATCATTCAAATGAAACATTTGGAGTTAATGTGTGCGTAGAAGCGCCAAAGTAAATTGTAGCACTCCGCATTTCTCTTGAAGCATAGCACTACTTTGCTGCCCTTGTGTGTTAAAGCAAACAAGCAAATCGTTTCATTTTATAAGTGGCCAAGTCTTGTCAGAAAAATTGAGTTTCGTGTCTGTCTTGAATGTAAGTATGACTTGGTCTCCTTGGCGACGCGTAAATTATAGCATCATCCGCAAGTTGCCGAACCGGTTCTGCACTTGAAATAATGTATCACTAAATACTATGAATCAGGCAGTTATGAATATGTGTTCTATAGAAAACTCCGACAGCGCTCAGCTTTATACAATTCTTGATCATTTGAGTTGCCTCTAATGTAAAACGAGAAAGTCAATTTAATAAGTATTGCACGTTTTTTTATCTATTTTTGTAATAGGCTGCATATGCATGCCATGATTAAATTGAATTGCTCGTCTGTGACCTGTGTACGTGTCTCGTGTTTCCACTTCAATCGACGAAAGCGACACGCATTCTTGGTGCAACCTTTTCAAATGTCAGATGTCAGAGCCAGAGCCTCGTATCGAATGATTCTTATCAATTCATGCTCTGATTATAAGGACCAACGCAGTGAAAAGAGCTCTCAAAAGAGCAAATATTCCAGGCTTCAAATTGCGTGGAAAATCTAAAAACAGCCACAAATTTCTCTGCTTTGGAGCGCTGCTCTTGCATCGTGAGATATATTCGTCGTAAGCTAAGGAGTTATGATTAGGAACCTTCAGAACAATTCGATGCGTATAATTTATACTGCACTTTCAGTGCTTTAAAATAAACTACCAGCGCCTTATGAGAGTGTTACGTTCTGATCTTTGTTGGGCATTATTACGCGCTGCAACTCTACCGCGCGGTGGTCCACTAGATCTTTCTTCAGCTCTAGCGTTCATAATAAGAGATTTTGGCGGCTCACCCTGAAGTTTTGAGAGGGCGCGCGAAGGCTTTGGATCGGCTGTTGGTGCAGCGGTGCTCTGTCGCGGTAGATTTGAGGTATGGCCATTGACGAAAAGGTTTAATAAATTTCCGTTAGCGGCACTATTCAACAAGGCACCCCCTCGTGACTTCAGTGAGTTTTGCAGCATTAAAGTGGTGGCCAACTCGTGTGCTCTTGTTGCACTTAAGAGTGTCACTTCTCGCGCCTTGATGCTGCCATCCGCAACTGCCTCTTGGATAATTATGGGTAAACGAAGAAGTCGTTCCACCTCTGTAGCTCCCAGCGGACACGGTGGCCAAAGTGACGCAGCAAAGTTCCCTAGGACCAGAGTGAGCATGCGCACTTCAGTGGCGGAGGCGCGCAAAATACGAACAGCTAGCTGTGGTGTAGAGCACGTCACTGGGTGAGAACATAGTAAACGGGCGCAACTTGAGTCACTTGCCAAGGTGCCTGGTGATCGGCACTGTGGGGGCGTTGCCAATATAGCCACAACAATGCTTGACTTGAGCTCAGCAATATCTTTTAGACCTCGGTGATGTGTTGCGGTAGTAGTGGACTGAAAAATACGTGTCCAGGTATTGATTGCAGATAGTGACTCAAGTTGCGCCTTCGGAAGGCCCAACGAAAGCACTGCACGCAGGGTGGATGCATGATTAGAAGGTAGGTCAAGGAGCCACAAATCGGGCGACTCACTATGAAACAGTCTCCGCATTTCACTTTCAATGGATGGAACAAAAAATCCTGAAGGGAAGTAAGCTAGCATCTCTTGACGAGACATATTAGCCCAAGTTTCGGAGAAGACGTCATTGCACTCCATAATTTTTTCAAAACATGCCGGTAGTATGAGACCCCAGTATAAAAACGCTGCCAGCCAGTGGCTAGGGCGGCTCCTCAGAAACTCATTCACTTTCTGTAGGTTGCTTTCAGATGCATGGAGTGCTTGTTCTAGCTGCAGCTGCGCACAAGCACGTCCACTATAGTCTACATGTAGCCAAGCATATTGTCGAGAAGGAGGATCAAGGCAAAATAATGATCTGAACTTCATTGAAGGCGAAGAGGAAACTGCCGTTGGTGTCAGAAACGAAGCCCAGAGCCCAGAAATGTCTGAGGTATCTCTAAATTTCTTCGTGGTGCATGAGGCTCGGCCGAGATCACGCGGAGAAAGGTAACCCAATGCAATCGCGAAAACATGGTCGGGAACACAATCAAAATGAATGAGGTAATGTCTCCGTGAAAATTGCAACCGGGCATTACTTGGCACCATTGAGGACAACTATTCAGGGCGTGTGACGGATACATACGTAATATTCATTTTCATCTCTGTGCACCGTGGGTGAGACACGGTGAGACGGTGAGTGAGAGGTGAGAGCCGTGAGAGGTGAGAGGTGATGAGAGGATTGTGACGTGAGATCGTTGACCGATGTTCGATCTGTACGATATTTGTGTACTGTATCATCAATATCTTGTGCAAACGATTCGTGGTGGAGCGGTGAAGCTGAAGGCGCAAAAATCGAAGGCCAATCATTCGCCTTCTTGCTGGGTGCCATTCGTCATTGCTCCGTCATCCTAAGTTCATTCGTAAAGCCAACGTAGTTTGAGTAGTGCTGCTTATCTGAAGGGAGAGTCATCGCAGTGCTCACGCCAAACGGTGACTGCTTCGTTACTAAACGGAAACCGGGCCGCCCTGAAAGATCAACTGACATCGTTACAACATTCTAGCTAGTTGACAGAATTAAGTGATATTGTTTCGCGTAGGATCCGTGCCTGTTCCGGCATATCTCTAGAAATAATTATGAAGTCATTACTCTTCTTGATAGTTAGCTACGCGGGAAGAGTATCATGTTGGGAGCCCCAAAGAGTACGACGGTTATATCTTGGTGGCAAAGGAGAGCATTACGCTCACTTCTTACGCTCTCGAGGTATTGCTCGACTAGGAGCTCACTGTAGTCGAAATGGAGAAACCAGTGCTGTTCAAGCTTCTGGTAATGTGGTTGGGACAAATCACGAAGAGATCTACGAAACCCCTCCTAGCAACGCTCGACAAACCATTACCTCCCAGACACAGGACAATCAATTGGAAGCGGGGCCACCTAGCGGACCTATGAGTGCACACAATGACAATGGGCCATACTTAGAGCAGAAGCCTACCGCGCATGGGTCGCATGTGATGCTTGATTTGACTGGTTTCTTTGTGGACGCCACTGAAGGCGCTGCGTTGGTACTCATGGTGATTCGAGCAGCCGTCGCACGGAGTGAAGCGCGCGAAATGCACGCGAAAAGCGTGGTTCTTGGAGACGATGGCCTCTCACCGCCAGGCTTCACGTCAGTGGTGCTGATTGACGAGTCGCATGTAACCGCGCATTGCTATTCGGAGCTCGGGTGGCTGGCCATTGACTGCTTTACATGTGGCACCAATTCCAAAATGCCTCAGGTTCGTGTATGCTCTGTGTGCTGTAAGGTTGGATGTTTTTATCTGGGAGAGTGAGCTTGAGTAATTCCTGAGAATGCCTCGCGTTACACAAGACGTCATAATATGCGACATGTGTGTGTACAGGAAATGTCGGATTACATTTGTCGTGAACTGACCGCTGCGGTGCCATCGTTGCAGCTGCGCAACCAATATAGCGTCCCGCGTTTCCTACACGACAGCGTTCCAGCACCTAGCACAGAGCCGAAGCAAGATTAGGAGTAAATTGTTGGTCACACACATGTGGGAGCTGATTGACCGTGTATCGTTTGATTCTTGGTTGGCTTTTTCTCCTTACATATGGAGCACTTCGTTAGCTGTGCCCCTCAGTTACTTAGTTTCTTACTCAATTACTTTGCTGTTTGCTTTTAGTGGTGTGCTGCAGCTATTTCCCCCTAGTTCTTAAGAAGGGAAGGCTAAGAGATTAAGAAATACTCGCCGCGTTTCCTTTTCTATTCTCCGAATACCTCCTTATAGGTTATAGCTCCTAAAACTCCTAAAAAGAGCTAGTAGATAGAGTAATAAAACACTCGGATCGATAACTGATATCTGGTGATACGTGGCAATAAATCGAGGCAAATGGCGCCCTGGCTCTTCTCATGCCCCAATGCCCATATTTACACATGGCGGTATTTTGCGTGTAGTATTTGTAGCTCTCATACTTATACGGCAATTGGTTGCTGATTGCTACAGTAAGTGCGTTATCAATTGCGAGCGCAGTAAAAAGTTAAGCACCGAACTAGCTCAGGCCTTACTTGGCTGTCATCTTTTGAGTGGCCTTGGTTGCAGCAGCTGAGCTTTCAATGCGCTTCAAGTTTTCCAGGGCCTCTTTCACACTTGCGAGCGGTAGCCTTGTGGCGGGAGGAGCACTAGCAGATGGTGGCTCGGGAGACGATGTGGGAGAAGACCAATTTGGTGGGGCATCGTGATGATGGCCGGTGAGAGCTAAGAAAGTCGATTCTGATGAAGGTGCATATTCTTGTGGTAAGTGGGTTCGCAACGTCTCCTGTAACATGAACGGAGGTGACGGTGGCTGCTGCTGCTGCTGCCATCTTTGTTGCTGTTGTTGGCGAATGTGGTGTGCATGGTAAGGATGAGGATGCGCTCCTACTTTCAAAGCAAGCGAACTCCCGAGCATTGATTGAAGAAAGTGATTAGGCTGTTGTGCTCCGTCACCATGGTCACCATTGAATTTACATGCTTCCGCACGGGCAATCTTGTCTGACAGCGCTTCCAACAATGACTCTAATTCGCGCACCAACGCGCACGCTTCCACTGCAGCAGTCATGGAATGGTGCTTTTGCGCCTATCATGACGGATCAATTAGAAAATGGAAAACAGAGCTGAAAGGAAAAACAAACAAATAAAAGCGGTTCAAGTATAAGTATTATCATCGTCATCATCTTGCCTTTCCTTGTTTATATGGAAAGACTTTGCATGTGTGCACATGGCCAACATCTTCTCACCTCGTATGGCGCTGTAACCACTAAGTCCGCATTGCTTCCTGTGGCACTACTTCTTCCTTGGCGGGTGGTGGCATGGCCATGGGTCATCAACTGCTGATTCTTGCTGCTGCTTCTTTCTCCATCTGATGATGATGCAAGCTCCGCTTGTCTTAAAAGCGTGCGTTTGAATCGATGCATGAGTCTCAAACATCCAGCGAGCTCTGATGCCTGCATGGACAGTGAACCTTCTAATGTTGTCAAGCGCCCTTTCTCCAGGTCTACCTCTGTTGAAGCAATTGTCAAAGCATTGGCTTGTGATTGGTTAGCTTCACTTTGCACTCGCACTGCGCCTTGAGCCGTCTCTAATTCTGCTTGAGCTGTAATCAAGGCAGCTTTCTCGGCGGATAGTGTCTTACGCTCATCAGAGAGCTCTTGACGTGCTTTCTCAACCTCTGCAGCTGCATTATCTGCTTCTGAGCGCCTTGATGCCACTAGCGCTAGCTGGGCCTCTAAATCCGCGCGTTTCGGGGCATACAACGTTTCTTCTACAATGAGGCGCTGTTGAGCGGCTGCAGCATCGGCGCAGGCCTGTTCAGCACTTTGCTGCTTGGCTTGAACCGATGCTTCGGCCTGCCTCGCCGCGATGAGCTTATTCTCAGCGAGGGCCTCCACCTCACGCGCTCGGTTTAAAGCAGCGCGATAGGCGTCTTCGCCACTGGCCACTAGTTTCTGGCGCTCCACATCGGCTTCACACCGCAACATTGCTAACTCTTCTCGAAGCTTGGCGTGGCTGGCGGCTTGCTTGTTTTCGAGGTCGAGCTGAGCGCTTTTCAGAGCTTCTTCCCGGCCTCGCAACTGTGTGTGGCAGTAAGAGAGAGAGAAAGATAAGGATTCAAGATGATAAGAGATGAGGCAATACTCAAAATGAAGAGGACGATAGCTACGAAATCTTTACGAGACAAAAAAACATAAAGCCCCTTCAATCCCTCTCATTCCACTATTCCCACTCCTCTGTGGCAACGACCTTCGCTTCAGCGTTGGCAATTTGGTCGCGTTCTTGATCGAGCCTTTCTTGTTGATGGGCTGGTAGAGTCTCCCACCGCGCAGTCCATGCAGCCTCTTGATCTCGAGCAGCTTTCTCGGAAGCTTCTCTTTCCAGCAACAACCGCGCATTCACTGCTGCCACTTCTTCTTTGAGCTCCTACGAATAGTAAGTCAAGCGGGTGAAAGAGTAATGTCGCTAAATCCAAGAGATCAGCTAATAATGGTTCCAAGCAACTAAAAGAACCAGTATACTGTTATTTTATTACCTGAATATCCCCCGAAGCCTGTGTTGCAGCAGTGGCGCTCGCTTCTTGCAGGGCACTCAATTGGTCCATTAACTTCCGATTGTGGGTCTCCACCTCGACCAAAGTAGCGCGCGTTTTCTCTAAGTCTGCAGCGGTCGCGTCCCGCTCCTGAGATAAGATTAACCCAGTCGACAAGCACACGTTGCTGGTATGTGACGTAAAATCACGGGTCGTACTAATTCATACACAGAAAGTGTAGTGGATATGTAAAAGGAGCACTCATGTACAGTTGATTTTGTTTACCGCGCTAGCCGAGGCAGCCAAACTCGCATTTTGACTGCATTGTTCGGTTAATGTCTCGACTTCTTTCCGGGCTTTGTTTTCCTTCTCCAAAGCCTCCGCTGCAGTAGCTTGCGCAGCCTCTAGGGCTGAGTCATGCTCCAAGCGCCGCAATTCTGCTCGTCGCCGTTTCTCCCTGGCTGCGACCCGACTTTCTACCTGGGTGCGCCGCCGCGCCCTCTGCGCAGCCACCAGCTCAAGTTCAAGACCGTTCAAGGCCGACGCCAATTCTAAGCCCACTTTCCCTCCTCCTGCGGTCCCATCGCCCACTGTGCCTTGCCCTTGCGATGCGCTTTCCTTTCTTTGTGCTAAAGTGGTGCCATTCGCAGCTGCATCAGCACTATTTGATTTCTTCTTGTTATCATACTCCTCATGCTGTTGCAAAGCTTGGGCATGGTTGAAGGAGTGCAGAGCGGCTACAGCCGCTTTCCGCAAGGTGCGTAGATGCATGGGCACTTGCGCAGTCCCTGGATCACTCGACAACAGCTCATTGGCCAACGCCTAATATAATAGTATTGTCAACATCACCACAAAAAAAATCAGGATACCAGCGCACCGAAAAATGGATGAGCTCAAAACAAATTCATGACGAAAAATTGTACAACCAACCAGCCTCTCTAGCCTCGATTACCTGAGCCCTGGCATCCAAGGATTGATCGCGCCTCGCTTCCTCCAGCACTTTACGCGGGCTGTGCAAGTCGACCACGCTCGCTGGTTGGCCTGTCACGGGGGACACGCGCTTCAGCTCCAGCCACGCCTCAATGGCGCTCCTCTCGTAAGTGAATCCGTCCACCACCAGAAGCGCTGGGTGAACCATGGGTTTACGGGTCAAAGGACAAGTGGCAGCCACCACCGAGGGAAGCGACGCATTCGCCGCCAGAGACTTCACCATCGCTACAACTGCTGCCGCGGCTTGTGCCTCACCATCCTTGTTGTCCTCGTCGCCATGCAAGGAGCGGCTGTAGTCGGCCTCGAAGGACCCAGGAATCGCTGATAAATCGTCCACGCCAAGCTCGACGGACGGCTGTGAGTGACTTCTCGCTTGAAGGTGAGCGCTGCTTGATGCACCTCTTGCATTTGATCCCCGTGGCGACGACGACTGCTTCTTGCGACGGCGGCTCGAGTGGTCGGATCCATTGCCGCTGCGATCCGCAGACGCAATGGGAGAATCAACTGTATGCGCACTGTCGAAGTCCTGTGTTAACGAAGCCCAAAACACGAGGAGGAGGTCATGGTACTATCTAATTTGTGCGATCAAGGGAACTATCATTGGCATTACCTCGGAGTAGCCCTCAGTGCCAGCGCTTGCGACGGAGCGTGAAGGCTGAGCGAAGGATTGGGAGCCATACGAATCGTCTGTGGCAGAAAGAGGGCTGGTTGCTACCGGAACATTTGGCTTTGAACTTGCAGAGGCAGCAGCAATGCTTGGAGTAGTATTTGCAGTGGATGACGAAGGCACGCCTTTTGATGTGGGGACTCGTTCGTCAGCCTTTTCCTTAGCATTTGACGGCGAAGTTTCGTCTAATTCTTCATCGAGTTCCTCGTCAAGCTCCTCGAAGTCCTCTGAACCATAGCCATTGGACTCGTCACTAGTGTTGTGCCGCGGATCACTTTCTGCTGCTGGTTTTGCCACTGTTAATCCTAATGATCGAGTCACTCGTGGCGGTGGCGCGGCGCCCTCGTCAGGGAAACGCACCGCTCGTGGTGACGCGACTGCTGCGCCTGATACTGCTTGTGCTTTTGGCCCTGCGTATAGAATCGGAGGAGAGATCGCTCGCGAAGTAGGAACGTTTTTGCTTAGTTTGGAAGAGGACTCCAGCTCATCCACTGACTCGCCCAGCTCATCCTGAATCGACTCGGAATAGTCGTTGGTACCTTAACAAAGCACAAGCCCAGTCAATGCTTGGTTAGGGAAAACAATGTGTAAATAATCACCACCGTAGCTCTGGCTAGCTAGCTAGTCCATAAATCAAACGGACCTTCAGCTGACTCCTCTGGGCGCCACTGCTCATCATCGTTCGACATGGCCGTGAGCACGCTTCCTTATTAATGTACCCTGTGCCCCTCTGTCTTTGTCTTGTGAAGCATCAGCATCAAGTACCAGACTAGCTAGCTAGACGTCCAACTCAACAACACAACGTCCAACCGTTTTTAGTTAGAAACATTGTCGGAGCAGAACTCAGCAGAACAGCAGAACGTTTCTCGTGACTCGTGACCGAATCAAAAAAATATGACCCAATCTTCTTGCTGACTGCGAGACCTCTGCTCTGGTGCACAATTTTGAATCGCGTCTGGTGGTGGTGGTCTGATGGGCGCAACGAAGAGAGACCCTTAAGAGTCACGATTTTACGGTCTGTTATCGAGCTAGCTAGGTCCTAGTTTATCACTTTAGAGTCCTGCCAGAATGGCCGAGCATTTATGTGTGTGCTGTTCAGCGGAACTTGATCCTCCATTAGTACCCGTGGCGGTGCATCCAAACATATTGGCTCCCGTTTGCCTGGCTTGTGAAAGCAACGAGGACCTTGCAATCAATACTGGCGACGAAGGGTGCGACGATGTGTGCGTATGCTGCGGGGAGGGCGTTGGGACATTGCTCTTGTGTGACGAATGTCCGGTAGCTTGGTGCGAACGATGTGTGGAGACCTATAGCGGCGGCGGGTCTACGGGCTTGGCAGCAGCGCTAGCGGCAGATCCATGGAGCTGCCTCATTTGTGATCCCAAGAAGCCATTGGCTCCCTTAGAAGCTACATTGCAGGCGCTCCAAGCTAAAAACTTCGAGTCCATTCCCAGTGTTGGGGCAGTCGGGAATCTCTCCACTGCTGGAACTCCGAACGACCATACTACTGGCGATGAGGCGTGCACGTGTAGGCAGTGCACAATTCAAACGAAATTGGTGGAATACTTGGAGAGTGTGGAAGACGCCATCGCTGCTGCGAACGATGCCCTAGAGGAAGACAATGCTGAGTCGGTGCGTTTGCAAATCCACACCGAAATTTGCGGCCCACACGTGCTGCCGCTTTCTGCTGAAGAGGCCGAAGTAGCTGAGACCGAAGATTCTGACTGTGAAGTGTTGACACCTGCAGGGCCTGATATGTGGCAACGATCGGCGGCAGTCGAATGGCAGTTATGGCGGAAAGGGTGCGTATTTTGGAGGGTGCCATTTTTTAATCCGAGAGTCTGTTAATAAACTTATTTCGGTTCTCCCTCCTATCACTGTTCTATTATTCTTTCCGAAGCCATTTCCTTATAGATCGTGCCCTGCTTGTGAAAAGATCAGCGTACAATTTATTCCTTCACTGTAAGTTGTGTTTCTTCTTGGGCAAATATGGGCGCGCTTTCGTGCAGGTGGGAGGAGCGGCTAGAGCTGTTGTTCCTGCATCAGGCTCAGTTGCAGAGCCAACTCGAAGACCATGGCGTGAACTTAAGTGCCTTCTACAACCAGGTTGGGTTTTTAACGGTCTTAGAATAAAAACGAAAATGGCGTTTCTTATTATTTACTCAGTATACTCCTGTTCGCTTCATTTTGTCCATTATTTTCTGCCTTGATTATTATTTTTTAATTCATGTGCGTCAGCTCGCCAATTACGATCAAGCTCAGCTAGCTACATCCACCCTAGCGGTACAGAAACTTGAAGCCATGGCAAAGAGCGCTGCCGACGCCGAAATTGATGCGTCTGGTTCCCAGCGGCGCGCGGAAGTAGCCGCTGCGTATGAAGCAGAGCAGAAGGGCAAACTCGGGCCTGAAGAATACGAGCGCCGTTATTATGCCGAAACGGTGATAACATATCTTAGTATGATCAAAAATGCAGTTCGCCTATGTGGTTTCCCGGACAAGAAAATAGCATTGTGTGCTGAGGAATTACTCAAAGATAACGAAACCATCTTCCAGTTGTGTATTTGATTCATTCCTTAGAAAGACGAGCGCACAAGCCTCTGTAGTCTCCGAGAGGACTTGAAATACTTCAAGCGAGCCACTTTCAATATTAAAGTCATGCACTGAATTCTTTTTCTTTACATTATAGGTTGGGGAATATGCGGCCGAAGGCGGTGCATTGATTGAGGTCGAAGAATTGCAAGAGGAGCAGGGTGCACGAGGTAGCGACGGTCGGCAAGTGACCGCTCGAGAACTGAAGCGAGCTCAAGCATCCGAGGCGAGCGTGGCTGCTACACTCGTGCCAGAAGTTAAGGACGCTGATGAGGAGCGCCGCAGCGCTGCATCTCGTGGTGAACGGAAGAATGAGACTCCATCGAATGCACGACGCCGACGAGTACCCACGCCAGGTGAACAGTCCCGCCCTTCTTCGAAAAAGTCGTCTACGACTTCGTCAACTCCCTCTTCGGCATCTAGATTCGCACCGCCTGAAGTAGCAGGGCCACCGCTTCACGAGCATTACATGTGCATTGCGCGGGGCGGTGTGGCCTTTCGGCGAAGCCTCGCCTCATCAAACAACGGCTCTGCCTCGAGCGAGCACACCGGACTGAATGTCAATGAAGCAGTGATGGCCAAAGTCGTGTCACACTCGCCTGGGAGTGAATGCACGGGTGAAGATGGCAATGCTCCACCGGTCAGCACGTGTAATTGGTTGGAAGTGAAGGTGGTGCCAACGGCAAGTGACGCTTTGAACAACGAAGCAAATCATGCACCTCGTTTCTTGCCCTTGCGCAACGACGTGGGTGAACCTCTCTTCGTTGAGCTCCAGCGCGCTCACGCGATCGTAGAAGCCGCGAAGGCGTTTGTCACAGCCCGACGAGATGAACTAGAGGCAGATTCAATGAGCGAAGTGGGGCCTTGCACTCTCACGGGAGGCGCGCTTACCAAGATTCAGAAAAATCCCAGTAATCCGCTCTTTCGCAATCTGTTACTTCACAAATCCAAGTTTCAGAATATATGGCAATGCCCACCAGCACGGGCTCTATTGGAAGCTGTCGGCTTTAGAGAGCACCTTGCTTCACAAGGGGCTCCAGTGTCGTCTCCTCAAGCGCCATCACCCAAGGTGCTACCTACGTCTGAGGTAGCGGTGCATGCTGTTGCACCGCTCGCACAGCCGACTGCTCCAACCGTGAAGCCCAAAGCGATGCTTGCAGTTGGCCCATTGGAAGACGGAGCAGTCGTGTATGCTTTGAGGGTCATTGACGACTTTAATGGTGACCCCCCATTGCCCAAGGTATCGCGTTCTGCTGAAGGGAACCTTGACGCTGCTGCCGCTGCTCCAAGTATCGACAAAAGCACCAAGCACCCGTCGCTCACACGGCGTGGTGGTAGTTCAAGCGACTTGAGCCAGTCTAAGGTCTCAAACGGGTCAAGCAGTACTAACGGTGTGTCTACAGGGGTGCTACCCACCGCACAAGAGACAATTTCGCGAACTAAAGGTGATGTGTGCAAGTTGCTCGACAATGGATCTTGGTTTGACGCTTCGTTGGTAGCTCGAGGAGGCGCGTTCAATGAAGTGTGGAAGTTTTGGGTCGGTGGAGAAGATGATGATGTGGAGGGTCCTGCGTGGTTGACCACTGTGCACAAATCCGAGTTGGAATCGCGTGTGAAATGGGGCGAAGGGAAGGGCGCTAAGTCGGATCACGGGCACCAAAGGAGCGAAAAACGAAAGTTGAAGAAGGCACTCAAAGCAAAGAAACAGGTTCGAGTTGGCGATGTTCCCACCGAAAGCGCTGCTGCATCAGAAGCAACCTCGACTGAGGCTGAAGCACTCCCCGCTTCTACGAACATGCCGCTGGCAGTGCCATCCATTCGAAGCGAAGGCGCAACCGTGCGCAAGCGACCTCGCGCGAGCATGGGCTCGGTGAAGCTTGGCAGCCATTCTTCGACCGAGGACAGTAGTAGTAGCAGTAGCAGTGACGAAGACATGCCAAGGGTCGGTAAGCTGACATCACCGCCCCGGAAGCGTAAGAACAATATGGCCAAAACACTGACGACAGTATTTCCAGCGAACGCGCTGAAAGAAAAGGAGCCAGCCAAGTCTGCAGTCAATGACTCTGTGGACCTCGTGAGCTCAGACGACAATGATGATGGTAAAATGATTATATGCATCGAAACACTTAGTCTTTAGCCTAATAACTTAACTTCTCTTCTCTGCTTTATACCCTCTCTATTCAATAGCGTACGATCCCTGTGATACCCAAGGCAATGCAACAATTGACCTGGTTGACACTGCAAGCAGTAACGAAGACGACTACTTCGCTCCATCTTTTAAGAAAAAGTCATTGCCAGGAAGAGAAAAAGTTCGGCAGCCATTCTTGAAGAGTAAAGTCTTAACAAAGAAAGCTTTTGAAGCTGATGTGGAGGAGGAAGAAGA
>Ga0307979_1001297_pt1 | contig 17791 bp, 15 predicted proteins | sample OrgLakmetage1058_FD_201833 | JGI IMG/M metagenome (GOLD analysis project Ga0307979, IMG submission 201833) | Saline water microbial communities from Organic Lake, Antarctica - #1058 | ecosystem: Environmental > Aquatic > Non-marine Saline and Alkaline > Saline | place: Antarctica: Organic Lake...
TGAGAACCCCCCCCCCCCCCCCGCGGAGTGTTTGCAAAAATCAAATAGATTGAAGCAAAAATAGGGAAGAAACTCTGCTTAAATCCCCCATTGACGAGCTTACATCAGCGCGCAAAGCCTGCCCTCAGTTTTTCTTGTTTTGCTGCCTCTTCGAGTGCCTGCTGACGCGACGATGCTAACCATCGCTGATTCGTGCGTGCGCAAGAAAGAGGTCGGATAGGGAGTAAGAGACGAGGAGGAGGAAGGAGCTCACAGGGGTGTTTGTTCAACTACTCCAACAGTTGCAAACACGCGTGATTCGCGTACGAAACAAACACACACGCAAGGGCTTTCGTGGTATGGCCCACCATTCACCAAAGAAGGAAAACGACCAGATGATCGCCCCCAAAAAACGAGGCCGCTCTTACCTTCCATACGCGAGGGCGTGTAAAGGACGCATCTGCATCCGCCGAAGCTTGCTCTCGAGGAGCCAACCACAAGGCGTCTCTTAACCGAGCCTGCACTTCTCCTTGTTGTTGCTCAGTCTCACTGGCAGTGCCACTACCATCGTGCCTTCTTCTTCTACGATCGCTGCTACTACTGCCTTTTCGCAATCCACCTGCACTGGTCAGGGCACTACTAGATACATTCGCCAAAATTACTGGCGGTGATGATGGTACTGCAGACTTGGCCTTCTTCTTTTGATTGTCGAACGCAGCGTCCAGCCAATCCAGTGGCGGCACGTGGCGAAAGAAAGGGTTCCCGACGGTTGCCGTAGGACCGCTCCGGAACTTGCGCACACTCGCCGCCAGGTAAGACAAGCCTCCGCTGCTCTGTAGAAACTTGCGCGCGTTCGCCTGAACGGAACATTTCCAAAGCCGCAAAGTGTACGGCAAGTGGTTGCACGAAAGTGAGGTAACAATCACAAAAATGCACGCTCGACTATACCACCTAGGTATAGGTGATGAATTGCTTTTCTCTATTGGCAAAATGATGATGACCTACCAAAGAAGGAACGAAAGAAAGGAAAAAAAAAACCTGAACTGCATATCTTACCATGGCACAGAGCAGACGATCTTGGTCGTAGTAAAGGTCGCCACCGCCTTCAAGCACCGGTGCACTTCCTCCTTCTTTGCTGTCGCTGCGATGCTTGGCATTTGCCGTCAATTTATAGCCCAGAGGAGTGGTGGTGGTGTTGAGCTGCCACTTGAAGTTGAACATTTGCTCAAAATAGGCAGCGCCAACCTCCTGAGGGCATGCGGGGTGATAGGCGTAAATCAACACGACGGGCTTGGAGGAAAGGTAGTGTGTGCGAACAAATGCTCGAAGGGCGCGCAAGGGGGGTAATTGGTCGCAGGCAGTGGACGGCACGCGCAAATGCACGATAGTGGCCACGCCATCCTTTGAGGAGGAGAACAACGACGACAACAATTATATTACAAGGAGGAGGAAGTTAGTAACTTGAGAAGCAGGGCTCAATGGCTAACATGAAACAGAGTAACAGACAAATTTTCCTATGCGTTAACGCTCGCAAACCCCTCAATTGTACTTTTCAAAAACCTTCCATTATCTACTGCTATCACCACCGTCAACGAGCATTCAAGCCTTCACCTGCAAAACGCTATCAAAGGAGCAAGTTTTCAACAGAGCTCGGTCTAGGGCTGCTACTTTGCTGCTACTGCAGCGAGCTGTGAGGTCGGCCGTAGTCGAAGGATGTGCACTAGGTCGAGTGTTTTCGAGCTCAAGGCATGCAGCAACGTCTCGACCAGACTCAAAGACATAAGCAGCACCTAGGGACGTCGGATACCTGGATCAACAGAAGATGACATCATCTCGAAGAGTGTCTGTCTCTACCTAGTCTAGTTTCGGCTTCCTAGCTAGGTTAGGTATCAGGCCACCATTGAAAGAAAAACGCACACACCACAGTTTGATAGCTGCGTGCATGTTTCGAAGGCGCGCTCCGCAGCCACGACAGCCAACCGCAGGCGACGGTGCTCGTACAATGTCACTCATGGAGTAACTACCCGCTGCCTGACAAACAGATTTTCGGTAAGAGAAGCGCGCCTTCAAAATGGTGCTCTAAACATATCTCGTGTTTTCTAGAATAGACATCGGCCCAGCTAATCTAGCAGACCTGCTTTATCGAACCCTAGAGTCGCACCTTCTCCTTAGCCCGGCTTTTAGACTCAGCATGCAACATTGTAGGAAAAATACAAGCTGCAGTCCACAGTAGCCGAGCTAGTAGCTTGAGTGAGTGCATTCAGACGAACACGTTATAACGTAATTCGAATCAGCTAGCTCGATGCATTTTATTTTCGAGCTTGTGAAAGAATTGATTCAGCTTTACAGCTCTAGCATGAGCAAGCTGCAAGAGTTTGAACTCATTCGACTAGCATTGGTCAAGCTAAAAAAGTCTGCTACCATTAGTCATCGAGTCGAGATTTGAGATCCCATTGTCCCATTGTCCCATTGTGATTGTGATGATGCTTGTTTAAAAAACAAACTAGAATATAATCCACCAATCAAATATTCGATCTACCATTCGGTCAACAACTTCGTTGGGTTCAGGAAAGTGCCTACGGTGCCTCTTCTGCCCCTTACTCGCTGTGTATTCCTGCTTGAGCGCGCGTCATCTGGTCACCGGAGAAGCCTAGTGTACTAAGTAGTTTTATCTTAAAGACCATGTCGGTGGACGCGAATTGCCGCAAGTTTTTGGTCATGTACCGCCTCAACAAGTGGTCGGAAGCGCTCAACGAAGTAGGCGACGTGGTAGACCTCCAAAGCCTCGAAGCGTACTGCTCGAATGGCCCTGAGGTAAAAGAAAAGGCAATAAGGAAAGAATTTTCTGTTGTTGTGGAGTTTTCTGTTCTTATTGTCCCTGAAATGTAGCCTTTTTTGTTCCTTTACCAGCTGTAGCTCCCACGCCTACGTAAAGTTTTTGTGCTACGAATGTTGTGTACCTTGCAACGTTAAACACGGTGATTAAAACGAAGTGCCGGCACGAAGTAACCCTCTTCAATGGATTTCACTTTGATTCTAATCCTTGCCCTTCTCTTCATCTTTTGCCCATTCTCTCTCTCTCCCCGAAGGTGGTGGCTGAAGAGACGGGAATGCCGGAAGCTGACGCAGAGCGCTTGTGCGAGCGCCTTCGAGTCCACATGGAGGTAGGGTATCTCTACGCTAGAGCAAAGCACAATGATCAGCTTAGAAGTAACACTTTGTGGCTCAATTTTTTTTGACAGTCCGCTTATGAAAGTATGCACAAGTTCTATCCGAACACTTGCCTACTTGAATCGGGGCCCCTCTGGTGTGCTGTTCCTTTTTTTCGTCCTTGCCCTAATATCGCACAACTCCTTCTTCAAATAGGTTCGATCTACGCAGCCGGGCCTCAAGCACTCGGTGACGGGTTCTTCCTACAACGAAGCTCGCACCTCCGCCTCCGCGCGCCTGCGTCCCCCTGTAATCCCAAGTGCTAGCAGTGGCGGCCCTGCCCGGCGCACCGGTTCCCCTCGACCGGGAGGCAGCTCGGCCAATCGGCCGCCACCTTCCCCGCGCGGCGCGCCTGGCTCCCCTCGCGCGAGCGGCGGGAGCTTCAGCCGCGACCCCCTGTCGTCGCCGTCGCCACTGGGGCAGCGGCCCCCTTGGCTGGAGAGGCAGAACTCGAGCCGAGCGCGGTATGGGTGAAGGATATTGGCATTCATGAGATATGCTTTGTTGGGGGGGTGCCTCAACGTTTACTTGGCTTCGTCGCAGTGCTGTGCTTTTGCATGATTCTTCTTTTCTCCTCTTTTGATTGAGCCCGTATCTGCTCTTTTGCTCGTATCAATTCAACCTCTCTCTCACGCTTCTTCGTCCACCCGCATGCTGCTGCCACCCCCCCCCCCAATCTTACATGTACTAATACAGGTCCACCAGCCCTCGGGCCTACAGTCGCCCTACCAGCCCTCGCACAGCCGCTGCGGACAAAGCTTTCAAGGAGTCGGCCCTCAAGGTGACTGCTGAAAGGAACAAGCAGGAGTGTTCTTACAACCCTAGGTTCTAATATTCGTGTTTCTGCTCCTAACGAAACCCCTAAATTCTGGTGTAATTGCCCTAATATATATGTATGCAGGCGGAAAGGAAGTTGAACAAAGCCGTGGCGATGGAGATTCCCAGCAATTTGTCCTCGGCGGACTACCTGCTCGGGCGCAAGCCAGAAGTGGCGCCTGCCACGAAGCGCTTCTTGGTGGCCAAGAAATTGGGTCATTACTGCAGTGGCCTTGCGCAAATGGGCATTATTGAACCCTCCGACTTGTAAGGCGTTTATGTTTTACGTTTATGGTGGTGATGACGGTGTTTGGCTTACTTTGCATGGTAGAGGGTCAGAAAATAAACTATATGTAGCAGCTATCTTTCTCTTCAACTCCTTTATCCTACGGTATGGCTCCCCTGACAATCCGTTTCCTTTCTTTCCAATCCTTCCTCGTAGGTACGCGCTCTGTAAAGATCCCGACGGAGCGGCCCGACTCCGCGCGAGGCCCGACTTGGACGACCCCGAAGAGGGGGGATTGAGCCTCACGGGCTACCAGGCCAAGGAACTCATTCGTGCCGTGACCAGTCCCAAGGACCCCAACTCGCTGCACGCTGCGGAAGTTTTCCGGAAAGAATCCCTCGTGCGCGAAGAGAACGCAAGGAAGGAAGCGGCAGCTGCCAGCGAAAAGCTTCAGAAGAGGCTGGTGGACCGTAAAACTACGATTTCAGCCCGCACGCAGGTCAGTGTGTGGATGAGTGCATTGTTTCGTCCTCAACATTGACTTCATTGCATATTTTTCTTTCTTTGTGAACCAATTCAATTATTCATTACCTACTACTTTTTTACAGCTTATTGGTTGCGTGTATGTGTATATCGCTGTGCGTGCTTCTTTTTGTTCTGAACAGGCTCTGACGACAGCCAAAGATGCGATGAAAACGATGAAGTCCGCTTACGTGCCCAAATCCGCGCGCCCTTCATCGGCAGACCCCTCCGACAATGATGAGCCTACCTCCCCTGTAAAGTCACCGTCATCCTCCTCCCAGTCGCCTCCCCCCACTCGTCTGGGCTCCTCCTATTACGACGACGATGACAAGCCAGCAGCATCGCCACTGTCACCCTCATCTCGTACGTCTGCTGGGGCGTCTGTCTCTGCTGCTGCAGCCTCCATGAAGGCCACCACCTCGAGCTTTTTCGGAACTCGGTCACCAGCAAAACCCCCTCCTCCGCCGCCGCCACCGCCGCCGCCGCCGAGGGAGAAGACGGTGGAAGAATACATGGCGGAGCAAGAGCAGGCCAAGCGCGAAATGGAGGAGGAAGAAGCCAAGAAGCAGCGCATTGCTGACCTGAAAGCACGGCGAGAGCGTGAGCTCATGGTAAGTAAATAGAAGGGATCTTATTGTATTCCACTAAACGATGCCTAGTTATTTCTTCGAAAGTATCCTCCAGTTATCCCTTGGCCATGTCTGCCCTTTTTGTTTCTTATCCTCCCCTTTTTCTTCTTTACACACTGTTTCCTATCCCTACTAGGCCAGCTTAGCAGTGTCACGAGGTCCAGCCAAACGGCCATCGTCGTCTCGACTGACGCCCTCGTCACCTCGCAACAGCGGGTCGTTCCGGGGATCGTCTTTCAACAATGGAAGTCGATCGCCTGTTCACCAGCAACCGTCGTCACCTGAAGCAAGGATTGCAGCAGAAGAAGATGCGCTGAGAGCGGAAGCAGAGGCAGAAGCGGTGAGAAAGAGGGCTTGAAATAAGATAAATTTGAGGGCATAGGTACCAACGCATGTAAGCTTCGATATTTACTTCTTTCTTTTGCATTACTTGGTTTATCTTGTGCACATATGCATAATAATGAGTTCTGTATGATGATTCATGCTTTGCGTGTCTACTTGTGTGTGCGATACTCCCTCGTTTGCCCTAATATGAATGGTGATAATAATAATGCACACCCTCGAACAGGCCCGCTTACGCGAAGCCGCTGCTCGCGTGTTTGCCGAAGAGCAGCGCTTGCGCCAAGAAGCGGCAGAGCGGATTCGGGCGGAAGAAGTGCGCCTGCGAGAAGAAGCGGCGGCTCGGATCGCCGCTGAGGTAACACACCCACGCAATTGCCACTGCACATGTGTACGTGTACACGTCCTTCTCATCATCGAAGACATCTACAATACCTTGATATTTTAAAGAATGAAATGTTTTAGACTCAATTTTTCATTTCGCACTTTGGAATAAATTTGCGGAACGTCAGGAACAAAAGATGCGAGCTGGCTTGGGAGCTCATTTCAGTGGTTTCACAGCCGAAATCGAGATTGGCAGTGGTGGTGTCATGTCTGATCGCGGACGTCCTATGCCGGTACTTTCATCATCTCTCAAGAAACAAGCCACATCTGGGTCGGCAATTGCAGGCGCCCTGGTTGACAATCGCGAGGAATGGGAAAAGAAATTTGACGACATGACTGTGCAACCAAGTACCAAGGCAAATGCGACTGTGCCCGTGGAAGCATCTGCACTGTCATTGAATGGCCAATTTACTGTCGAAGACGACCGTGAAGAATGGGAAAAGAAACTGGAACAAGAAGCATATGCAGCGATCAATGAAAATGAAGAATGGGAAAAGCAAGAGAGTATCAAGGCACATCCTAAAGGATATGCTGCCGCCATTGAGACAGGAAACGGTCCAGTGAATCAGAAGCCAGTGCTGTCGTCGCACGCGCATGCCTCGAAACCTGCCAGCCTAGGGTACGCGGCGGAGATCGAGACGGTGTCGGAAGGCGCCGTGGGTCAGAAGCCGGTGCTGTCGTCGCACGCGCATGCCTCGAAACCTGCCAGCCTAGGGTACGCGGCGGAGATCGAGACGGTGTCGGAAGGCGCCTTGGGTCAGAAGCCGGTGCTGTCGTCACATGCGCATGCCTCGAAACCTGCCAGCCTAGGGTACGCGGCGGAGATCGAGACGATGGATGAGGCCAATGTGAAGCCTAAACCAGATTTGGACAAGCCTCGGGAGAAGTTCGATATGGAAGCGTGGAAGAAGCGGCAAGCTCAAATGTTGGCTGAGACGCAAGCATCTCTTGAGCTCGCACGCAAGACCCAGGAATTGGAGCGTGAACGCATCGCCAAGAACGAAGCTGAAAAAGCAGCCAAAGCTGCACAAATCAAAGCCGATCTGGAGGCTCGAGCCGCCGAAGCAGCTGCAGCGAAGGCCGCCGCGGATGAGGAAGCAGCTAAGTTGGAGGCCAAGCGCTTGAAAGAGGAAGCGATCGCGCAAGAGGCAGCAACAGCGCAGCAAAAGGCTGATCAAGAGGCAGCAGAGGCAGCCGCGGCTGAGAAGGCTGCAGCGGAGAAGGCAGAAGCTGACAAACAAGCCGCTCTGGTAGGATGAATTGATAAGCGATGTGTATCATCATATACTACGTAGATTATAGATTAGTAGCAGTGGATTTTATAGTTTCTGATTGTCAGGACTTGGTGTATTGGTTCAGTTTTAGCGAGTCATCATTGGGATGAAATTGTTCCTCGACATGCAACCTAGTTTCGAAATTGTGACCTCTTACTTTTTACCTTATTTCTTCGTATCATATTAGTTGGCGAAGGAAGAAGCAAAGAAGGAGGCAGCGCGGAAACGAGTGAAAGAAATTCAGGCCGAGAAGATACGGCTTGAGAAGGAGAAAGAGGAAAAGGAGCAGCGGAAGAAAGAAGAGCTGTTGAAAAGGCAAAAAGCGGCAGACCTTGAAGAGAAGCGGGTAGGTATTTGAAAATCACAAAGAGAGTTTGTGAGTAGGATAGAGAGTGGGTTTTGTGTTGCGGTGTAAAAATGAGGCCATTGGAGGAATCGTCGCGGAACATGCAAACGTGTCAAGTCTTATACGACTAATGTGGCGTCGTTCTCTCCGTAACTGCACCCAAACTATGTGCTTCTCAGCTTACATGCTTTGAACCCTAATCTCACCCCAAACCCTATCTAAACTTCAATTTGCGCATACACTCGCAGGCTCGCGCGGAAAACTTAGAGCGGTACCGCATCATCGCAGAAGAGGAAGAAGAGCGGCGGCTCGAGCAAGAGCAAGCAGAAGCGAACGCGCGAAGAGCCGAAGCGAACGCCAAAAAGGCCGAGCTCCGCGCGCTGCAGGAGGCCAACATGGAGCGATGGAAGGCGAAAGAAAGCTTCCGGGAACTGAACGGAGACTACGATGACGATGAGCATGGTTCTTCTTCGCCGAAACAAAGCAAATCGGAAGCTGCACGAGCGAAGGTGTGTGCGCGATGTTTGCTTTGTTCGGAGAATTCTTTCTACTTGGATGTATTATCTTCTTTTGAGAGGTCGTGTGTAGGCTTAAAGTATCATTTTCCTTTGCATATTCGTTCTACCTTTAAGCGTAGACCCTCTTCTATTTTGTGTCAATCATACATGTACCTCATCCTTCTCCACCTGCATCACAACCAGGCGGCCAAGGACAAGCAGGCGAAGGCAAATGCCGCTGCTGCGAAACGCGAAGAACAAGCCAGGCAAAAGCGCGAAAAAGCAGAAGCAGCAGCAGCGGCCAAAGAAAGCAAAACAAGTGCACCGAAAGACTCGAAGAAGGACTCCAAGAAGAGTGAAGCGTCATCCCCGGAGGCGTCGACTGGCAACAAAAGGCGCGGCTCCGTTCGTCGCACGTCGGTAATTGAACTCAAGAGAGAAAGCAAGAGACTTATTTTGTAATCCTTTCCTACCATTTAAAGGTGATTTCATTGCTTTCATCTACTAGCCTCGGATCACGTTCTATTGGTGTTTGCTCCCCGATGCGTTTTCTCTCATCGCAATGTGGGCACGCTCTCACTGTCTCTCTCTTGGGGCGTATATATACGTTATATGCCAGGTCCGCCGCCCTTCTCTGGAGCAGCTACCTGACGAGGAGATTCAAGAGGAAGAGCGCAACGACAAGTTCGAAGAAGGACAGGAAGTGTGGTAAGAACAACCTTGTTGTCATTTTTTATGTTCGCGTTAAGTCACTTCTACGCATGTACACCTTTTTTTCTTAATGTTCGATCATTATGGCAACCATGATATTTTTCAATAGTCAATCCTCCGTTTCGCGCATTAAATCCAATTTCCATTTTCGTTCCATTTTTCCAACGGCTACATGTATAACTCAGGTACGACGACGGTAGTGATTGGGTGGAAGCAGTGTTGGATGAGTTGGGCGAGAAGGCGACGGTTACCCTCACGAGCAGCGGAGAGCAAATCAAAGACGTCAGCCTCGAGTACCTGGTGCGGATCTATTTTTATTTGTTGTCATTTGCTACTGCTCCTCTCCTGAATCTTATCTTTTCATTGTCAATTTGAATGATGTTCCGCTCTTTAGGCTCCGATGGAGTTCGATTCTGAGTCCGAAGAAGAAGAAGATGAAGAAGAAGCTGCAGCAAACGAGGACGAAGGATTTGCCGCCTTTTTATCCAAGGCCCAAGACGGAGGGGGCGATGAAGAGGAAGCAGAAGAAGAAGAGGAAGAAGCGCCAGGATCGTTTGAAGTGGGGCACGAAGTTTGGTATGATGACGGCGAAGAAGACTCTGAGTGGCAGGTACAAAAATTATGAGGACAGGTGTAGTACAACCTTCCCTTCTTAAGCTTCATGAAAGCCTCACTTGTGTGTTAATGAAAAGGAAAATTCTGTTTATCATGGTAGCGAGAGGTGCATGTATGAAGTTTACCCCTACTACAGTCCCTTGATTTTCATTTGTTGAGCAAGGCGTAAGCATTTTATCTCCTCTATCAACTCATGCATGTTTTCACTACCGCTTTTGGAACAGGAATGCGTGGTCAAGAAACTGCACGACGACGGCACAGCTGACGTTGAAGTCAAGACGTCCAAGGCGCTGCTGAAAAAAGTAGCACTTGATTCCCTGGCGCCTGTGGAGTATGACGATGATGAATAAATTCCATTGCCCCGTGTGCAGTCCTGTGCTTGCTTAATTGGTGAGCCACGTGGAGCAGCTTCATGCCAGATAGAGGCCCCTATTCTTCTGTACTTAGGTAAAGGTTGTAAAAGCCGGAACTCAGTAGGTACAGATCTTAGATTTCATAAGACGTGTGTTGAATCGATAACGTCGCATGTTGAATTTATATTCCTACTTATACTTATGGCTAGGTTCGGATATTACGGGAATTTCCGCGGAAAGGAGAAATTTTACCATTCAGACGTGATTTCCGCGACGGGAATTTAGCAGTGCCTTTATGACCACAGCACGAAAAAACCGCGGAAAACCCGCAGAAATACCGCGGAAATCCCACGTGAAGTGACATTTTTAGCCATCGCGCGGGAATTTCGCGGAAACGGGAATCGCAACCCTGACTTATGGCCGACATCATTACAGCAAACAACGAACATTAAGTATATCATCCGAAGGACGAGGGGTATCTCTATCTCCCTATCCCTAGGAACTTGTTGGCCAAGTATTTGCTAATCAAATACCAAGGAATAAACCCACTCGGAACCCAGCCGGGGCCGAGCAAATCTGAGCAAATCAAGTAATGAACCACACAACACGAGAGAGCTGTCATAAATTGGAACTCGAACTTGAGCGAATACAAACTAAAATCCCAAATGACAAGGATGCCAGTGCTTTGGGCAGAGGACTAGAGCTGCCTTTTCAGAATAATTGATAAAGGCACGCAGCCATCATTAGCGGTCTTCGCCGTCGCACCCTTTTCTTCCGATGTCGGAACGCGATTCGCAATTGCGACCGACATCGCCAACCAACTACTGAGTAACTCCCTCGTAAGGTGAGCTCGATGCGAAAAGACCGAGCTACGGGATCAAACCAAGGAACTTCGGAAAGTACCAAGAGAATGATTATTCCACACTAGAGTGCTGCCAGAGAGAGCACCCATATCCACAATTGAGTGTCCTAACCGAAATAACAATGTACCAAAAGACACAACCACCAGGTTATCACCAAAATGTGCTGGCGCTATACCAAACGGGTAGGGTCCGAACTGTTTTGCTAAGAAAAGCACCAAGCAACCCAGTAAAGTCCTGTCTTCCGAGAGGCTACAGTTACGTGGAGACCGATGCGCCATTTTATCGCATTAGGCCAGCTCTGCGACCTCCGGTAGAAGTAAATAGTGACACAAAATCCAGGGGGGCGTACGAGCATCAAGATTGCCAGCGTGCCTCTAGTTCTGCCTTCCGAGATCCGCGGTCGCACTATCGGGCGCGGGTCCATATATCCCCAGCACCAGCACGGGGGGTGGGCTCGACTCGCCTCCCTCTTTTTTTCTGCCATGGCAGCACCCGACACCGCTCTGCGTAAGGCGCTGGCGAGGCAGGAAGCGGCTCGCGCGATTTCGTTTGGATGCTCACCTCGTGGCTGCCAATCCGAAAGAGTTATGTGTTACGTGTTTGGTTCGCAGAAAAGCAAATCATTCGAACACAACACAGTGTAGTACATGCGACAGTTCAGTGTGTTCAGTGTACAGCAGTACTGTGGTACAGAAGCAAGGGTGGTAGTGTAAGAGTGTAAGTACTTATACTTCTACAGTAGTCTGTCTGTCGTTCTTGAGCCATTAACAAGCGCCTCGCTCTCTCGCCCCTCAACGCTCTCGTCGAGCCTCTTACTTATCCTTAGACAATTGGAATCTATCTAGGAGAGCCTCGACCCTTCAACAACAGGGTATAAATTTTTGGATTGCTGCGTCTGTTGATTTGAAAATATCAAGAGCGTTTGGCGCAGCGGCGCAGCGGAGGCCATTACGCAACATCCATCTAGTCTAATCTAGTGGGAGCTTCAAAGTTGATTAAAAATTTCGTGCAATTGCTCGGGGGCTTAAACAAAACTTTCATTGAACCATCGAAGTTATAGCAAGCATCCGGTCACCCTATCATCATTATACGCTGTGAACGAACGCACGAACGCTTCAGCGCTCGACACTCAGTCACTCAGTCACTCAGAACACTTCAGTGCTCCGAATTTAATTCAATCGTGTGGGATGATTCGCAAGGTTTTCCTGCTATTGGGTATATCGGTATTCGTGGCAGCAGCGAATGCATTGAAACGCAGCGCGCCCCAATATGCTGCGAAGACGGGGTTGGCGCATGCCAAACCGGGTATACTGCACCGAATGCCGCAGCAACGGCACGATAAATTAGTCAATACCCAGGCCACAATCGCGCTGGCGTATCTGTCGGGAGCACCTAAGCTGTCAGCCACCACAATTCCTCGCTTCACCACAGCAGTCGAATCTAGTAGTGGGAACGCACCGCCGCCACTTCCTGCTGAGGAGCTTGAAACGCTCAAAGCCCTTTACCATAGCCTGCGCGGGCCCAACTGGCACATCAAGGACGGTTGGATGAGTAGCTCGGATCCATGTGGTAGCGGTTCTTTCGGCAGCAACTGGTTTGGAGTGGAGTGTGCTACTTATGAGTCCGAACCCGGGGTGAACTTTTCATCACATGTCACTAGTCTTGAGTTGCCTCATAACAATTTGGTAGGCATCTTGCCCCCGCTGCGCGGCCTGCAGCACTTGCTTAACTTGGACTTTTCTAACCCAACTTCAACTGGGGACTCTACTGGCTGGAGCAATGCCGTAAGCGGAAATCTGGATGCACTCTGTGGCCTGGGTAACATCTCTACGGCAATGTTCGCCTACAACAACGTTACTGGGACCATCCCTGACTGCATTCAAACCTTGGCCAATGCTACTGTGCTAGACCTTGACTTCAACTCCATTCAGGGCACCACACCCGATGAACTATGTCGCCTGCAAAACCTCGAGGAGCTGCATCTGCGCGGTAACCACCTCAAAGGAACAGTACCAGTGTGTATAGGCGAAGAACTGACAGCACTTCGGGTCTTGGACTACACCAATGTTAATGCAGACTACAGTCTTGGGAAGCAATCGCTCTCAGGTACTTTGCCAAGGTCGCTGTGCAATTTGGGGCATCTCGAACAACTGTATTTTGAATTCACGTATGGGCTAAATGGCTCACTTCCTGACTGCCTTGGTGCCAAGCAGCCCCAGCTTCAATCAGTGGGGTTAAAAGTGAACCATTTCCAAAGCTCGCTCCCTACTTCATTCTGCCAAGCAAGTACACTGAAGGCCCTATATCTGGGTGGCAATAATTTGACAGGGTCCGTTCCGAATTGCTTGGGGAGCCTCAGCCAGCTCGCTTTGTTAGAACTGGATACCAACCAATTTCACGGCTCGATACCCGTGGAACTCTGCGACGCAAGTGCACTCCAGTTTCTTTTGTTACAAGAGAATGCCCTGACAGGAACGCTGCCAAGTTGCCTCGGGAGTCTCAGTCAACTTACTCTATTGGATCTGAGTGTGAATCAGTTTCAAGGCCCAGTGCCTGAGGAGCTCTGTCAAGCGAGTGCGCTCCAGTATCTGACTGCGCACGGAAATTCGCTGACGGGGACCCTTCCTAGTTGCTTGGGGAGCCTCAACCAACTCAACGGAGTGGATCTGGATACCAATCAGTTACACGGCCCAATTTCTGAGGAGCTTTGCAAAGCGAGCGCGCTCGAGTACCTGACTTTGTTTGATAATTCTTTGACGGGTACAGTCCCAAGTTGCTTAGGGAATCTTAGCCGACTTATGCAGTTGGACCTTAACATAAACCACTTCCACGGCTCGATACCCGAGGCGCTCTGCGAAATGAGGGCACTTGAGCGTCTATTGCTGCAAGACAATACATTCACGGGGAGAATTCCTAGCTGCCTGGCCACGAGCTTCCCGCTTCTTGAGGCCATGTTCTTGCATGATAATCACTTAACCGGTACATTACCGTCAGAATGGGCGTTGCCGTCTCTCATTAGCATTATGCTGTCAAACAACCCAAACCTCAGCGGCTTACTGCCACCCAGCCTCTTCCTGCAGCAAAGTGCTTCAAATGTGACAGAAAGTGATAAAAGCCTCGACGTTGTTTTGAGAGCTGTGGTCATCGAGGGTACGTCAATTCGAGGAACCTTGCCCACAGCTGTGCTCTGCACCACAACTGGTAACCCTAGCCTTTAGTGGCAACGATCTTACGGGTAGCCTGCCGAATTGCGTAACGTCCTTGCAGTACCTTCAGACACTGCGCGTTTCTAACAATCGCCTCACCGGCACACTACCAGAAGCAATCGACAACATGACGTCACTCGTTGCACTAGACTTGAGCACAAACCAGCTTCAAGGCCGCGTACCTGCAGGGTTGGGCGATATCTCGCACAATCTAGACACGATGCATCTGAATCTTAACCGCCTCTCGTGCGACTTGCCGTCCTCTGTACTTGACTGGCAAGTGCCTAGTGAGAACGCCTCCTTCAACTTGCTGGACGGCAACCTTTTCGGCTGCGGTAAAGAAGCTTTCAGTGAAATAATAATCCTGACGATTCAAGGCGCAGCAGGGCTCCGTGACGCCAACGAGGAAGCTTTCGAAGCTTACAGCTGTGGCAGCTCAGTCTACGTGCTTCCTGCAATCATAGCCGCTATCTTGGTAGTACCCATTCTCTTCGGTATTATATATATGTATGGCCGCGGTCGGCTTGCTTTGCAATGGCGTATTGCTCTTGGATGGATGGTAAACCCAACAACGCTGATCAATGAGCTCGACCATGCTGACCGTCAAATTGGGGTACTGGCGTTTGGTGTAGTGGCGGCTGCTACAGTAGCAGGTAGCGTGGCACTTATACTCAGCATGAATGTCGCTAAGTCAGCCTATGAATGCGAGTACGTGGCCGCACCAACCTTGGCTAACAAGCGTGAAAGCGATGTGAGCATGTTGAGCATCGGTGTTGGTGCTGCGGTATCCTTAGGGCTAGTCTTGAGCCTTGCCCTATGGTGGCGCCGGCTCGTGTCAAAATACGATGGTAGTAAGAATGACTATGGTGGTATCGTTGCTGAAAAAAATGGGCCTCTGAATCTGCTCGATGAAGATGCGGAAGCGTGGGACTATGATGCGGAGCGTATGGCCGAATCACTGTACCAAACACCGGTTTCGTCCTACTCCGAAGGAATTGTCCGGGCATTGAAATTGATGGTGCTTATTTTAGCGATCATGGTCCTGACCATTGGCCCGAACATTGGATATGTTTTCGTAGTGCTCAGCAGCGTACTTACACAGGAGCAGAAATTGGCAAGTGAGATGGCTATTACATTTGTTAGGACTGCGATTGAAATGTTGCTGGTTCCGAGTGTGGCGCAAAAAGCTGTAAATTTGCTTGTGCTTAACGGCGCACTTACGTTTGTTCGGTTCCGCTTACGCATGACCATTGCCACGGCGCTCTCTGTGATGACGAATATTGTACTTCCAGTGTCAATTGTGCTTGCGACGGACCCTCGTTGCCTCTATTACACAATCAAGCCGCAGCCTGCAGTGGGCACAGAGGTGTCAGTCTTGGAATGCTCATCTTATGTACTCTCGGTTGATGTCTGTGATAAGTATACCACTTTCGTTGAGACGAGCACCTATACGCCTAGTTTTGCCTACGACGGTGAAGTCTGCGTTTCGGCAATTCTTTCGGTGTATGGGCCCGTATTTCTTGGATGCATTATTCTCACATCCACGCTCCCGGCCGGCGTAGATATCTTCATTGTGCCCTGGCTTGCGCCATGGTGCTACCGGAATGCCGAATCGTCCAGAGTGGCGCGTATGGGCTTGGCATTTCTCGAAGAGATGACGTCAAATGCGTTGCCTGCACTTGCGAAGGCCGGTGTACTACCTCCCGACTTTTCCCTCGGTGCAGCCAAACTGGACTACTTGGCTCAGCAGGTCGTTGAGCAAGCCTTTATGCAGGTGACGGTGACACTGCTCGTGGCGCTGACTTTTGGTATTGCGGTGCCTGCAGTAGGCGGTGCGTGCGCTTTGGCAGCCTTTGTGCAGTTCATGCATCAACGGCACTTGCTTGGTCAGATTGTGGGGCTCGGGCGCCTTGAGCAGCCAGCAGTGGTCCCAAATCTCATGGGATGCACGGATATTCCTGGGAGTTGTGCAATTATAGTAGTCGTGACAGTGGTGCTGGTGTGGGTGTGCGGCGCCGTGGATTACTTGGAACCAGTTCTAATTGGATTCATGGTTTCTGTTGGGCTCATTGTAGCACTGGTGGCTTGTGGTATTGCAGCTTGGTGGCAAAGATCTCGCAGAAAAGCTTCACGACGAAAAGAGAGGGCGCAAAGTATTGCATCTTCGGATACGTCTCGGGGCATGCTGATGGAGTCACTCATTGCTGAAGATGAAATTACCGAAGATGGTGAAAGCAATTGAATTACCTATTTCACAGGAATATGGCAGAATATGGTACAGCTTGCTGTCTGGTGGGTATTTATTTCCCTGTAAGCGGAGTTCGGTGCTACCCGTCTTAGACCTCTTTTGTCTGGCCTGGAAGTGACATGCCTTTTTATTACACCTAAACTCAAGCCCTCCTAATTACTTTGGGGGTGGAATGGTGACCTCCGGATGCGCATTGGCAAAAGAGATGACACTAATATGCACCAGACACACAACACACTCAGTCCCGCCGACTTGTTCGGAGGACATGCGCCAGTTGGAGCCTTAATTGGCCTTCTGGAGCGGATTTGCTAGCGCATATGCAGCTCAAGTGCATTCTTCATGTGTCTCTGTGGCTGCTGTGTACTTGCCTTTCCTTGTTTTTGAGGAGAGTATTAACTAGACTAGACTAGGTATTATCGTTCAGTTGAAGAGAAGAGGAAACTTTTGGGGAAACATATTTTCGAACGGGCCGAATCTCCGCTTATGTCTTATGTATGTCACGTAGAGGTATTTTGGGGCCAAGGCATGTCAATTTTGTGGTTAAGGTTTAAGTCCTGTCTTCCAGGAGCGCCCCAGGGAGGATTTTACTCACACCCTTAGTAAAAATACCCCCCGTGGTGAAACCCCCCAGAAAAGGGGCCCAAAAAGAATTATGTAATTAGGCGAATTACCGCTGTACAGAGGCCAGTTCAAACTGACCATTGGTTGGTATTTTAATACCAAATTCTCACCGCCGGTTCGTTCAAAAAAATACCAAGAGCCCATTCATGTGACTTTCATGCACTTAAAAACCATACGAAAAATTTCAGAGAGCTCAGCCTCGGATGTGCCCAAGAAAAGTAGAAATCCCTAATGTACGTGAATGCGGTGTTGTCGTGATAGGATTCAGGCACCGAGAGAAATATGATTTTTGACGATAATTTCGCTCCCTTGCCCACTTCCCTTCGTGCGCCTATTTCAATTATCGGATTAGAGAACTATCCTGGCCTTACAGGCCTTTCTAGGTGCCTTTTGACGCTCCTGGCGACCATACCAGTGTTGACAATGACAACAAGAGCGCGCGCACGGCGGAACGAAACAATTTTCGGGCACTATTTTTCACTTGACCAAATAACTGGACGTTGAGATCCCCTTTCATGTGCCTTTCATGCGAATGCGTGTTAGATAAGGTGATACTTGAGGCGCATGCGAAGTCTGAAGTCAAGTCACTCGGATCTCCTGGAGTTTAAGGCCCAAGCCCCTAGCCCCTTGGTAGTTCAAAATGGCCCCTGTACAGATAGGACTACGAACTCGAACTCGGACTAATACAAACCCAAATGGAACAGAAGCCAATGCTGCGGGCAGAAGTGGGAATGCGCGTGCGTTGCGCAAACAAAGCAAGTGCGGAATGATTCAGGAGGGAGAGGGGCATTGGCCAAATTCCGCGAAAAAAATGCAAAAAGCGAGGAATTTGTGGGTGTTGCGCACTCCGCAGAACAATAAAGAGGAAGGCGCGCGAGCAAAGATGCTCGTGACATGCGGACACGAGGTTCACTCGGCAGAGGTCAAAGTGTGCCTTTGAGCGCGCAAGGTG
>Ga0307979_1001299_pt1 | contig 17763 bp, 4 predicted proteins | sample OrgLakmetage1058_FD_201833 | JGI IMG/M metagenome (GOLD analysis project Ga0307979, IMG submission 201833) | Saline water microbial communities from Organic Lake, Antarctica - #1058 | ecosystem: Environmental > Aquatic > Non-marine Saline and Alkaline > Saline | place: Antarctica: Organic Lake...
GCCAGTTGTAGGCGACGCTGTGTGGTTCGCTCACCCAACGGAAGTGTGGGCTGAGGCCGTAGTTGAAGCGAGCATGCCCATAAACGACGGAAGCGGCCTCGTGCTCCTGGACCTTCGCCCGAGCAACGCCGACCTTGCTTTGGAGCACGGCAATGGCAGCAACGTTGGCACCGTGCGAGCCGCGTGGGGTGGCACTGCGCCCAAGGGGCAATTGTTGCCGGGCGTGAATCGGCGAGGTGTCACCCCGGACCTGTGCGGCTTAAACCACCTTCACGAAGCGGGCATTTTGGACAACTTGCACCGCCGTTGGCTCGGTGAACAAGCAGCAGCAGTAGCCAACGGTGAGGGTAGTGGCAGCAGCAATAGTGGAAGCACCAGCGGAGCAGCAGCAGCAGGAGCCGTTCGGCGCGAGCCTTACACCTTCGTGTCCGTCATCCTAGCGGCAGTGAACCCTCTCTGCAAACAGCCCAACCCACCCTCGCCCGAGGAATACGCCAACCAGCCGTTTTCGACGGAAGTCGCACGGCCGCACCCGTATGCGCTCGCAGAGCTGGCTTTTCAGCAAATGTGCACGGCGCACAAGCGCTCCGCGCTCGTGGCTGGTGCCTCAACGGACCGAGGCGATCAGTCCATCGTGATTAGCGGCGAGTCGGGGAGTGGCAAAACCGAGTCAGCCAAAATTGTGCTTTCGTACCTCACTTCTCGCGCTCTTGCCCGCGTTGGCAATAGCTCTCATTCCCATGCGGAACCCTCAACTAGCTTCGAAGCTTCTTCTTCTTCTACTCTTGCTGCTGCGCCATTTTCACCTAGTCGCGCGGTCGTTGTTGCTTCATCGAACGGGCCGGAGCGCACCCCTGAAAAGCCGCCTGGCCGCGCCTCCCCGCCGCTGACGTCATCAAAAGCCTCGAAGACCTCCTCAGGGGGTCAATTTCGGCGGCTGGACGCGCGCATCGTGGCGTCGAACCCCATCTTTGAAGCCTTTGGCAATGCCAAGACTTTGCGCAACGGCAATTCGTCGCGCTTTGGGAAGTTCATCAAGCTGCTCTTTCAACCACCTTCTCTGCTGCGCGCACCTCCTCCCACTGATAGCAATAGTACCAACAATAACAATAGCACTGGTGCTGGCTGGTCTCTTGTGGGCGCCGAGTGCGAAACGTACTTGCTGGAGAAGAGCCGCGTGGCTGCGCAAGGGGCAGGAGAGCGAAACTTCCACGCTTTCTTCCAACTCATAAAGCTCGCAGAGCAGGCAGGCCCTAATGGACGGCTCGCGTTTGGCTTGGACGTAAATCCTACGGTTGCCAAGGGCTCGAAACCCAAGAAGACGCTCAAATCAGCCCCAAAGACTCCCACAAAAGGGGGGTTATCGGCGGCTGAGAAGCTCCGGCAGAAAGGCAAGTCACCCGTGGTAGAGCCACCGCCACCCCCGTCGCCCATTGCCTCTGAAGTGCAAACAGCAGCCATGTCGCCCTTTGCCGTACTGCCAGACATTCGCAACCCAGCTGCGTGGTCTCTGCTAGGCAGCAACGGCATTGCAGCGTTGAAGAGTGCCGAAGTGTGCGAAGCCAAAGTCAAGCCTGGCGCTGGAGTCGACGACGGAGCCGAAGCCACAGCGACTCAATGTGCGCTCGATGCCCTGGAATCGCCACTGCTGGGCACTTGTGGGTCTTCGCATGGCTCCAACGCCGTGTGGCGAGTGTTGGCTGCCGTGCTGCATCTTGGAGAGCTCGGCCGGGATGACCTGATTGACAACGGGCAAGAAACCGATGAATTAGTTGATTCGACAAGCAGTAGTGATCTCATGATTGTTGCGGATGAAACGGCCGTAGCAGCAGCACCAACAGCAGAGCCTCCTTCCTCGAAAGAAGGCCAACCCACACCACCTTTGATGCCAGCGTTGGCCCCGCCCCCAGCGTCAGCCCAGACCTGGGACGATGAGCTCTTGCCGTGTGAAGCCTGGCCAGAAGGCCGCTTGTCCACGGCCAAGTTGGCGGAACTTGCCGCGTCATCACCGGAACTTCAACTCACGGTGGCCGCGGCCTCAGCCGCCATCACCAAAGACCGAGCTTCGGTGGTTGGCCAACTTCGGCGCTTGAGCTTGAGCAGCTTGGCGCCCAATGACTTGCGACGGCGCGCGCTCGACCACGTGCAAGGCTTGACCTTCTCGTCCGCCAAGAACCTCGGCCAAGAGGCTCTAGTGGAAGCTGTAGCACGCCATTTAGACGCCAAGAGCTTACAGGGCTTACACCCGAAAGAACTGAAGCGAAGAGTCTTGCTCGCGAAAGACAGTGACGTCACCCTTGCAGACTTGGCCGCTCTCAGCCCGGACGAATTAGAAGCCATGCTGGTGCGCCACGTGTTGAAGACGGGGATAGTTCCTGGCGCAAACGACACCTACGGCCAGCACCATCAACTGCAAGATACTGCGAGCACTCCGCAGCGCACCCCTCTCAAACGCCGCGGGAGTAAAGCTCCGACACCTGCGCAGGCAAAAGGGAAGTCAGAGCAAACCGCCGAAGGAGAGGCCGCTGCTTCCGACTCGCTCGCCAAGCAGCCAGCGCCTGTGAGGTGGCAACGGCCACCGAGTCAGAGGCACCGCCTTGTTCTCAACACGCGTGCAGGGCGCCGTGTCGCGCACGCTGCTAGTTTGTTAGGAGTTCCACCGGACGAGTTGTGGAGCATCCTGCACGTGCGCCGCGTGACTACTGGTGGCGCCTCAGCTCGAAAGAGTAGCAACGGCACAGCAGCGTCTGGTGGTGGTGAAGCCTTTTCAATCCCACTCGACGACAACGAAAAGAAGAGCGCGCGTGATGCCGTCTGCAAGGCTCTTTACCAGCGCACATTTCAGTGGTTGGTCACAGCTATCAACGCTGCCCTTGCACCGCCATCACCATCGCGAGCATCACCATCCTTAGAAGCATCATCGTTGAGCCACTCGAACACTACAACAGGAAGCAACAGCAGCAGTGGTCATAATGTGGAATTACCGTTCATTGGCGTGCTTGACATTTTCGGGTTCGAAACTTTCGAAGTCAACACTTTTGAGACGCTGTTGATCAACCACGCGAACGAAGTGCTTCAGCACTGTTTCAACCGCCATGTGTTTGAAGCTGAGCAGCGGCTGTTCGAGAGCGAGGGGGTTCTAGCAGCAGCTGGCACCGAGCATGCAACTTTTCCCGACAACAAGTTATGTGTTGAGCTGGTAGCAGGCACCAGCAGTGGACGCTCTTCGAGTGTTGGTCTGTCGAACGGTGGCTCGACTCCAATCCTAGGCCTGAGCAACAGTAGCAGCTCGAGCAGTGGTGTCGCGTCGAAATTGGAGTCCCTGGCCAACGGCTCCTCGTCCAACAAAAGCGGCTACGCGAAGCTAGGCCTGGCTCGCACGCTCGATGACGTCAGCCGTTTGCCCAATGCCTCTGACGAAGCCTTCAACGCAGCCCTTGCCAAAGCTTACGGCCCTTCTCCTGCATCTACCACGAAGGCAAGTGCCTCGAGTCAGAATGCTTCCAACGACAAAGATTCGAGCTCGGAACCCAGCGCAGCAGCAGCCAATGAACACAGCGGAGGCGGCGTGGTGAACCCTCACTGGGTGGAGGTCCCTCCGCACAAGAAGCGGTGGTCGTTTTGCGTCAAGCACTTCGCTGCCGACGTGGTGTACACCTTGTCGCCGCAGAACCTCTGGGTGCAGCGCAACAACGATGCGGTGCCTGACGGTCTAGCCGCCATGCTGCGAAGGTCGAACCATGCGCAGAAGTGGATTGGCACAGCACTGGGCAAGAAAAACGCCGCTTCTGGTAAAGCTATGAGTCCTGCTGCTGCCATCGCCGCCGCAGCGGCCCAAGATGCTACCTCATCAGGTGCTACAAGCCATGATGAGCCTATTGAAGAGGCGAAGAAAGAAATTGAGGATGTAGAGGAAGAAGACGACAACGACGACGACGACGATAATGGGGATGAGCACGATCCCATCGCCCTAAGCGAGCGCTCCGAGGAAGCTGCGATTCTGGCCGCAGCGTCAGCAGTGGTGCGGGGCATCGGGGGTGCGCTTCCTGAGGACGCCCAAGAGATCCGACTTGAAGCAGAAAAGGCGCTCGTTGCAGCTTCCGCCGGTGGCTCGTCTTCTCCTTCATCGTCGTCTTCTTCTGCTGCTGGCACCACCGCCCCGGTACCAGGGCGCGGCAAAGGCAGTGGGCATTGGACCAAACCATCCGTGTCGGCGGTGTTCTTGAGCTCGATGGAAGCCCTCACCCAGCGCCTCGACGCCACCAAGTGCGCGTTTATCCGTTGCATCAAGCCTTCACTCAGCTTGGCCCCCAATTGCTTTGACCGTCCGTACGTGGCGGCTCAGCTGCGCTACCTCGGGATCTTGCAGACTTGCGAAGTGCTGCGAGCGGGCTTGCCTGCACGCGTGCCGTACTCTGCATTGGCGCCCCTCTTTCAGCAGCTCACTCCGGCCACGCGCCTTCGTTTCGTGGAGGCTGCTGCTCTCGCGAGCCGTCAGCTCAAGGCACTACGAGTAGCCCTTTCAACGACCACCACTAGCAACTCTTCTTTCGAGGGTGTTCGTGGTGAGGATAAGGAAGATTATGGTCTGGAGGTGCCTCGATCCTTGTTGGAGCAGCTGCGGGTTGAGGAAACCCCTTTGGGGCTCTTTGCGGCCTGTGCCGTGCGAAGCTTAGGCTTGCGAAGCGACGCTTACGCCCTCGGGAAAAGTCGCCTCTTCTTTCGTGCCGGGGAAATGGGAGCTATTGACCACCTTTTGGCTCTCGCCACCAAACAACCATCACCGCATGCTGTGCAAGGAGATGAGTCCGTGTCGCCGCAAGATGGAGAAAAAGTGGGCAAGTCAGAGTCACCCGAGCACGCGGGCACTTCATCTTCTTCTTCCTCTTCAGCAGCTGATGGTGTATCAAACCGGCTAGCGCTCGAATTGAGCCCAGACGACGAGACCAGCTATGCATCGCTCGATCGGAGCCCAGACTTGCCTCGTTCTCTCTTTGCACCCGCAGCAATTTCGCCATCCTCGCAAGAGCAGCACCTAGCCTCATATACCCTGCCGCCCTTGTTGTCTCAAGATTTCAGTGGCTCGAACAGCAGCACTAGCAGTGCAGCGGCCTCTGACCCTGTAGCATTCGAAGCCATGGTATGTGCGGCGCTGGCGTTGCGAGAGCGTGGCCACAGTAACATCACCGCAGTAGGCGATCTGTGGGCAGCGGCAGCAGCAGCACTCGCACAAGTAAGCGCAGAAGAAGCAGCCTTGCACGACGCAGCGCAAGGGCTAGCCGAAGCAAGCGTGGAAATGGTGCGCGCACACGCAGCCACGAGCAACGCTGCTCAATTGTCGGAATGGGCGACGCGCGCCCAGGTGATCGCTGATTCACTCGAAAGTGCCACCAGCAGTGGCCACGGCTCCACTACCGGCGGTGGCGACGACGATGACGATGGACTTGCTGCGTTGATAGCCATGGCAGGAGTGGCAACGCGCGAAGCGGCGGTGATCAAGGCTGCAGCTGCCTCGTGCTCAGAACAGGGCGGCAAAGTCAGCCGAGCGCTGTCCACTGTGAAATCGCAATTGGAAGCGTGCGAGAAGCTGCGCATAGAACTGCAAGGCGTGCGTCAGCAAGTGCAGCAGGTAATGGTGGCTAAGTCAGCTAACACGGCCTCCCAAGATGACAAAACTTCCTCGGGTGCTTTGTCAAGCGCCACCACAGATCCTTCCATGCGTGTTTCCAAACCCCAAAAGGAAGACGACTACGACGACGGAGAAGAAGCTAGCCGTTTCGACGAATCGGATTTCACCAACAGCGACGATGGTGCCACAACAACAACCTCATCCGTGGGTACGTGCCTCGCAGAAGGATTTCGCCATGCGCGACAGTGCAACGCGGAGGGCGCCTCTACATGTGCTCGTTCGGCGACTCAGATGCTGCAGCACGGCTTGCTGCGCTTGCGGAAGCACTTGGACGAATCTGCAGAGGTAGTGCCTCGGCTCTTGGATTTGGCAGCTCAAACTAACGCATTCTCGAGCCACGTGCGAGAGCGGTTTGAAGCTGCGAAGCAAGCACTGGCGAAGGCTGAGGCCGCAGAGGGATCGTCGGCTGGGCTGGCAGAAGCTGCGCAGGTGACGATGAGAATTAGGTTCTGCCTTTTCTTCTCAATTCTCGAAATCATTCCTTTTGCGCGCTCTTTCATATCTTTGATGGCCTTCTTGTTTATTTCACTATCTCACGAGACTTCTAATCTCGCTTTTTAAATCAATTTTACTTTATCATTTCAACTTTCACCTGTCCTCAACCCCGTCTCCCCTTCTTTCTTTTCTATTCCTTTGATAACCATAACAGTTGCGCGGCCTCGTCCGAGAGACGTTAGCTTTAATGGCCACCAACCCCGACCACTTCCAGCAGCCTCCCTCATCGTCAAGTCGCTCGCGCTCCAAAGCAGCAGCTGTGCAGCACCACATCGACCTAGCTCGCTGGCACCCTGTACCTCTCGTCGCGGTAGCATGTCTCAACAACCAGCGTCAGCTCGCAGCGTCTTTGCTGGCCACCCCCGAGCACGAGCTGGTCGCGAAAGTGGCAGCGTGCGGAGAAGGCTCGCAGGGTCGCCAGCTCGCCGCCTGGTTGTACTCTGCATGTGGCGTGCACGCGTTGATGACGCCATCCTCATCACCGAACCACCAGAGCCGAAACCGAGGCAGCAGCAGCAGCGAGGAGTTTGACTTACGGTCCCTCAAGAAGTTGTTACGGCGCTTAGGAGGCGCGGCGAAGGACGTGAACGGTCCTGTAGATGTCGAGGGCCGCTCTGCGCTCATGCTCCTGGCCTTGTACGGTGTTAGTGCTACTTCTAGCAGCGGTGGTGGTGAAAAGCCCAACAACAGCAGTAGCAGTAGCGCAGAGTCAAACGACAGTGCTGCAGCCGCAAGCGTGTGTCAGTTGCTCTTAGACCATGGCGCGTCAGCCCTCATGGCGGACGAAGAGGGCAGCACTGCTCTTACACTGGCGGCCGCCACGGGAAGGCTACCGGTGGTCACCTGTCTTGCTCGCCATTTGATTGGCCCAAATACAGCAAGTGTCAGTAGCACTAGCGTAGGCAGCGGCCCGATGGCGGAGCAACTAGGCGCTGCTTTACTGGCCGCAGTGGCTGGCGGGTCGGCTGAAGTGTGCCACTACCTAGTGAACGAGCTCCGCGTGCCGGTGGACAGCGTCGACCCCGAAGATGGCTGCTCATTGGTGCAAGTTGCGACTCTGGCGGCATGCGTGAAGCTTCCGCCGACCAAACGCTTGCCGCCCCATGTAGCTACGACCCTCGCCCTGGTGCCACCGAGCGCCAAGTTCTCAAATAGTGCGAGCAAAGGGGTTTCCCTGAAGCACATGAGCCGGGCTTCTTACGTGCCCCCGTTGCTTGATTGCCCAGACTTGCTCGTTAAAGGGAGTGCGGCGGCTATGGCAGCGGCAGCGGCGCACTCTGCAAAAGTGTTAGCGAGACGCAATTCAGTGCCAAGCCGATCGGATGAAGAAGCAGCCCGTTTGAAGCGTGTGATTGAAGCCGACACTCTGTCGCGCCGGGCCTCGATTAGCGGTGGCTCCTCTCCTAACCTCAACGAAGGAGGAGGACTTGTGTCTCATGGTGGTGGTGATACTCAGAGCAACACTGGTGAAGCGATTACCACCACCACAACCCTGACGCAGCTGGACGGTACAGTAGTAACCACCACCACCACAACCACCAAGACCTCTACCCGTGCCTCTCCTTTCTTCTCTTCGTCTTCCTCGATGCCGATATCACCGTGGCCTGAGACTCCTCAGCGGCGGCACTCTACCGCCACACCATCCTTCGAAGAAGAAATAGATCCAGAAGCAGCAGCCGCTTCTGAGTTTGAGTCGCACACTTTACGAGTCCTGCAGTGGCTCCTAGTGCAAGGTGCCGACGTGAGTATCGCCGACGCAGACGGGTACACTCCTTTCAGTGTTGCGAGCCTCAAGGGGAACGTTACGATCGCAGAACTGCTTCTAGCGCACGTGCCGATTACTTTTGGGGCATCGTTCGTCACAGGCAGTGCGAAAGACCACAAGCAACGCCGCCACCGTCGCAAAGAAGCGGAGCCAGTAGTAGTGCAAGTCGAGGAGCTTCATGCAGGGTTGCCCACATCATCACAGGCACCATTACCACAGTCACCTCCACGAGGGAATGCTTCTCAGCCGCAGCTCTTGTCTTTAACGCCACCTGATAGCGACGCTGACGAGGATGACGAGGATAAGAAAAAGAATATGCTGGAGGCTGACAATGTGACAGGGCAGATTAATGTGGCTGAAGAGCTTTTCCCACAACCTTTGGATGCTGGTGCTCCTCCTCTCCCGGTTCCTGGACCGGAGGGAGAATCTGTCGCTGATGCTCCTCCGCTACCTCCAGCAGATGCTGTTACTGCTGCTAGTGCTGCCGATGATGATAGTGGTGCTATTGCTCGTTCCGCTGTCGACGCTGCGGTCTCTCCTCCTCCTGTTCTTGAATCTTCAGTTGAACTCCCAGGTGTTGCTTTGGAAGAAGCACCTGCAGAGCCCAAAGCCAAAGAAGAAGAAGACGAAGTTGGCGAGGACACTGGAGCAGACGGCAAAGAAAAGGAGAACGCTGAGCCTGCTGCCGATATTGCTGAATCAAGCAAGGGCAATGAAGAAGTCGACGATGCTGACTCTACAACGGCGAATGCTTCAGCTCTTGCAGCTGGTAAATCAAGGCGCCCATCGCTGAATGGACCTGCACCGAACGCGAAGAAGCTGGTAGGAGCTTTTGGGGAAGGTGCGCCGAAGAGCAACAAGAAAAACAACTCAACCAAGGGCAAAAATTTGCTTCAGGCCGCGAAAAAAGGCAAAAAAGTGCAAGGCGGCAAATTAGCAAAGAGTAAAAAAGCAGCGGCAGCAGCGGCAGCAGCTGCCGCGACCAAAAGCGCCGTAGGAGATCAAGGTGAAGAGGGAGATGATGAAGAGGACGCAGCAGAAACGGTTGAGAAAGGCGACGAAGAAGAAATTGAAGTCGGAGTTGTCGGAGAGGAGAAGACAGAGATCGAGGGCGCTGATGGCGAAGAAGTTGTTAAAGGCACGGATGTAGCAGAAGAGAAGATTGAAACTGATGGGAAAAGTGAAGCAGAGGCCGAGATACCACCAGTGGCAGCAGATGAGAAGGCAGTTATCAGCGGAACCGGTGAGAAAGATAGTGAGACTGCAGCGACGGCAGCAGAAGAAGAGAAACCCGAGACCGAAACACTCGAATCGGAAGTACAACTTCAAGCTTCTAACAAGGTAGCAGAGGATTTGAGTGAAGTAAAAGAGGAGCTTGTCTCAACCATGCCGCCAGAAGAAGAGACTTTTCCGCTTGAGGAGCCAGCGGTCACTGACACAGCCGATGCCTCGAATCAAGAAAAAGTTGAAGAGAGCCCAGAGGAAGAATTGCCGCCTGAAAACTGTGCAACTACGGAGTCAACCGAAGAGGATAAGGAGTTGCTGCCTTTCATCATTGGGCAAAAGCTCATCAAAACCTTCGGGGAGTTCGGCGATTTCGAAGGAATTGCCGAGGCCTACGACGAGTCGACAGGATGGTGGCGAGTGGTGTACGAGGACGGCGAAGAAGAAGACTTGTACGAGCAAGAGCTTCAACCGTTGGTCGATGCCTGGCTAGCTGCCAACACCACCGTTGAGGGTTCTTCAGCAACAACAACTACAACGTCTGATGCTGCTTCTCCTTCTTCTGAAGCTCTAGCAGCACGCGATGAAGGACCTGACAACGTGGACGAAGATCTTTCCACGCGTGAGGAAGAAGACGCGCACGATGTCCCGACGCCCGTAGAAGCAAGTGAGGATGAAAGCTACGTGGCGCCGTCAGCTGCATCGGTGCTTGATGGCAACTTCGTTGACGATAATCTTGACGAAGAAAGAGGAGAATTGGCTGGAATAGTGTCGAATGAACTTAATGTAAACGAAGAGGATGACGAAGAGCACGAGTACACCGATGACGACGACGACGAAGGGGGAGGAGGAGGCGCCATGGACGAAGCAGCAGAGGCCATGGCGTTCATGATGGCAGCTTTGGGTGGCGGCAAGGGCAAAGCTGCGAGTCCGTCGAAAGAGAAGCAACCAAAGGCGGCGCGAAAGGAAGAGCAGCAGCAGCGGCAGCCGCCCCACAAGGAGCCGCCAGCCTCCTCGTCCTCCTCGAAAGCACAAGCTGAGGAAGAACCCATAGATTTACCTACTGCTCCTCCGCTTCCTGCTGCTGCTGCTCCCACTGAGCCGCCTCCAGCTGTGCCCGAGGTTGTCTCGACACCATATCAGCGCCCTCAACGCTCAGGCTCAACATTCGAGCACGAACAAGCAGTGTCAACAGCGGCATCCAACCCTGCCACTGATGCTGACACCGAACAATCTCTGGTGCCAGCGCTGTTAGCGTACGTCAATTACCGTTGCAAGGACGGCATGACCGCACTCCACTTAGCAACTGCGGAGAACCACGCCCCCACGGTAGGGTGGCTGCTGTCCTTGGGCGCGGATGCAATGCTGCGCAACGCCCTCGGCGAGCGGCCCCTTTATACCGCCTGCAAACTCGGCCACACCCCCTGCGTTCGCCTTCTCGCGGCGTCGGACCCCACCCTCGGCCACGGCGCTGGTCCTCGCGGCGCGTCTGCGCTCTTGGCGGCTTGCGTGGGCGGCCACGTGCGGTGTGTGGATGCCTTAGAGCGCGCGGCGACCCAGCGCGAGAACGCTGGCAGCAGCCACCACCACCACAACCACAACAAGGGCAGCAGCAACAGTAGTAATAATAACAAGAGCTTGTCGCGCTTCAGCGAGGGGGCGCGGCTGTTGCGGCAAGACTTGGACGCTGTGCTGCTCGAGTGCTGCAGAGTGGGGACCCCCGTGGCTGTAGCGGAGTACTTGCTGAGCGCAGGCGCGGACTTGAACACCACGAACGGGCACGGCGAGACCCCCATCATGGTGGCGAGCCGGTTCGATCGCAAGGACCTGGTTCAGTTTTTGCTGCACCGCAGTTGCGACTTCGCGTCGGGGCGCACAGCTCGGCGCCACCGCAGCTCCATTGGAGGGGGTGCATACTAAGCCATAATGAGCACCAGTTAGGAATTACTGATGTGAATGCTTTTCGCCGTCGTGTCTATAATAACCATGCATTAGTTGATCAATGGGATGTATACGAGTGTCCGTACAGAGCAGTGCGGGTCTGAAAGGAAATAAAAAGGAACAGCAAGAAAACCAATACAAGAAGCAAGAAGGAAAAAAACTACAGCACCCAGGCTTCGCGCGTCCTCCCGGACCGCACTACTGACTGAGCCGGCAGATGCTTGACTTCGCAGATCGAACGGGATGCGGTATTCTCATCAGCGTATGGCCGTAGGTGACAACCAAGGCGAATCCTGTGTATTTAAACCCCACGTGCAAGTATGTTCCGAAGAAATGGACATCACGCAAGAAGCCAAGCACGGTAACTGCATAGAACATAGAAGCCATGAAGCAGGTGCCCTTCTCCTTGTGCCTTGTGCCTGTTTGTGCCATGTGCTGTGCACTTTCTCTCCCTACATGCAAACCCCTGGGGCCACGAGCTCTCTCTTCCTCGTTCCTCGTGATTGAGACCAGAACCCCAGCGATCAGCCCACGCGGCGGCGCCTCCTTCACAGAAAAGTGGGCGCGAGTTTGGTGTCAATAGTAGCGCAACGGCCGATGGCTATGTGTATTGTATACAAGCCTAAAAGTATGATTGGCTGTGCGCCTGAGAAAGCACGCATCATCAAGCTTTCTTTGATGTTACTACCATTTTGATATTTCGGTATCATGGCGTCGAAAATGTTTAACACGTTCAAAAAGCTCAAATCGGGCCAGAGGCTCCTTGCCTGAACGGATATACAAAGAAGAAACACCCGTAGAGAGCATGAAAGAAGTGGTGCAGCCATCAAAGTAAGTCTGACGAGGTTGAGCACCCTCCATCTTGAAGCAATTTCAAAACAATTCTATTGGAGTTGTCAGAATTGTCTTTCAACGTAAAGCTCCAAAAGGAGATGTGGGTTTTGATTGAATCCACAATTTTACTTCAGTACATTTCACTGCAAGAGAACAAGGTTCTATCAGGCCTATTGTCTTGCTGCTCTGCACTTGCTGAGTGCGAATTGGATGAGGGGGGGCACGAAAATCACACAAATTGGGCCTTTGGGCACTCATGAGCGGATCACGAAGGTAAGAATGGGCACAGCAGGAATAGCGAAACCTTCAAAATAGTTTGACTGGGCTGGGGTTATTCTCAGATTCAATTACATTTGCATTGTCCTTTATCTACCAAGCTTCGAGGGGAGGCGAGGCGCTGAATGCTTTTGCTTCCTCAGTGAATACCTGCTTCTATCTATGTACGGCCTCCACTGCAAGATGTTCGCAGGTATTAATCTCAGCGTGCGGGACCATGTTGACATTAATCAGATGACAACCTGCCCTCAGAAAGACATTGCGATCGAATGCCTTCTTAAAAATCCTAGCTTAAATCATGCGCAGCAAGCCCCTTGTATACGAGTCTGCCAATCTGCCAATCCACTGGTTAGGAACTGCCGCGGCACCCAGACGCAGTACGTCAACAGAATACCAAGAGTCCCTTGCCCTCAATTCTCAAGAAGATTTCTTCGCTTGCTAAAGATTTCCTCGCCCGTGCGTTGCTGCTTTCAGCGTTGGCGTTAAGAAGTGTTTTCCCGAGCCCCCTCCCCGAGGGTTACTGGATTCAGTAACGAATAGACCAATAGAGCCAGAGTGTTTTTTATTCAGGCCCCGATGGCCCGAAATGAGAGGGCAATTATAAAGAACATGCCGACACAAAGCTCATATTGGTAGGAGTACTAATAACACACACAAGCCGGTGCGACCATAAAAGCGGTGATGGCGATCTAGCGTTGCCCATTTTTGAGACAGGATTTTTTTAGAGTCATGTCCTAAAAATTGTGCACATGAGTACAACCCCCCGCCAAATAGGATAAGGGAACCAAATGACGAATCGCCCATCCCATTGCTATTGCATGCTTGAATGTATTACTAAGGTATTAGTCTAGGTCGAGTTCAAATTTTGGATATAGGCATGCGCACAGAAGGACCCGCCCAACGAAGTTTTCAGGCAGGCCCCGAGGGGCCGGAATTAGAAGGCTAACAGGTAGAGAAGAGAATCAAAGCAGCGCAAACTAAACCTAAGGAGCAAGAAGCTAATCAGGCGCACATGCCCGAGTGGTTTCCATCCTGCGCTCTGTGAAATTCTTCGTCTTTTCCATGTGCAGTGCGTTAAAAGTGGCAGGAGGAAGATGCATGCATTAGTCTCATTGAGGGGCGTCTTCTTGCGTGTTGGCGGGATCGCGCTCTTGAGTCCATTGCCCTCTTTGCTGTGGTTCTCCACCGTCAACACGGAACTTTAAGAGAACTAGCGAATGCTCGTAACGGATATCATAATGGTGGGCCCAGTCTGCGTAAAGGCGTGTTTTATTAATCGAATCATAAATTTCTTCTTCACGGGAAAATCAAGCAAATCAATGAGTATATCGTAAGCTTATTAGGTTATCACTCGGCACAGGGGCAGTATCGATACTTCAATGATACAGCTTACAATCTGTGTTCATGTCCGCATGTAGTGATGTACTTAGTAGTCCACACACATCCACCAAGGGATATCATTAGTAAGTGATTCCCCTTGCATCCACAGCCGCGCTCTGTCAATTTAAATACCCCCTGTATCCTCTCGTCATCTCGTCATCTCGTCATCATGATGTCATCCATGACGACTTCATCATGACGGATGGATGGATGTTCGTCAGTCAAAACGTCAATAGTCAATACACACCGTCACGCTAGTCGCCTAGCCAGAGAGCTCTTTAACTAGATTCAGTACGTCTGATAATTGAAGCCGCTTATTAACGATTTTAAAGCGCACGTCGTAACCATGTTTCTTCGGTGTGCAACAGTTTTCTTGTTTGCTCTGCCATCCTTAGAGGGATTAAGCACTAGCAACTTTCCAAGCACGGGCCGGCGCGACTTCCTGGGTTTTTCTACATTTTCCGCCGCTGCTGTCGTGTGTGCGCCCCCGTCAATAGCCGCAGCACCAGAAAAAAATGCGGATGCGAAGTTACTGATTTCAACAGCTGCTGAGCTCAAGGCTGCGCTCGCTGATCCTTCAAAGCTTGAAGACCAAATTTTCGCTGATGGTGACGGCACCAAGCCACCTACTTGGGACCGGCCCTTTCCGAGCCAAGTGCCCCGGGTGTCCTTGCAATCATTGCAGAAATATGCGCATGACGTAGTGTCAGATGACTTTGGAGGTGATGGTGTCTTCCCAGCAGAGGACTTTTTGGCTGTGGCGTCTGAGTACGCGGAGCACGCAGGCGCGGCGCGGGACTTGTACAAACTCAGCAAGCTCGGTCGCGTGGGCGAGAATGGATCTGAAGAGGTTGCCCGGGACTATGCGAAGCGATGCATTGGCGAGCTGCAATTAGCAAGCCCTCTGCTTGCTGCGATGGCGGCATCCATTCAATAATTTCGAGTTTGCCGCAGTGTCGACGTTGATGGCAGAATCAATCGGGGGACGAAGGGAAATGTTGCGCTAAGCAGAAACTTCTATGATCTTCGAGGGAAGGAGAAGTTCTACTGCCCAGGAACCTAAACATATCACCAAATCAGCTTTTTTGTACCAACTTAGTATCCTCCTTTAGCAACTTAGCAAATACAAAGGCAAATGTAGATAAGTAGTTACGAAACTTTACCCTTTACATCTAGGTTACGATTTACGCCGTAAATTACACGTAAGTTACGCGGGGAAGTATTTTTTACCAATCAGACGTAAGTTACGTCACAAAATCCCGCGCATACTGTAGTGGCGTCACCGTAGAACCTCCCTGAATCATTTGGGTTGTGACTCATCAGCAAAACCACTCTTCGTGGTAGACTTTTTGAACCGTACCCATGCCGACAAGGCGTAGCACTTCCCTCTGGGCAGAGACCATGCCCATCCTTCACGAAGGATGTGGCAAAAAAAGGGCAAATCGCACACAAGCAGAAAGGCAGTGAGCTAGTAAAGTAAGGAGTAGGTGAGAAGTAGGGAAGGGAGCTCGGAAGGGGAAGGGCACGGCACCACCAAAGAATACCAAGAGCCCGTATTCTGTATTTTAATCGATTTTTACCGCACCTGTGGCACACGTAAATTACGCGTAAATTACGTGTAAATTACACGTGAAGTAAGAAATAAGCTCGATGCGCGTAAATTACGCGTGTACGTAAATCGCACCCATGCTTTACATTACAAAAAGACACATAAGAACGTTGGCTTCAGTTTTAATTGGCGCAGATATAAAGTTTATGGATAATTATTATGGTGGCCTCTGTTTGCCTGCATTAAAAGCCACCATTAGATCGGAATGAATTCTGAATTGCACTCCCGACTCCCGATCCCTGTAACCAAAAATAAGTACCGATCAGCACGGAACTATACTTCGGTGGGTCCTCAGGAACAGTCCTGATTAGGCTCTGAGGGCCCTCTCGCATGACTGTCGTCCACTAAGCGGCTGCTTCATACATCAGGGGAAGAGATAGATTTTGCGTGTATGGCCGTGTCCGTGTCCATTTGCAATATCAATATGGCACTCCAATCTCAATCTCTGAGCTACTGAGCTACCCAGCCGCCGGAAATACTTCATGGCGCTCAATTTTTTGGGGAGTCTAGCATCTTTCAAATAGCGGTATTAGAGTACTTGAGCACAGTCCTATGTCGTGGGCATGGCTAGTATTACTACACGTCTCAGATCTCAGATTTGTGAGGTAAGTAGGAAGTAAGTACTGTACTTGCTGTATTTGTAGGAGAAAGAGGGCTGGAAGATTACAGGGGAGAATGAGAGAGATTTTTAACCAGTCTGCAACAAGCACCACTTCCAAGTTGAGCTTTGTTTCGAGCTCTGATGTCCCGGCGCCTTTTTACTACTTTAGCCCGAAGTCTATCGCTCCGTCCCAAGCTACAATAAATCCTATAGAACCATGCGCTCTACGATCATAGCAAGCGTATTCCTAGCAATGATTTCACATGTTATCGCGTGGATGCCACACCGACACCATCGACCTTTACAGGCGACCCAAGCCTCCCGCCTTGCCGCCATGCGACCACCATTGGTGCTCATGGCCAAGAAGTCAAGTGGTGGCGGCGAAGGTGGCGGCTCCAAAGACGGCGGCGGTGGTAATGAAGGGCCAGAACAGGGCACAAAAAAGGGCGCCGGCGTTCAAACAATTACTATTGAGAAGACGACTACCGACGTAGAGACGGACACGAAAATAGAACTCACTGAGGAGGGCTGGTGGCGAGTGCTCCTGCATAACGACGAAATTCACACTTTCGAGTATGTCGTTGAAGCAATCGTGAAAGTGGTACCGCAGATCACACGGAAAAAAGCTTTCGTGATTTCGCGGGTGGTCCACCAAACAGGTGTGGGCACGGTGACTACGGTGTGGAAGCAAATGGCAGAACAGCTGTGCATGGGCATGCAGACCTTTGGGCTCACTGTTTCTATTGCGCCAGATTCTAAATTCAATGACAACAACGTGCGGCCAGATGAACCAGAATAATACGTTGACTGCGCTGCCAGGCCTTGATTAGCTGTGGAGTAGTGAAGATCGAAGGCTCAATTGTCCTCCCTTGAGCACCATCGTTGGAACAAGGAAAAAGGAAAGTTTTGATGTTTGCCTCGCGTTTGTTGTGCCACGCCCTATGAAGGCTATAAAGCAGCTGAAAGGCGGCCTTATTCTACTCATGATTATAATTCCGTTTGATTTTAGCCCGTTGCGATTTGGCTATAGCACCTACTAGTCCAATTTCGTAGTTAATTCAGTAAACTCAAATAGGGAAAGGGACCACTATACAGTTATACAGATACGCGTATAGTATTCGGCGAGTTCCCCAAGGACTAAGCACAGATCCCTATCTCACGGCCCCAGAAGAGCGAGGGGATTCAACACACAGCCCATCGCAAATCTCTCCACTCGTGCGATGTCGGATACTATAACGATATATCTAATTTCAGTCAAAATAAGGAAGTTAGTAAAAACAGCCCAGCAGCGGCAACTCGTTTCTCATTTCAAAAATGAACTAATTTCTTTGACATCAGTAATGAAAGTAGTGCTGGTAGCAACGAAGCATTAAGCATTGCCTGAGCGATATCGAATCGGATCATGTATTACGTCTTTGCGTCGAGTCTCCAGCACCAAAGAGCGAAGTAATCCTTTCTTGCCGCTTCGAGGATTTGCGACCACTTTTTGGGTCGTCTTTGGATCTGCGCACCCAGCCTCCTGAGTGTTTGCTAATAGGAGCAGCGCGCTCGGGAGAGAAAACAGGCGAAGTCGAAGGAGATTCCGCCGAGAATACAGATGAATACGACTCATGGCGACTGGGCCTGGTTGTTGCCTTTTTGCAGTCTGAGAGGTTTGAATTACCCCGCAAACTGCCACATATTCATACACCAAAAGAATTGAAGTGAGAAAAGAAGGAAACAACAGAAATTGATCGACCTATCCAGAACAGAACATGAATAAGAAAGTATTGTGAAGGGTCTCATCACCTGCTGTTGCATGCAGCAGCACTGAGATCTTCTAACGGTCTCTTCTTCGCTTGCCCACTCCTCGGCTGACCGTCGCGGCTGCTACTGGTGATGGTGCGCTCACGTGCAAGGTCGATGTCTTGAGTCTTGGTGCTGCTGTCTGCATTGCTGTCTCTAGCACC
>Ga0307979_1001301_pt1 | contig 17748 bp, 12 predicted proteins | sample OrgLakmetage1058_FD_201833 | JGI IMG/M metagenome (GOLD analysis project Ga0307979, IMG submission 201833) | Saline water microbial communities from Organic Lake, Antarctica - #1058 | ecosystem: Environmental > Aquatic > Non-marine Saline and Alkaline > Saline | place: Antarctica: Organic Lake...
CTCGTACAGTACGAAGCATTTTTGCCGCGAAAAACTGTTGTGCATTACAGGGAGGTACTAGTCAAAGAGAAAATTAAGGCCTTTCGAATTAACGAATCGGTACTTGAGGCCTTTCGAATTATCCTCCACGATACGTACACGATGACAAGTTCAGGTGCCCGCGCGATGCACGGCTTCGGAGCAATGTGTTTGCTGCGCAGAAGTAGGTGCATGTTCTTAGCACCTCAAAGCGCGGCCTTGAGATGCCCGTGGGTCAGAGCCCTTCTTGTGCCCGTGGTGCGTGTCCCTTCTTGTGCCCGTGGTCCGCCTTATGTTTTTTTTTTTACTGCACATGTACAACAAATATGTACTACTGTACGGTACTGTAGTACAGTACGAAAAAAGGGCGGACACGAACCACGAACGAAATTCCACTTAATAGAAAGGATGACACCATACACGATCGACCGATCGATGTACAGAGTACTGTACTACTGTAGTAAGTATGACACATCATGTCATGATGGCACATGACACAACATGACACATCAGGGGACACACTATACAGTAGTAATGGACTGTCCCCCTGGACACATGACACATGGCACACAGCCACCCCTTGTCCTAATTTGGTGCTCATAAAGCAACCCCAGGATTCGAAGTGCTTCTTACCCTTGCTTGGCCAGCAATCGACGAAACCACGAACTCAGAATTGGGCCGCTTCCATTACTTCCATGGTCGAACTCGAACACGAATTAATACAAACCCAAAATCCCGGTTTTCAATACACTCGGCAATTCTTTTCCTTGAATTGCTTAAGGCATGAGCATGGCCATCTTATAAGCTCAACTTTCATTGGCAGCAAAGGTAGCACAGCTGGATACCATTTTTTCTTTGCCCCAGACACAGGGCTGGAGAAACAATCACCGATGGTAGACGGCGTTAAGCCGCACCATACGGCGACGTGATCCATAATTGGCCATATGCAGCTAGAAAGAGGACAGGCGATGCTGAGAGCGGCTGGCGCCCGCCGCCTGACAAGAACATTGAGCCGGTGCCCTACTGGGGCGAAAAATAGCCCGGAGAAATGCCTTGTGTACCTGGGACGTGAAACACATTGGGCACTCAGACCCCGCCGACTTGTTCGGAGGGAAGACGCCAGATCGAGCCTTCTGGAACGCGCAGATACATGCCACAAGTGCAAATACAGATCACCTCTGAGAGTGTGTTATTTCTGCCCTTGTCTTTCTTTACACTGGGGGAGTATAATCTAATCTAATCTAATCCCAGACAGAAGACTGCTGGATTTATTACAATTGACAGAGAAGCGTACCTTTTTGTTATAAAAGTAGTTATTCTATTATAGTCATCAAAAGATGACAGCATCCCCACCTCAAATATCCTACTGTAGTTGATATTCACCATATGCAAAGAAACACTGCCATGACATATATACCAATAGAAAAGTTTATATTTCAGAGCAAATCTGAATAGGCTGAGTGTCCTCTTTCTTACAGCAATTATAATCAATAACTCGCGAGGTGCTCTTCAGCCATTACATGAATTTGATTAGTGGGCACCAGCGATGAGCGTGCGAGAAACCTCAGAACTTTTACTCGACAAAACAAACGACGGAGAGGCAATTGAGCCTCTCCACGATTTTTTCAGATTTAACTACCATTTTAAAGTTTACCCTATGCCCTTTTAAACGACAGGCAAATAAAAGGAAAGTGGGATTGCATAATTATTGCTCCTATGCCAATTGCGCTATGCGTGCGCACTCCTGATTCCTCCAGCAGCACTTGCCTCTGTGTCATTAAATAGTATTACGTAGTTCAAGCTCGACTTCCCCCTTACTCTTGATAGTTGATAGCTCATCTCTGGATTACTCTAGTGTGAGTGATGGATATCCTTGAATTTAACATGATTTCGAGTCGAAAACGAGATCACGAAGTGTTACAATCGATTAAGATTAAGCTATCGTAGCAACTTAAGGTCGCCCATGTTTCGACGAGAAAAGCCGAAGAGATTTTTAGTAAAGAAAAGAAACCCCATGAAGAGCGCAAACGACCCGGAAGTGATCAAAGCAATGCCTAAGATCGCGTGATTTCCGCCGAACCACTTTGTGTTTGTGAGCACCAAGAACTTTTTGGAATCGAAATGTTGAACGTCGTAATTGTTTTCTATCATAAAAGTCAGGTTTGTCCCTTTTGGAATGTCTTGATCGATCTGACCATACAACACCTTGAAATTCGGAAATGCTGCTGTTTCCATCCAAACTTGGAATCGAGCAGACTCAGCTCCCTTCAGAGGGCTTATCACTTTGGGAAATGTTTCATATAAATATTGTGTTTCACTATCTCGAGGGTACCAAAACACGTAGTAAGTTGAATCGTCGCAGTTGAACTTGTCAGGTTCGCTGCAATAGTAACCTTTACATCCTTCGTGTCCTGCCCCAAACCAGTGATTACAAATCGCTGTTGCACAACTTGTGTTGACACATGTTGCGACGCTAAATTCACTGTTCTGGGCAACTTCTTTGGTTTTGAATGCGTCTGGTTGCAAATACTTGTTAGAGTACTCTGGACTATTTGCAATTTCTAGATCGTTGAAACAAAATTATGGATTGTGGATAAGAGTAGTAAAGTAAGAAGTAGCAGTGGATGCGACAAAACGGTACCTTTTGTATCAAGACGATATTCCTGACTTTTGAGCGTGATCTGATCGTTGAACAAACTGTTGGCGATGAGGCCGCAAGGGTTCAGAATCATATTGCCTAATGTTCTTAAGGGGCCACACGTTGTCAACTCGTCCTGACTTCGCGTATGATCCCCCAAAAGCTGACCACGATCATAACTTAACACGTAGTCGGCGCTATTCTATGAATGCAGCCAGGTCACCCATACACATTATTTAATCAGTGAAATGAGTTGGGTCAAACATTATCCACGTAGGAAATGAACTCAGAGTCATAGAAACATACCGCGTAAAAGTTGTGCAATTCGTAATATAGAAATGTCGGGCCTTTTAAGTGTTCAAGAACTTCAAAAGTAAGGTTACACAGTCGACCAAGGTTAAAATTTTGGATCTCGCACTCCTTTTCTTGTTCTCGAGTTCCGCGCCCACCGTACTGTACTTTATAACTTTCAATGTTCTTTGATTGCTCATAAAGCACAACTCCAAGTACGAGTTGTACAGCACCAACAATGAGATATACCGCTATGATTGACTGAGGTGTCTGAACTGGCCGACTTGCCCGGGTGCGCTGCTGCCGGAATGCTGTGTCTATGGAGACAACAAATAGATGAAGTGAGAATTGAGACTGAGAAGATCGTGTCGATTTGGTCCAACCTTTCGGGCGCCTACTGACATAATTTGTGTCGTCTCGCTCCCAAGTAACGCCCATGTTTCGTTGCGGAATCGGCCAACGAGGGCTTGTAGATTGTCGCAAATCGCAGATCTTTTCTTTACATTGTTGCTTCTCTTGATGCTTCGGTAATACGACATCGCTCGATCTTTGAGAAGACATTAGATTGTCGAAATGTGAAGTGTCCTGGTGTCCTGGCCATTTCACTTGTCGGCTCCACTCAAAAGTCAAAATTACAGATGCACGCTGCTTTCTGACATGCCATGTCAGTCAGCATGTCAGATATTTTGTGACCTGTCTGCCTACCACAGAACGTCGATGAAATAGATAAGCTTTCCTTGCTAGAAGATATTGTTTCGCTAGTATCACATGGCGTCGAATACAATTTACGCTTGGCTTCGGTGCGGGCTCGGATTTATCAGCATTTTCACATTGTTTATCGTAGCTAGAGTAGTTGAAGCTGGAACACCTACAAAACTGTTACCTATAGAAGAGGACTGTGCTATAAACGAAAAATTCCCTGATCTTCAGTGCAATCAAGGGCACGAAATCTATCGATACACGCAATTGTCTCATGATTTCAATAGTGCATCAAGCTGTGCAACATGCGATTGTGAAGGATACACAGGCACAGAACCAAAAAACTCCCCAGACGAAGAATTCTACAATCTCGGTCCCCAATGCTGCGAAGGATGGCAGGGTTCACAATGTGACCTTTGTCAAACAGTCGACGTATGCCCTCTCAAAGTCATAAATGGCAGTTCACCGATGGCTGCAACGAGTTGCACAGCGCGCTCTATGGCACCTTTGACGATTGAAGAGGCGAAAACAGGAAAGAAATTCTCCTGCAGTTGCGGCGGCGGCGGTGATTTCGAATCAAGATTTGCGTGTCCGCAGCAGGGAACCTGTAAGTATTATGCCATTTTATCATTCACAGCTGATGGTAAGAGAGCAAGAATACAGCAGGTTGGAACCTTAGGGTACAAAATGTTGGGATGAAGGCTAATTTGCTTACATTATTACATGCCTGCTGCTTCATTTACAGATAAAACTTTGCCTGATGGCGCAAATGGTGCACCTGTCACACGTTTTGATTGGACGTATTTCTCCACGGGATCAATTGAGTTGGCAATGAATGCTGGAATTCACTCGCGTTCGTGGGAAGACTACCCTGGAGAATTTGAGTATCTATACCCTATCGTTTGGACCGCAGATCTTACTGGATGCACTATTACTGAAGGTGAATGTATGGCTCTTGGAGGCTCCAGTGACGATTTTGCTGAGCAAGTGTGTGTGAACTATAAATGCGCAGATACAGAGGTTAGCTGTCCACCCAAGGGCAAGCCAGAGTGCCCTGGGGGAGTCAATTCATGCGACATCCCAGAGGGTCAAGAAAAGCCATACCAAATGCATCGTTGTTCAGTTCTTCCAGATTCTGGGGTCTCATTTGAGACATCGTGCATTAAAGAGCCCAATGAAGATGGTTCCTTTTTGTGCTTCTTCAAGCAGCCGACTTTGACTGCTCCCATGTCTATGACATGCTACACCGGCACATGTCTTTACAATTCAACAAATGGTACAGATACTGTTGATTACGACGAGACGACTCACTACGTTCCTCGAGGTCTTCTTTGGCAGCAACTATTGCTTGGTGGCTTTGTTGTTAGCATCTTTATACTTGTCGCAGCATTACGGCTCCTTGGCAATCGAAGGGATTGCCGCCAGGAAGCTGAGTACTTTAAAGGAATTGACTTCAAGGTAGCCAATTTTGAAGCACTTCCCAGCGACAGGATCACTTTGTCGTGGAATAATATCAGTCTCTGGGTTCAAGACGGTTATGATAATGAAAAGCAGATCATTCAAGATTCTAAAGGAAGAGCTTTTGGTTTAACTGCTTTGCTTGGCCCATCAGGCACGTTTTATTTATTGTAGAACTAAATTTCTGTAGTCCACTTCAGGGCAAAATCAAGAAAATTTCCTGCCTTACTCTCCTTGTAATGCCTGTTGCCTAGCAGGATCAGGGAAAACATCTCTTTTGGATATTCTCGCTTCTCGAAAAAACATGCATCGTGTCGACGGTACAATGCATATAAACGGAAACTTTTTGAAAAGTGAGTGCATGCGAAGAATATCGGGCTATGTTCCTCAAGAAGATGTATTTCCTGGTTATTTGACTGTTTATGAACATCTGCTCTTTCATGCTGCTCTCCGCTGGCCAACGCCAATTCGAGACAGTGATATCCGCAGAAAAGTTCACGAAGTGCTGAATATACTAGATTTAAACAAATGCGCGCTAAATCGAATCGGTGACGATTTCAATCGAGGGTTGTCTGGTGGAGAGAAGCGCCGTGTCAGTCTGGCAGAAGAGCTTTTGATTCAACCAACGATTCTACTTTTGGATGAACCAACTACTGGCTTAGATTCAAGCTCCGCGAAAGCAATATTATTCGCTCTTAGTGAACTCTCACGTCGTGGCACTACGGTGCTCATGTCTCTTCACCAGCCATCTGTTTCGCTATTTCGAATCCTCGATAACGTGATTGTCTTAAGCAAGGGAAAAGTAATATTCGAAGGACCTCCAAGTGCAGTGCCTTCACATATTGATAAAGTCAATGATATGTGCACTTCACTTGAAGAAATAAGTTCAGGATTTGCTTCATACTCGTCAAGCAAGAATCCAGCTGATCTTCTTCTCGACATTGCAAGCTGCACGGTCAGATCAAGTTTGGCTCAGGCGATTACGCTCGAGTATCAAAGTGTGATGGACATTACCTCAAAGAATGAGTTTAATGCGATTGTCGCTCAAGAAACCTTGCCTAAGCGTCACGTAGCGACCATGTGGATGCAAGTTAAAATCCTATCCAGTAGATTGATCACAGCTGCACTGAGGCGGCCAACACTTTTGCTTCTACAATACGCAGGTGCGAATGGTCAATAAGCAAGAACATCCAATTCAAAGTTAACCATTCTTTCTCTGATTCATGAAGGTTGCACATTCCTCGCCTTCGCAAGTGGTGCTATTTTTTTCGATTTGAAAGAGGTACATTTACATCGATCGTTGAGATAGCACCCCTCCGCAGATAATATGAGGTTCCTTCCTTTTCTCTCTCAGGACCTTTACGGTGTCCAAGACCGCTTTGGCGTGCTCTTTTTTATACCTTTTTGCCTTGTGCTACTGGGTCTATCCTCGTTACATTGTTGGAGAGATGAACGTATTCTCTTGCTACATGAGAAATCATACAAACTGATATATGGATTTTCTGCATACTTCATTTCAGCTATTCTTTTTGATGTTGTGTTCGTAAGAATCCTGCCGCCTACATTTTTTGCACTGATATCATACCGCATGATCGGATTGAATCAAGGCTGCAACTATTGCCTTCTCACGTTTGCGCTGATTCTTGTTCTTACCAATATGATATCATCATTAATGGCTATGGTTGTTGGAGCATTTCATTTCAGTTTACCCACAGCTCAGCTAATCGGAGTTGTCATTACCCTTTATTTTGCTCTTTTCTCGGGCTACTTGGTGAATAAGAAATCCGTCGGACAAAGTGGGTTCCTTTCTTTGATTTCGACGGATCCACTGAGCTACAGCTTCGAGGCTTTGCTCATCAACCAATTTGGCTCTCAATCTGATGAAGATGGCAATGAAGTGTACTACTTCATTAACGGCTCCATGTGCGCCCCATCCTTGCCGACGACACTTTCATCGGGTGACATGATCCTGGGTACGTTTGGCTTCGAAGATAAGGAGCATGCTTTGAGAACTGACATTTTGGCTTTAGCTTTCGTTGCTTTGATTTATCTCGTGCTTACCTTTGGGGTTTCGATCAGTTCAGTTTCAGATCTTCTGAAGAGATGCACTAGATTTTGTACTGCTCGAAATCACTTTCGCACCCAAACGAATGAATCCCTTGATCCAAGGGACGACGAGATTAGGGGCAATTTGTTGTCGCACGTCGACGATTTGCACGAAGAAGGAGTTGCAACGAACATGCCTTTAGAGGATTTACTCGAGGAGCACCTTGGAAGAAACTCGGCAGCTAATCTAGTTCTCAGTTTTCATGATATATCTCTCTGTGTTCCATCAAATGGCGAATGTCGGACTTCATACGAGAATGTTGGATCAATTTTGGAGCAGAAAATTTCTACTATAGTGGAGTCTCGCGACACAAATTTGGGAATAAGCGTCGAGAAGGATCCAGAGTCAGGCTTGGGGAGGCTTGCACAGATTTTGCCGGGTTCATGGGCTCAACGTCAGGGTCTACTCGTCGGAGACGTCGTAGTCGCAGTGGGTGGTATTACAATAACTGCTAGCGACGACTTATTTGTTGTACTCGAGGGGAGCCTCTGCCCATTCAGCATAGAAGTGCTTCGTGGACGCAAGTACAAGTCTGATTTCTTTGCAAGTCGCCAAGCGCAAGAGGTCCCAACGGAATCTAATTGTACAAATACTAATTGTTCCACTCCTTTCTACGGCGACTTAAAATTGGATGAAGATCCAGCCGTTCCCATTTCAGAGCCGTGCGGCAACCGAACTTGGATTTTAAGAGGAGTCAGTGGGAGCACAATATCCTCAAAATATTACAATGATATGACACAACTGTCACACTCGAGAATTGTCAGCATGCCACATATGCTAACAGCGTTGCTGGGACCGTCAGGCAAGTTTGCTAAGAAAGCTTTATGTTCATACTTGTTGACTCAAATGTTGTTATCATCCATCACATTTTGTATGCGTACTTCAAAAGCTGCTTTTGAGAATGTACTTACTTACTCATTACCGCATATGTCCTCCTCAGGGTCAGGGAAGACATCTTTACTTGATATCCTTTCTGGACGAAAGACGGTGGGTACTTTTACTGGAAGCGTTCGAATCAATGGCAAAATCATGACTTCGAGTGATATGCGTTCATTGAGTGGATATGTGATCCAAGAAGATATCTTGCCTGGACCTCTTTCTGTCAGAGAGTGCCTTCGATTTCAAGCCCAGCTTCGAGTATTGGGTAGCCCGTCTACTATAACTCAAAGAGTAAATGATGTTTTAGAGCGTATGGAGCTTCATTCTCACCAGGAACAAATTATTGGAACTGCCTTACATCGTGGCCTTAGTGGTGGTGAAAAGAGGCGGTTGTCCGTCGCGATTGAATTGCTCTCCAAACCTGCTATTCTCTTTTGCGATGAACCCACGACTGGCCTGGACAGCCATTCAGCGTTATCGTTATGTAGAATATTGGAAGATGTAGCTCGATCTGGTACAACTGTGATAATATCCATTCACCAACCAGGTCCAGAAATATTGAAGCTTATTACTCAAGCAATATTTATGACGCGCGATGGCCGTGTATGCTTTAGTGGCCCTGGTGAAAAGCTTGAGAATTACCTGGTCGAATATTCAAGGTATACGCCAATAGATGAAGGCTGTCATGCAGATGCAATGCTCAATGAAATTTCGAGTTGCAATCAAGACGCACTCGTGAAGGCGTTCAAGGCCTCACGATCAGGACAAGCTGAGCGAGAGGTGCTCGCATTTTTGTCAAATCTCCAGCAGAATTCGAGGCAGCTGAAATGCGGTGAAGATCTTATTGAATCTCGTGGCAAACACATTGCTCCGTGGACCACCCAGTTTCGACATCTAAGCTATCGCACCATGCGGTATAGTATGCGAAATCCTTTCCCTTTCATTCTTCACGGTATTACGGCGGTAGCGGCAGCTCTCATTCTGGGGCTTGCTTTCCACGACATATCCAAGTTTAACGAGGAGACTGCCGGTGTGCAAAATAGATTTGGGATAATGTTTTTTCTCGTCCTATACTTGAGTTTACTTGCGCTAACATCTCTTTCTATTTGGCGTGAAGACCAACGTCTCTTTGTGGTGGAGCGCGGAAGCGGAATCTATTGCACAAGCTCTTATCTATCAGCTACTTTTCTCTTCGACGTGCTTCCTTACCGTATGCTCCCACCACTTGCATTCACGCTCATCGCTTACCCTATGATTGGGCTTAACGATGTCAGTTCGGGCCATCGGTGGATTTTTTTTGCTGTGCTGTTAGCGAGTAACCTGACCTTTTCGAGCATTTGTATGCTCGTAGGAACTCTGGCTAGGTCCAACGCATCAGCCAATGCAGCAGGATCTCTGACAATGCTGACTTCTATCCTCTTTTGTGGGTTTCTATTTAGTAAGCGAGACATGCCTTGGCTCCTTTGGTACATTCTGCGATGGTCACCTGGTAGTTATGCATTTGAATCGCTGGTTGTTAACGAAATGTCAGGCTTGAAAGACCTATATATTACCACTACAATATCACACAGCGAAGCTAGGGCCGGGCCCTTTTCAGGAGAAGAGATCTCAGGTTGTTTCGGTTTTACTGGTGGAGTCAGATTTAATCTTGTCACTCTTTTTATCATGGCTGGAGTCTATTTCATTGGTGTCTTCTTTGTTATGAAAAAGTTCACGAAAGAAGTGCGCTAAGTGCTGAGGAAGAGATATTTGTCGAGAGCGAAGATTCTGAGGGCATGGTTTTGCCTTGAGCGCCGTTGTTCGAATAGATGTCATAAGCGCAGCGAAGAGAAAAATAATTTAAAATTGAATTTGGACGGGCTTTAAATTTTTAATCGTATTGGGTCGTAGCAATGGCATAACCGCCAACTGCTATGGTTATCAAGGGAGCATACAAAATTAGGCCTACATCACAATTGAACTATATCAAGAGGCCAGGGGAAGCAGTGCGCTTCCCGTGTTTTGAGCTTTAAGTTTGAGCTCATAGTGCGCCTCGATAATTTCATACGAGGGCTTATCGACAGAGTAAAACATTACTGTAATATATAATGCAATTAAATTCATTTGTCGCTAGGCCTTCAGTGATCATCTCGCATCTCATCTCACACAGATCCCGAGAGGCCCTTTCATCCGGCCCTTACTGTAATGTACTGGTGTTGGTTACCCTTTCCGAACTTCAAACTCCAAACGGGACCTGCTCCCTCTGGACTAGGGTACGGTAAACCAAGGCAGGTGGTGATTACTACTACAAGTGGTAGTAACGTTAAGAGAATGAGCGTTTAATTCGGTGTCACTTGCTTAGAGCTTTTAATTCGGTGTCACTTGCTTAGAACGCGAGGGCCCTCAAATCGTCCCCTTATCATAGACGCCCACGAACAAAAGCCAGAGGATTATGAGCATATTTGGCCCTACTTATTACCCGAGAGTATCTGTACTACAGTAATCACCTCAAAGGAGAAATTACGAAGCTCTTCTTCTGTCTACTTTGCTTTATTGGTTAGAGGTTTGGTGCTTGCGAGAAGACTAATTCAACCGACTACGAAGCTCCCATAAGCGTTGCGTCCGTAGCATGTACCGCGTCAGCCTTCAGCATGCCTTTCATCATCACATTAGTTTAGCCACTCTTATTTAAAGGCTAAATGTCATGGACCTTGATTGCTACTATCACAATTGGATACTTCGTTGGGATGGTGGGCTGGCCACGTTGCTCGGATGCCTATGACTCGGGCGCCACGGCAGTTGTTGCTTACTGGTTGGGTAGCACACTCAAGGGCGAAGGGATGCTGCCCTGAGATGACATAGGGTCGGACATTAAAGAAGGCCCTAAAGTGCAAAGGGCTACCGGCCAACTTCAAGGAATGGCGTGCCATATCAGACGATAGGCTGGAGTGGAGATCGCGGACGTACTCGAAACCTATGCCTCCTTCCGAGAATTGATTCTACAGGGTCCATGAGAGTAAAGATGAACATTGCATTACGCAAAAGGACACTCAGCCCAGTCAGACTTGTTCTGGAGGATTCATCAAAACGCAGCTTCATTTTATTTGTTGTTGTTTCTTTGCAATTGGTGAGTATAATCTAATCTAATCTAATCTAGTCTAACAGATACATACCAAACTAACCATGGGTGGTTGATTTTCACCAAAAATTGTCACCGCCCGGCCATGAATAAAAATAAGGACCTAGTTGATGTGCCTTTTGTGCAAATACAACTCAGATTTGACATCGCTTAAACCACATGCGAAATTCCAGAGAGCTCAGCCTCAATTGTACCTTAGAAGAGTGGAAATCCCTAATGCATTTGAAATCGGTCCAATCTCGGTACAATTTTGAGACAGGAGGGCAGAATTAGAAGGCTAAAAGCAAAGCAGCGCGAACTATATCTGAGAAGCTAATCAGGCGCACATGCCCGGGAATAATTTTGATACTGAAAATGTAACTTTAGACAAAACGCTCGCCTTTTTGCTCGGGGCCTTCTTTACGTGTGTTCCAAATATCCAGTTAGTCGACTAACCTGACCTTATGGGCTTTCTAGGTGTGCCATTTGGCTCTTATGGTGGCCATTCACGTATCGGCAACAAAAACGCACATGCGTCCAAAAATGTTAGCCTTCTAATTCCGGCCCCTCAGGGCCTGTCTCAAAATGTTTTTGCTGAAACATTTTTGCGCCCGATGAAGGAATGGCTTGTTCAAGTCGTGCAAACGCGAGCTAGAGAGATTCTACTTGAGGCCCATGCGAAGTTTTAGGCAAATCCGCTCGGATACGCTCGAGATACAGCCCAAGCCCCTAGCTAGCCCCTGGTTAGTTTAAACTGGCCCCTGTAGTACTTACACAGATCTGTACAGGTACAGTATTGTACCAGATGACTGTACGACTACGACTACAGCCAGTTGCGGGTAAAAAGAAACACTCACGTGAAGAATTTGAGGGGTAAAATTTAGTGAATTTTAAAAGAAACTAAGGGGTGCTGGCTCTGACTTCTAAGAAACGAGGGCGTTTCTGCCTTGCCTGTCTGCTAGTCACTTAAGAAACTTAGGGGGGCTCACGCGGGAATCTAAGAAATTGCGTAAGAAACGAGGGGGTCGGCGGTTTTCCTGCTCTCTTATCACCCGCAACTGGCTGTACATACAGTACAGTACAGGGTACAGGATGTGCAGGAACTGCAGGATACAGGAGCATTAAGCAAGCTACTGTAGCTACAGTAGCTAGCTAGATGGGAAGATCGTCGCGCCGATGAATGTTGACGGCCGAAGGACCGCTAGCCAGGGTGACATACTTCCCATGAAAAACAATTCTTGATTCTATCGTTAGAGCGAAGAGTAGAAAGCCAACTCGATCAGTCCGCGTAGAGGGAAAGCATCAAGTTGTAGTACTTCTAAGTAAAAGTGAATCGATTCAATTCTAGCTAGCTATATTCAATTTTAGAGCTAGAAAAGAACCCTACAATGAATCGTGCTTCGCCGACGTATTTAAGAAAGTTGCCTGCGCCGTCATTATCCTCGCCACTTTGTGTTATGGCCACAAGCGCGGTGCGGTGGGCAACAACTGGCAGCTCAAAATCATGGCTGCAGCGGCAGCGCAATGATGCGTGGAACAAGGGTGATCACCGCTCGCGGGCGTACTACAAGCTGGAGCAAATGGACGCAAAGCACGCCGTTCTTTCGCCACGGCCTTATCAGCGTGTTATTTTGGACTTGGGTTGCTCACCGGGCGGTTGGGCGGAATACGCTGCTCAATTCTTGCACCGCGAGGCACTTCGAACGAAGAGCTCTGGATCAGGCAGCAAGCAGCAGCTAGGTGGCGGGTGCGTGGAATTATATCTATCAATTTTTGTTGAAGGTCTAGATCAAAATTACCTTAGCTTTTATAAATCTTGGTGCACGGAGCCAACCGAATGCCACTTCAAACTACATATTTGTGCCCAGATGGGTTGTAGGAGTGGACTTACTGCCGACGGTAACATTGCCTAATTGCGTGCTCTTGGAAGGCGACATTCGCCGACAAGCCACGCTTGACCAACTTGCTGATGCTACGCAAGGCCTCCCCATCAGCGTAGTGCTAAGCGACATGGCACCCAACACCATGGGTAATTTGCTTCTCTCGTCATAATCCAATCTCTCGTCATCATCCTAGAGAAAAGAGTGCCTGAAAAAATACACTCCAAGTTTATCCAGTCATATCTTACTCATTGCAGCACTTTTAATAAATCGTAGGCATGTGCATCTTTAGTTTCACAACTCAGTACTTCTTGACTTCTTGTACACGCTTGCATGTGCTCTTGATACTCTTTGAAGCTGTAAGCTCCTTTTATTTGTTGTAAGTAGTAGTCACCCACTCATTCATACGTAGTTCTGACCTTCCTGCTCTGTTTTTGCTTATTTTTATCCGTTTCTTACACACGCCAGGGGATAAAGCTACTGATCACTTACGGTCCCTCGAGCTTTGCAACATGGCGCTAAATGTTGCATCGAATGCTCTCGAAGACGACGGCGCGTTCCTCTGCAAGGTATCTTCACAAAGGCAACCGTGTCAACTTTTGATGCAGCACAAGTCAAGATTTAGTAGCTAGCGAACACTCTAACTTTGTCTTTAAAATTATGTTGCCTCCTGGCACACTTTGCCGTGCACCTGTATGTGCAGCTGTGCTTTCTCTGCCTTCTTAACTACGTACCTTTGCTTCAAGGTTTTACGCGGGCAAGAGGACAAAATTCTCGAAAGGGATGTTCGCGACGCAGGGTTTTCTAAAGTGAAGTGGATTAAGCCTATTGCCTCGCGCAGTGAGTCGAAAGAAGCTTTCCTCTTTGCCTCAGGCTTCAAGAAGTCGAGTTAGGGGCGTACTGCAGCGGCAGTGTCAACGCTGAGTCCCCATCAGAAATACCATAATAATGCAATGATTTCTCGTTGTCTCTGATTCAGCTCTGATTCGCTGATGCTGCGTTGTCGCCCTTGTCAGCTATCGCCGCTGCGCGCTGTGTCAGAGACTTCAGTTGTCGACATTCACAAATCGGAAGCAGAAGCATACAGCACAGCAATGGGAGTATTAAGCCGATTAGGATTAGATTGAAGCAATGCGCATGGTCTTTTTCAGAATTAGAAATTCTGGGATCCGGCCTTGCACCTAAAATTTGAAGAGACGGCCACTTGGACTTCCGAAAGGTATGCGCTGCTGTAGTGCTAAGCCACACCTTCGATTATTTCCTCTAATCAATACGAGATATAGCTCGTAGCATAGAAAGAGCACAGCACCAGCAGCCAGCAGGACAAGAACGCAAGAACGATAAACGCACGATTAACGAAGCACCAAGCACGAGCAATAGCAATAGCAACGACCAAGTAAGGATCCTCTATAATAAATGGAATTTTGTGGTTTGTGGTTTGTGGTTCGTGGTGGTCGACGGGCACAAGAAGGGACACGCACTACGGGCACTACACGAGGCATTCATCCACGGGCACCTCCAGGTCACGCACCAAGGCGCTAAGAACACGCACCTGTTGCTGTTGCACCCAAGCAAACAGCAAACTCATTGCCTCTAAACCGTGCATCGCACGGGCACCTAAACTTACATGTGCTTGTTCACTCCTTATCATTCGTAAACGTAAACCTACGTTCAAAGAATCCTTCGGTAGTATTTGCGTTTACGAATGATAAGGAGTGGTGCTTGTAGCATGTTAGCTTGTTTGTGATGACGAAAATGCAACAACTTCTGTAACTAGCTAGAATATAAGAAATAGAATAGAATCAATTGGGAAGCTCGTCGGAGTTTGGCAGGGGACAGGGGACCGTCTCGCGGTCTACTTATCTATTTTTCCGCGTTTTCATTGGTCAACAAGCTCTGTTGAGGCTCTGCAGTGTGTGTACTGAATGGTCTGCAGAACAGTAGTAGAGCAGCAGTGCAGCAGTAGCAGCAGTAGCAGCAGTAGCACCAGCACCAGCACCAGCACCAGCACCAGTTGCTTATTCGGCCTGTGATAGCGGCAGCAGCAGCTTTATCCGTAGCAAAATCAGCAGCGAGTGCAGTGAAGGCAGCACCAGCACCACGGCTGAAGCGTTCAGTGCACTCGCGCAGCAGCACAGCAGGTCCAACATCAGCTCTAACAGTTTAAGCAGCACCATTGCAAAAACCTCAGTATCAGGCAAAGCGCAATCGTTATGGGCAGCAGGCGGCAAAGCTTTGATGAGTGGAGTGTCCGATACGGTTATAGAATTATGAAGGCTGCTTGTGGCAATGTCTATGCAGGTCTGAGGTATAAGCAATCTTCTGAGCACTACTAAAATGTAAACTTGGATGCAAGAATACCAGACGATTGAAGCGAAGCCTTGGTAGTGCCTTTACTTAGTATTTCGAAGAACGAAATGCGGCGTTGATAATGTGGGCAGCCACGAGCTTAGAGATGTTATGGTATGTCTCGTCGACACAGTACTCATCGAGGTGATTCGAATGCAGGGCTTCTTCGAATTGTGTGGTTTTGAACTGCTTAGAGGAATATTCCGCTGAGACAAGGAATTTTGCTTGCAGGTCATATGCCAAGAGTCTACTAATTTGATGTACGAGATTTTGCATGTGCGTGTACTAATGGCGCAGCTTTCAGGTGAAACCAGAAGGAAGTCGGTAGTAGAAATTCAGACTTAGGCTGCATAAATGCACTCTAGAAACCTTTGAAATTGCCTTATGCCCTTCCCGATTCTGCTCATTGTTTGCATCCGTACGCATACATTGCATACTCAAACTTGACCTACAGAAATGTACTAGGTGCAGAGCTTTGCTCCTTTCATCAGGCGATCGGCGACCTAACCTGGCACGTGGAGCTGAATCCGTAAGCTTGCAGTGATCTTAGAGTATTTGTGTTATCTCGTCCTGCATTTCTTTGCAAGTACGTGTTAGAATCCATCATTCAATACTATACCTGTGCGCTTGGAAGAGCAGTGACCCAATGAAACATTTTCAGTTGCTTCAGTGCGCTCGGGGCGAGAATTGTTGCTTCTACGCCTGGACCTATTGTGCTCATGTCAATTTGAAATGCTGGCAACTACAGTGGCCGATGTTTTAAGGAACTTGCCGGGTCCTCAAGGACGGATGCAACTCAAATGAGAAGAAGTGCTTTGAGTCTAAATAGACGTTCACCCGCAGGCCAGGCAGACGATGGCCCTGATGGCTCGGTAGGATTCATCATAGATTTTTTGGATGCGTAGAGTTTTTCGTTGAAAGCTTTCAAAAAGGATTTCTCTATCACCAGTCGCTTGGGATATGGGCGCAAAGCACGCCACTGATATCCTTATCATCCCTTTCCAAATCCATGTAATTCCATTTAGCAAAGAGCTTGGATTGTATAGTCAATTAAGTCTAGTTTAAGCTTGCCTACTCTAGCCTTCTTGGACTGTTTAGTACTCCCCAGATAGGCGATGCTGAGATCGGCTGGCGCCCGGCGCCTGAGAAAAGCATTGAGACGATGCCCTGCTGGGGCAAAAATAGCCCAGAGAATTGCCTCGTGGACCTGGGACGTGACACACGAACGAGCACTCAGTCCCGCCGACTTGTTCGGAGGAAAGGCGCCAGTTGGAGCCTTAATTGGCCTTCTGGAGCGAATTCGCTAGCGCATTTGCAGCTCAAGTGCATTCTTTATGTGCCTCTGTGACTGCTGTGTACTTGTCTTTCTTTGCTTTTGGGAGAGTATTAACTAGACTAGACTAGACCAGATAGAACGCACCACCCCTATATTAATTATAAGCAGGAAAATGTGTTGACTGGGCTGGGTGCTCTTTTGCCTTAGAAATACATACGGTACTCATTTATTCTAAGGATGTCCTTTAGCCATTATGCATAGGAGTTAATAGAAGAGGGACGTGCCACAAGACAAGAAGACCCAGAAAGAAGCCTATTACCCAGCAAATAGAAATTTCACGTCTACGTGCAAATACATGCCAGCATCGAAATTACCTACATGTACCGAACTTATGATACGTAGACTACATCTAACCATTTAATAATGAAGTAAGTCTATTAATTTGTCCAAAGTCTACAAAGGCATTTGCCCTCGAAACAGTACAAACAACAAGACAGAACAAGATATCTATTTGAAAGAAAATGTACAGTGAGTATAACCTAATCTAATCTAATCAAAACAGTGGTGCATGCCGATGACGCAATGTCGAGTCCACGCTCCACGAATGCACTCCAAGACTGCATCAAATGCATCGAGGGGCTCTGCATGATGTACATCTCTGCATGATGTATATCGGGCACGTAGTGCTTGTCTGCGGGTGTACCAATGCGGCTGATTTGCGCCACAATGTCGACTCCACACACCATGAATGCGCTGCAAGACTGCATCAAATGCATCGAGGGGCTCTGCATGATGTATATCGGGCACGTAGTGCTTGTCTGCGGTGAGATCATGCGTCTTGGACCCGTGCACGAGCTCAATATGGAGAATCAGAACCGGTAGTTGGGTGCACCAATGCGGCTGATTTGCGCCACAATGTCGACTCCACGCACCATGAATGCGCTGCAAGACTGCATCAAATGCATCGAGGGGCTCTGCATGGTGTATATCGGGCACGTAGTGCTTGTCTGCGGTGAGATCATGCGTCTTGGACCCGTGCACGAGCTCAATATGGAG
>Ga0307979_1001305_pt1 | contig 17734 bp, 9 predicted proteins | sample OrgLakmetage1058_FD_201833 | JGI IMG/M metagenome (GOLD analysis project Ga0307979, IMG submission 201833) | Saline water microbial communities from Organic Lake, Antarctica - #1058 | ecosystem: Environmental > Aquatic > Non-marine Saline and Alkaline > Saline | place: Antarctica: Organic Lake...
CCTACTACCGTACTACGTACCGTAGAGGAGATAAAGCGGGTAGTGTCCTACTACCGTACTACGTACCGTAGAGGAGATAAAGCGGGTAGTGTCCTACTACCGTACTACGTACCGTAGAGGAGATAAACTTACTAAGCCCTTAACCGACATGTACATTTAGTTCTCGCTCTATTATATGTAGAGTTAGGTGATTCCGCAAAACGAAAATTCAGATGAACGAAAGAAGAAATTCGCGTTTACTAGTAGTCCTAGTACAAGTACAAAGAGAGTAGGCCGTCGGCCACAGCGACAGTAGGCGACAGTGGCACAGAAGCGAAAGGCGAAAGGCCAATGGCAATGGCCAGTGGTTGTGGTGCGAGCGCGATAGCCCACTGGCCCTCGGCGGTAAGCCGAATGTGAAGAAAAAGAAGAAAAAGATGAAGAAAAGAAGAGAGGCAAACCGCAATATCTCCAGGTACAGGCGCATCCGTGGAAGCGCACTATTCATAACACAAACCGCAGATTTAGCCCACGGCTGATAAAGACATTGAGCCGGTGCCCCACTGGAGCAGAAAAATTCCCGCCGGTGCCCCACGGGAGCAAAAAAATGTCCAGAGAGCTGCCTCATGTACCCATGTACCTGGGACGTGAAACACGGCGCTGCACTTTCAGAGCACGGAGGAGCGTGCCACTTTAGACCGCTACCATCACTTCCATGGCCACTCGGGTATGTGCGCCCGATTAGCTCCTTAGGTCTTGTTTGCGCTGCTTTGCTTTTCTTCTCTACCTGTTAGCCTTCTAATTCCGGCCCTTCGGGGCCTGTCTCAAACACAATGGGCACTCAGACCCCGCCGAATTGATCGGAGGGAAGACGCCAGAAAGAGCCTCCTGGAACACTGGAAAGAAGTACTGCTTAATCTGCTACTGGTTTTACTTATGATGAGATGGAGGGAAAGTATTAAACTAACAAACAGAAAGGCCCAGAGAAAGTGTGCTGGGCGCTGACCTCCACGGAGAACTTATTACGTTCAGACTCGAAAGATTGACTTAAAATGGAGTTGACAAAGACAATACAGTTGATACCCGCGAGGACTTACTCATGGCGGGGATGGAAACCCCAACCACCAATGCAAACAGCGTGCTTAAGGCAGGGTAAAGTGGCCGTGTCAGACTCCTGGAACACGCAGATAAATGCTACATGTACAAATATAAATCACCTCTGGGAAAGTGCTATCTCTTCCTTTGCCTTTCATTGCACTGAAGGAGTATAATCTAATCTAATCTTAAGCTTCAAGGTTCTGAGGTTGGCCGGCTGGACAAACACACAGCGCTCAACCCGCAGCCTGGGACCTGGTTCTGGGTATACGCAGCCCACTAAATGCTGTACTTGACTGAAAGCTTTTCTTGGGGTTCACGTAGCTATCGCAATGTGCCTCTTCGTCTTATCCAATGGGAGATAGAAACTCGGAGTTGCTGAAGGTGGTGCTGTTGTGCGCCCCTGTGGGTCCTGTGTAATAGCCTACCATTTTTGGGGAAAGTGCTAACTGAACTAGACTGAGCCCTTCCCTAGCAAACAAGGCACTAATTACCACCTGGCATCTGAGAAGCTGAACTTTGCTGAACCAAGAGGGGGTAAAATTGCCATGTTACCTTCGACATTTGACCTTCGACTAAACCACTAAACTGCTCAGCATCTAAAAAGAGCGAACTTAATGAGTACGGCCACAGCGGCCGTGTTCTTGCCCCTGTCATTGGCCGATACGGGGGTGCTTCCTCTGACCTCAGCCTCATCTTGGACCTCGTCACTCGGGAAATGGCTCGCAAACACACGGCATACTAAAACATGGGCGTTTCGGAAGCCAAAGCCTTGTTCAGACCGAAGCTTACATGCAGATGGAGCCGCGCAATTGCTCGGGGATGGGCGACTCTTCTTCTGGATCGCCTGAGGGACTTCGTTGTGGCCCCCTCCTCTGCCTTCGGGGCCTGTCTCAAAAAGACCCTGTACTGTACGTGTAGACGGAGATCCGTCGGAGACCGACGGACCGACGGATGGTGAACACCACGCAAGATGTCGAAACCACGTACGTGAGAAGTCGCAGTTGTTGCAGATCTTTCATCATCGTCAACTTACACTTCTGCCCCGATATCCTCAAACGCACTCCCTTCAAAATGCAGAAGTCATCCGCATGTTCACTCGAATTCCAACTCTCAAATGAAGCTGCGATGTCACCATACGATCGCACGTCCACCACGGGAGCTCAAACGAGGGCAACCCATGAATCTAATCCTCGGGCCAGGAAAAACGTTCGGGAAGAGTCAGCGGGCTTTACTTTGTCGCTTGACCACTTGCTGACCGACGCATGCGAGGTCGTGGACAAACGAAAGTCCAGCTTGATTCAATCAGACCTCACGGCAACCTCGCCTAAGACGGTGCTTTCGCCTAGGACTGAAACCGGCGTGGTTCACACGAACGCAGGCTTACTGCCCTCTGCGTCACCGGGCAGCAAACGCAAGTCCCACGAGGCCTTCGACCACGACGCGGTTGCCAACTTCCTCAACCACGGCGCATGGAACGATCTTTTGCCTCAAGCCGAAGACGGGAGCTCTGCTGCGGTCCTGAATGACACCGCATTGCTGTCGGCTGCAGCCACACTGGGGTTCGGTCCCATTCCTCCTGTTCAGTCAGAATCTTCTTCTTGTGCCATGTCGTCAAGCAGACCCCACAGGGTACGCGACACGAGAGCGACGAACTTAACAAATGAGGACAATGCACCACTGATGAGGCAGCCCGATCAAAAGCAGCGCGTACTTGCGCTGCATCCTGAAGAGGAAAGCGTGTACACGGACACTGCAAGCGCGGCACACCCACAAGTGGCACGCAGCTGGAACGACTTGGCACCGCAGCCCGCAGACACAAGTGAGAATACACAAGCAGTGCAAGGAGTCAGCGCTGATCTACCATTGAACCCGTCAGCGGTGCCACCTCCGGCTACCGCGGTATTGAAGAACTTGAACAGCGGAATCTCACCTTCGTCATCCTCTTTGACGGCGGTGACCGAGGCCAGCACAGCTTCAAGGTGGGCTGTACGTGACGCTGTTCCTGATGAGCGCGGTTGCTGCACCTTGAACACTGCCGCTAATGTGGAAGTAAAGAGAGATGAAACGATAACGGGCCTTGCCCCTGCTCATCAAAAGTTTGGTGATGCAAGCAGAATCCTCGATGGGTCGTCAGACTGCATCGCCTTCGCTTTAGCTGGCGTTCTCGCCTGAACAGCAAGAGCACGCACGATAAGGGAGCTCGCAATTGCGAGTTACATTTGTTTTCGTTGCTGCACCCAGCCGTTGCCCAGTTGTTTACGAAATAATTATTTATTCTAGATTGAGAAAGAAAAGTACGCAGTAGCAGTAGCCACAGAGGCATAAAGCACAAAGAAAAATATAAAACTAATAGCTCTTGAATGGCCCTGTGTGTTGTGCGCGAAAGCGGAGCCAAATGAACTATATAAGCGGAGCCAGCAGGAAGCCGGTTGCCGGATACAGGAATAGTATGTATTGGGAAACTGATTGTGGCAGCTAAACTCTAGCAATTTAGATTTAGATATCTGCAGTAACAGCATAATGGGCACAGGTATATTTATTGGGTTATTCGTCTAAAGCTAATACAAACGCCACGACCAAAGTTTCCCCGCAGAAGGACTTGAACAATATTCTAAGGCATCAAGAGGACTGAGAGGGCCTTCGTACTGCACGGCCTTGTTTTGAGCTCCGCCAGCAGGTAGAAGAAGCCGCCAGAGTTCATCTTGGAACACGACCAAACCGCAAGTCGATTCCCAAAACGCTGCTGCTGCCTGTGCGTTGCTCGCTCGCCAAAGCCTTTTGGCATACACAGGCGCAAAATTCTGCTCCCAAGCTGCTAAGAACCTCTTGTCGGCACCTCGGTTAGTCGTCGCGGCTTCTCTTACCAGGCGCCCACGAACAAAAGCTCTACGGAGATCGGCGAGCCCAGCAAAGATGGAATTCACGCCTACACCAAGTCGATACAGCGCGGTAACGGCGCTATCTCCCACCAAAATTGCTACGGCTGAAGCAGTATCACTGTGAGCCTCATCGTTCTTGCTACCAGTGAGGGGCACTACCGCTGCAGGACCAACACGGCGAATGGGCATGATGTGCATCGCAGCACCACAAGTTGTCACAGTGGCATTGCCCTTCGCAGAGCATCCACCGCATCTCAAGAGGCGGCGACGTAAGCTCAGCTCGTCTGCGAAAGGCTCTTCGAAGAGAAAATTGCAAACGGGCACCAAGAGAGGCCACGGCAGAGGCAAAACTGTTGATGCAGGGCCCGTCGTGTTGCTTTTAGCGGAAGCACCCACTTGAGCTACAGCCCTATCTCCCAAAATTTCCTCTGAAGACACGAAAGACGCTGCAGCCGTGGCGTCAAAAGCCACTTGAAGTTCGCAATGGCCATGGAAGAAGCGCTTGAACACTGACGTGACTTCGGGCACTGCCACCCGAACCGCAAACGGGTCAGAATTAGTGTCGCTGCGCAACTGAGGGCAGCGGCCAGTGGCAGCGTCCGTTGCAAAGCGCAAAATTGCTGTAGGGAAACGCAGTACATCGCCTACACTCACCTCAAGGATCTGTGAATTGTCAGACTGCTGGCTGCTCCTCGGCATGGGTACTTGAAACGTGGAGACGGAGTGCATGGAACAATTGAGCGATGCACGCACACGCGATTTGGCACCGTCTGCGCCAACGAGCACATCAAACGGAGGAGTTGTCAGTACTTCGAACCCATCTCCTTCATCGTCACCACACATTTGAGCTCCACCTCCTAGATTCTCTGCTCGCTCGTGTGTTCGCTTGTCTGTCTCAGCAGCTCTCAAGATTTCACACGGTGTCCGCGCAGCGAAAGCGAGAGTGCTCTCGAGGAAGCCTGCTGAAGCTAGAAAGCTATCTTTGCCTCTTTGCCGAACAATCCAGTGTTCGCTGTCGCGCCGAGCCGTGGCCACTACGGTCCACGCCTCGTGAGTGCTGTCGCTAGTGCTAGTGCCGCAGTTGTCGTAACGTATAGTAGATGATGAAGCTAGGCATGGCCCATGGCCTTCCACACCAAAGGCTAATGTGGCACCAGCGAGGAACAAGACTTTGGCTAGGAACGACTCAAGTTCAGCGCATCTTACCGTGACTATTTCGGAGACAGGGGCAGACTTAGCATCCTCACCCACATTTCCTGCATCATGGCATGCCACAACTCTACTCGTGGCCCAATCACTGCTGGCATCACACGAACCCATAATCCTACTCTCTGCCGTACTACTGGGGCTGCGCTCGTCAGCCGCCTCACTTTGCCGCTGCACCTGAGCCCGTTGATACCCAAAGCCCCAGCTCTTCAGCAAAGCTTGCGTAGGGCCCACGCCACCGAGGCCGTCGCCAACACTGCCGCTCTGCAAATACGCTTTGCTACTGCTGCCGTCTGGATCCGTGTCGTCGGTACTGAGGTCAAACCACACGGAGCGCTCGTACGCCGTGCGTCGCTCAAGCAGCAGCACATCGCAGCCTGCTTGCACAGCCGCAAGCCCGCTAACTAGGCCAGCAGGCCCGCCACCCACGACAACTACCGATGAGGCAGCTCGATGCGTACTCGTACGCGAAGAAAAATCATTTTGCAGTAGTGAACTGCGGAGTCGACGCAGAAATGCTAGCATCCGTACTATGCTTTGAGAACGAAGCGGGTTGGTGTTGCCAGTGAGTAGCCGAACACAGGCCGATATGTCGGCAGTTTCGAGTTCGGTACATGTAGCTACAGCCCATCTATCGTCACTGAAGCTTTTGATATCCCCATTTTCGAATGATGAGGATAGTGGTACGTGGTATAATGCAGCTTGCAGCGCGCGCCCCCGAGGTCCAGCCAGATCGCGCAATGGGTAATTTACACTTGTTGCGAATTCTACAAAATCATCAATCACTCTTTCAGTGTTTTCTACATCGTTCACATGGAACTTTGATGAAAGAAAAAACTTAGCAGCATATACCAATGCCGTAGTAGCCACAACAACGACAATACTTCGGGTCTGCATCACTTACTTAGAAGTCACCATGCATTCCATAGTTTCTAGGCCGATATTAAAAGTAGCTAGAGCATCAACCAAAGCAGTAATTCGACCTACGAGCACATTGACAATACTGATTCAAATTTGTTGAATCAACGCACTTGTGTGCCTAAACAAGGTTTTTCCTTAGGGTAGCGACCGCGCTACCGCACAAGAATGGGAGCTCCATTACTACAATAAAATAAGGATGAAGGATTTAAGAAAGTGCAAAGAAAAACGATGATGACACTCATGCGTCGGGTTCGGAAAGATTCATACAGATTGCTTCAAGAGCCGTCAAGGAACAGTTGTACTTCATCCCGGCAGGTCCATTTGGACGGCTTCTAATTGGCTGGGAAGCTTCTCAAAGGCAACTATCAAACCTTATTTTTACCTTAATCAACGGTAACTGAAGCATCTGCTGTTTCTCCTTTGAGATGCAGTTTCTTCTACACAACGTGGCTTCTTTACACCCCGTGCCCATCGAAGAAACGCAAATGAGGTGTTCGCAGGTTGATTCGCAAACACACGTGGAGGTGCCACACACTCTTCAAAGTGAGCTTGCTTGCACCGAACCGTTGGGAACGATGCGCGGTACATATGAGTCAGCATCTTCGTATCCGAATGACGCCGCCGTGGTGGCCACCCACTCTCAGGGCCCCCAAGGCCGCGTCGCAATCCACGAGCAAGACAACGACGAAAAGCACGACGACCAGGCCCGCCTCAAATCATCGTATGATGGAACAGAAAATGTGAATGTCCGACCGGCTGGGGAGAAATGCGGTGGCGATGATGATGAGGCTTCCAGCGGCGTCGCCAAGCGCGCGCGCACTACTCTTGAGAAGGAAATCGTGCCGCAGTCGCAATTCACCCAGCCAAACCCAACCTTTGCCGACGGCAACGTACTATCTAAGCCGCTTGGTAATTCAGCAATGATGGCCTTAATGAATGCCGCATCTATGGCAGTGGGGAGCGAAGGTTCTGTCGACAGCGAGGGGCAACATAATTCACAACACCTCGACATTGCAGGCGCAGGCTTGGCAGCATCGTCAATATCAACAGGAGCCCACGGTCCTCCACTTCTACTTGAGCAATCCGGGTATGCAGCTGGTTGGAACGGGCGAGCGCGCAGGCGCGCGAGTAGCCACGGTAGCAGCAGCAGTACCCACTCTGCCCGTGGGTCACGCGACCACGACAGAGGTAACAGAGACGACGCCGACGAGGAGAGTGGCGACGACAACGACAATGACAGCGAAGCGTCTGTGCGAGGGGGGCAACTAGGAGTAGACAGTTCGAGGGACGAGTTCATGCGAACCACGAGCTTCGTGCGAAAACTGTGAGTGGGCTGCGAAGGGGGGAGAGGGTCGGGAGGAGCCTTTTTTTCCAGCGAAGCCTTGCACCGCTTGAAGCCAGTCAAAATTTAGGAACAAGTGAAGTATCCATTCGCAATTACATTGCTTCATGTCATTAATTTTTGATAGCCACCACCTCCATTCCCATCACAATGTGCGTTCGCCTTCCCACATTCCTCCTTATCGCCTCTGTATGCAGATACGACATTTTCGACAACTCCGAGTTCAACCCGAGCCTCGTCCACTGGTCCGAAGACGGCAAGTCCATTTACTTCACCTCCGAACAGAGCGTTGAAACCCGGGTCTTGCCCGTGTACTTCAAGCACGGCAACTTCCGGTCCATGTGCCGCCAGCTCAACTCGTACTGCTTTCAGAAAATTTTCAACTCGGAAGGGACCATCGAGTTTCGCCACCCACTCTTCCAGCGGGGCCGCGAAGACTTGCTCCACCAAATCATTCGCAAAGACGCCCGCAAGCCCACCCACTTGCAGCCTCCGCCCAGCCATTTGCCCACGCACTTGCCCCCCGGTCGCGGTGGGCCCGGGGCTCCGTCGGCGGTTGCCGTGCAGCGAGACCGATTGCGCATGGTCCACCTTCAGCGCGAAGGCTTCGGATTCAGCAGCAGCAGCAGCAGTAGCAGCGGCCCTGCCAATTCCAACAACATCAATACCAACAACATCAACGCCAACGGCAATAGCAACAGTGACTTTGCATCCCATCTTATGATCCCGCCAGGCCTAATCTTGCCCCGGCCTGAAGCTTCTCCGAAATTAGGTTCCTCGCTTGGATCGCCAGGTTCGAATAGCGGATTCGGTGAACAAGAAGACAGGCTCCGTCGTGAAAATTCGTACTTGGCGGCCGAGTTGCGTGGTAAAGAAGCTGAAATTGCCAACGTCACGTCAGTAGCGGCGTCTCGGCAAGACCAGCTAGAAGTGTGCTACCAGCAGCAGCAGGTCTTGGTGCGGGAACGCGACCAAGCCGCCGAAGCGTGCCAGCAGCTGCAGCGCCAAGCCGCGGCGCTCACGCGCGAGTTGAACCAAGCGCGCCAGGAACGCGACTTGGCGATGCTGCAGTCGTCCATGGCCGCTTCCCTGCACGCGCAGCCTCACAACAGCATGCAGCCGCCGCTGTTGCACCGGCCGGCGATGCCACAGCAACCACCACCGCAGCCACCGCAACTACAGTACGCGCCACCAAACGTGCCGCATGTGTTGAGCCACCAGCACGCACCTTCGTTGGTGCATGGGCTGCCGCAGGCACCGCAGCCGCATCAGCAACAGCACGTACAGCAATCGTCGCCGCAGCACGTGCTGGGCTACCACCACGGTCCATCCTCGAGTCAAGGCCTGCCACAACAGCAACAGTCTACGCACAACTTCGTCGCTCCGCCAGGACAGTTGAGCGTGCACGCACCGTCTTTTGCGAGCATCAGTGGCGTTCCTTACTTAGACCACCACCAAGCGTTTCCGCCGCACCAATTCACCGGGCAAGGAATGATGTACTCCAGCAGCGGCAGCGGCGGAGGAGGAGGAGGACCTGAAAAAGCGGTGGCAAACATGGTGCAAAGCGACACCGACAGCAACACGCGTGCAGCGGGGGCGGAGCGGCGCGACGGCCCTGAACCGACAAGATCTACGATGGCTCTCTGATGGGCCCAGCTAAATAAGCCAATGTAAGCCAGCCAAGCATCTACCAATTACCAAATGCCAATTGCCAACTACCAGCACTACGAATTATTCAAATACCAAATGTCAAATGCCAGATGTGAAATATCAAATATCAAATATAAATTCAGACAGGCACTAATCACTTATCAACAATCGGCAATAGCGAAGTGCCCTAGAACTATAAGTTATATGCGAATTTGAGTTCTAAAAATACATGGGAGGAAACCCACGAGCAAATATGAATCGATAGCGCGGAGAACTCTAGAAACAGATGCAGGCTAGGTCGGGACGCAGAAACGACTTAAGTCCGGTTTGAAAATTATTTCATAAACAGTTTCCACTTTAGAGGATGGTAGAAGTATTATGCTTCCTGCCCTCTACACACTATCCTCTTTTACGATTTTGACTTGCGCGCAACGCACGCGCGTACACTTCTGCCCGCAGCATTGGCTTCTGTGTCATTTGGGTTTGTATTAGTTCGAGTTCGAGTTCGAGTTCAGTTAGGATTCCCGCGGGAAATTCCGCGGAATTCCCGCGAAAAGGGAAAATTTTACCAATCAGATGCGATTTCCGCGACGGGAATTAAGCAGTGCCTTTATGACCACGGCACGGAAATCCCGCGGAAAATCCGCCGCGGAAATACCACGTGAGGTGAATTTTTAGCCATCGCGCGGGAATTCCGCGGAAACTGGAATCGCAACCCTGGATACAGGAGGTAGGAGGGACAGGCACCAGCACTAAGATCAGGATCTTGAGTCCTAGATGCACCGGGCGCCAAGAAAAAACGCTTCATGCCCGCACATAAGTACATAAGTCTAAAGTCTGAAGTCTAAGGTTGAAGCCTGAAGAGTGGATTTCCGATTTTGGCCAGGGCTGGGCCAGGGGCCAGGGAACAGGTAGCAGGGAGAGGTAGATCAAAGACCAAGGCCAATAGACCAATATGCTGTGTTTAATGTCCGTGGGCTGTAGAGTTGTAGAGGTAGTAGTAGTGGTGGTAGTAGGGATGCTTTTGCCATAGGACATAGGAGCGACATCGCGCGGCCGAGCAGTCGGCTTAGCAACAAGGAAATCGCCGAAATCCATTAGCTATGAGTAAAAATTACTATACTTCCCTAAAATGTTATTGATATTGTTAATACTGTAAGACTTTTTGGGTTAGAGTTCAGTCTTTTAGTATAAACATTGAACGCTTAACAAAGGCAAGGAATACCACGTTTGTTTCTTATGGTATTCTAGCACTGTTGTTTTCCGTAGGACCTTTTGGCGTGTGCTTCAGTTGACGCCAGCCGCCGTTGGCAAGCCAGTGCGCTACCGGCAGATCCTCACCCAACTGATGCTCAGCTTCGGCGATGGCGACGTCCTCGGCAGCAGCGCTGGTCTCGGCAGCGAGCAAAGAAGCAGCCACCCAATTCTGAGCGAGACTGGAGGCGGTAGCAGCGATGCTGGGCTCAGCAGCCCAAACACTTGCAAGGTACATGCACTCAGCACTTGAATTACTGGGTGCCGAGTCACCATCCGAAGCAGGCAGGCCTCCAGCAACAGCAGAGGCATGCGCGGTATCGTTGGCATGGCAGCCATCTGCGTTCAGCTTTTGGCATGCAGTAGCAGCAACCGCTGCGGTGCCGCCGCTGCTGCGCGTCGCTGCAAGCTTGCTTTCCCACTGGTCTCGATACGGTACCTGGCCACCGCGCAAGTCGGCGCTCAGCGCATTGAGCAGCGCCTTCAACCGCTTGCGCCGCGCGCCCTCGGCAACGACGGCAGGCTGTGGATGGCCGCGTCGAGGGGCACCGGGCGCAGGCTGAGGCAAAAGCGAAGCCCGTGCAGAGGCGTGGCATGGTGGGGCGCGGTCGTTCGAGCCGAGCAAGTGCCTCAAGTGTTCGAGTTCGCGCTTTGCAGCGGCACCCTCTGCAGCCACTGACTCCATTTGCGCGGCAAGCCATTTGATGTGCCGATGCAATTGGGCGGCATCTGAGACGTTGTAAATGGTGTCAGCCTGGTGTTTCTCACTTTGGGCTCCTGCACCGCTTGTTACCCATGCAGCTGAGCCCGGCAGAGCTTCACTAAACTCCTCAGTGCTACCATTTTCTCTCGCCAATGCGCGTGCCTTTTGACGCTTTTTCAGCGACGCTTTACGCCTCTTGAATTTGTCGTGCGACTGCTCGTCGTCTTCGTCTTCTTCCACTACGTCGACCTTGCTAGTCCCTTCCTCAATGGCAAGTTCTTTGAGGAGAACCACAAACAATTTCATGAACGCTTCCGGGTCTTGTACGTGCTCGTTTGGAGGCAAATCAAGTTTCAATGCCATAGCCGAGGTGAGACGACTGAAAAATGTCATTAACTCTGACAAGTCAATGGTACCGTCATCGGACTTGTCAACGTGCATGAAGAGATTTCGGATCAAGGATGGAGTGGCGTGCCGTAAGATGTCATCGCTAAGGGCAGTAAATGCAGGAATCAGTTCGATGGGCTCGAGGTGGCCATCCCCGGAGACGTCTAAATTTTCAAAGAGCTCGGTAAATAATTGCACCCGGTCATCATGCAAATACTCAGGTGAAAGCTCCACTGCAGCCTCAACTTTGGTAGCAATCTTTGCGCGAGCTTCTTTGTTGTTGCCCATGTGAACTGTAGATGCTGTGATCACGGCAGTTAATAAGGTCGGCAGCATCAGCCCGCCGAAGGTCACCACAGTCAAGAAGTACAAAACTGCCAGGCCGCCGCTCGCAAAGCTCTGCGTGCACTTTGCAGGCAAATGGTAAAACGAGGGACCCATGAGGCCACTTGTGTCACTAAAAGTCCCATACCCATAATTGGCACAGCCATATATATTCACGTTCATAGGAAGTTCCCAGTTGTTCAAAGTCTCGACCATCCAGAGCGTGCTCAAGCTCCGCATGATATCTCCAAAGAAAAACGGATCATTGTCGCGGAACGCAATCATACCACCGATGGCAAACAAGTAATTGAAGAGTATAAAGAAGACAAACACCCACAACATAGAGCGCATACCGTACAACAAAGACTCCATCACCAACTGCAACCGTGGTAGGCGCCCGGCAAGCTTAAAAACTTGCGCAAGTCGCAGTAATCGCGCAAGTTGAATGACCGGGTTTGTGCTGCCCCCAGATAAAAGAGAGGCCACGCCACCGCTGGCGATAATAAAGTCAAAAAGGTTCCAGCCGTCCGTAAAATAGATCCATGGCTTGGTGCCTTCAGCAATGATTTTGATGACGCACTCAGAGGCAAACACCCAGACGCACACCGTCTGAAGCAAACCAACAATAGGGTTGTTACGCAACGTCGTCTCAACACCTACCAACAAAGCGTACATCGATATCAACACCACCAAGGTCATTGTGTACAGGTCGGAGGCGACGAAGTCGCGGCAGTGCTGCCCCAAGGCCAAATAGGGCTTGAACAGGAAAGCGAAGCGCTGCCGCCGGCTGTTTATGCGCATCGCATTACCAGGCACGTCTTCAGGGTCAACTTCCACTTTGCCCCGAATGGCATTTCGCATCAAGTGGGCCATCGTGGCACGAGTGCTGCTTTCTGCGCCGAACACGAACTCTTCTTCTTCGAACTGGGACTTGGCACCCTCGTTGGCTTTGGTTAATTCGCGCTGGAGCCGACCTCGCACGCGCTGGCTCACCCGTGGCTTTTTCGAAATAACCGGCTCCAGCAATTCGACTTGAGGCAAACCAGTATCGAAGTCGTAGACAGGGACTTTGCCACTCTTGCCGCCGTAAACATAGCGCATGTAGATGATGGGTTGGTTCTTGTGGCTTTGCTGAAGCCGCTCGTCTCGCAATTGTCGCAGATTTGATTCATGCACTCCGGTCATGGTAACCTGCATAGCAATCGTCACAACGCCGACCAGCAAGCTCAGAATCACGTAAGAGCTCAAGAGCGTGAAGGAGAAGAACACGATAAATGCTGCGACGGGACTAGCGGTAGGTTTGGAGCAAACAAAGGCCGGAAACTCGCCCAAGAAAGAAGGGCGAGACAAGATGTCGAACGAGCCTGCAGCGTCGCTCCCAAGCCCTCCCCACTTGTCGTCGTCCAACACGCTGGCATCCGTAACAAGTGCCGTTGTTTCTCGCCCAGCAGGCATCACGTAAGCACCACCAGGAAATTTGTCGCACCCATACCAATTAATGTACAATAGTTCTTGCCAGTTTGCGAGCGTTGTGGTGCGATAAAGGCTCAGCATAGCGGTAGTGAGGTCGCCGAAGTGAGCTGGATCGTTATCCGCAAACATGTAAATTGCGAGGATAGCGTAAATGTAAAACAAGAGCAAAAGAAGGGCACCGATATAAGTAAATGAATCTAGTCCTATGGCAAAGCCTTCTAGAATGACTCTGAGTTCTTCGAATCGCTGCATGAGGCTCAAGAGGCGAAGAGCACGAAACAAGCGCAGAAGCGCGACCACTCCACCCGCAGCCTCAGTGCCGCTGATAACGTCGTAGGCAAAAATGGCCGACGAATAGGAGACAAAGAAGTCAAAGCAGTTCCAGCGTGCACGAGTGTCCCAATTGAAGGCTAGAACCGAACGCCATGAAGACTCTGGTCGCTCGTTCGCCACACCGGTTTCAATCTTCTCGCTTTTGTTAGGAATCAGACCGTCACCGATAAAATAGCGCCATGGCGTAGAACCTTCGCTCATAATATTTATCAGGCATTCCAAGCAGAATACATGAACAATGATAAAGTCTAGGCGGTTGACAGGCGCATTTGGATGCGCCTTGTAATAATCTGGACTGTCTTCTTGAATCCCAGTGAGCACTGCGGACGTAAGAATTAATGTCCCAGAGAATAGTTCAAAGGACGATGTGTCCACAACGGCTTCATCTAGCCATACTGCGAAGCGGTCATAAGCGCCCGATGCGACAAAATCTTCGTCTGTACCTTGGACCTTCTTGCCATCTTCGTTAGGTCGCCTCAACGACGCAATCACGTCATTCCGCAATTCTTCCTGTGCGCGCTCGTTCATGGTTACGCAAGCTCAACCATCCATTCAATATTTTTTTAGGGGGACCGTAGTATAGGATAAGAGCAGTAAATTAAAATGCAACAAGGTCGCAGCGGTGAACGAATATTCAACCGGTATGACTAAATGAGGGCCACATGGCCATGTGCAGCTGAAGTACCGAAGGAAGAACAGGCAACAGGCAACAGGCAACACCAGCCAGAACGCAACCAAGAAGCCAAGAAGCCAAGCAAGACGACGGACGATTTTTGCTGGCTCGGTAATTTTTGAGAATTTCTTGTCCAACCAGTTTTTCGTCTGGTCGGTTCACACATTCGGGACAACTTATCTTACTTTTGGAGCGCATAAAGCTAAGAGCGTGAGCGTGGGTCAATTGTTGTACGGGCGGTCGTGCATAAACTCTGCTCTCTATGGCTTCGGTGGAGAGTATTTCGGTGAGTGTTCAAAGAGCAAGTATAGGCATGAAACTTGGGCTGCTATAGAGCGATCGCAGCCGAAGCACCTAGAAGTCTTTTGTACCACCTGAGCTCTAAGCTCAGATTATTCTAAATATGGTTTTCACGGCACTATCTACACGTTGCGTTTGCAGGCCTGGAATGACGTTTTAACAGGAGAGCTGAACACTTTGTGGCTACTCCTTGGTTCAATTCTCGGTAAGGCGGGAGATGAGAGAAGGGATCTAATATCGAATTATTCGGGCAAATACGCCGCAATGCGGCCGTAGAGCTGCGTCTGCAAATTCATGCGCGCTATCCTAATTCAAGACTTCTAAAATCCTTTCGTGTTTTCTTTGACGCCTGGGCCGCCAGTTACTGATCTACCTACTAAATTGGTGTCATCGCCTTTTTTTACTTTGTGTTCGCGGGCGTTCGTTACTTTTTACCGGTCTGCGCGTTTCACACACGCTTCTATTTCTCTCTCGCCTATTTTTTTTTCTTCCGGCCGTTCTCACGGCAATCACTAGTATTTTTCATGCAAACGGGCTTTGCGATGCTGGAAGTGGGCTGCGTAGACTCCAAGAACACGCGCAACATTTTGCTGAAAAACGTGCTGGATGCTAGCTTGGGCGCGATCGTGTGGTGAGAGACGCTACTTAATAATTCAAGATGAAAATGGCGAGCAAAACGGAGTGACGAGAGGGCAGGGGGGTGGTAGCGCGCGATTTTTGGCTGAATGGACGAGAATCTTGCGCCACCTGTATTCTCAGCGCTATATCGCTACTGCAGCTATGTCTCTCTCGTGTTCTTGTCACAAGAATTACCGACTGGAAAATCGTTTGCCCACTTATTCTTCCCCATTTAATATTAGCGGTAAGTGCTCATGTGCCCTGTATGATATTGATTCCCCTCAGGTGGACGCTTGGGTATGGGTTTGCTACAGGGAGCTCCTCTACGGGCTACATCGGCACCAATTCTTTCTTCCTTGACGAAGCTTCTTTTAAGGTGCGCTACTCTCTGTCCGTATTGGTTTTGGCTTTATTGCGGCTCTTGGCTACCTAGGCTCCTCTTCAACTCTTACTTTCAATCGTAGCTGTGCCACTCCTTGCTGAATTGCCTCTCACTCGGCATGTACTCTCTCTCTGTTGTAGGGCGATGGCGATGGGTACTTGTACGGGAGTTGGCTCTTTCAGTGGGCGTTTGCGGCCACTGCCGCTACGATTGTCTCGGGCGCCGTCGCGGAGCGGTGCACGTTGACGGCGTATTTGGCCTACGCCCTCAGCCTCATGGGCGTCATTTACCCCGTGGTGGTTCAGGTGCACTGCTACAGATAGTACTTGATTCCTGTTCCTCTTCTATAAAAATCAAACACGAGCGTTTCGTCACCGGTCGATGTGTCAACCACAGTAGTTCTGGAGGGACTTCTGTGCACAGCATTTTTACTACTGCATCAAATTGTCTCGGGCCGTTTTAATCGCCAACTCCACCGAAAACTGCCTTAAAACAGGTGGCGTGGGGCGCAGACGGCGAAATGTCCAAGTTTTCGGGGTCCGACAACAAGGACGACTACTTCGTGGGGTGTGGGGTCTTGGACTTTGCGGGCAGCGGCGTGGTGCACATGACGGGGGGCGTGGCGGCTCTGGTAGGAGCTACAGTGATTGGCCCGCGCAAATCGTTCAAAGAAGGCAACGTGCAGGTGATGTTGGCTTGGTGGGCGGAAGTTGGCGCGTTGATGGACTCATGGATTTTTCTTGCTTTGTGCTCGAATGTTGTCCACCTCGCTCAATATACGTTAATCCCTCGTTGGTTAAGCGTGATTTTTTTACTTTCTTTCCTCACAGGTGCCCACCTACGGCCCGGTGTTCCAAACGCTGGGCACTTTGATCCTGTGGTTCGGGTGGTACGGCTTCAACGGCATGTCGACTCTCGCGATTGTGGGCTACGGCCAGGTCGCCGCCAAGACGATGGTTACTACCACGGTACGAGTGTGTGTTCGTGCAAGGAATGGGAAAATGTAGTCGAGAGGGGGAATCCTTCGTTAGTGCTTCAAGGATTTGGAGGGTAAAGAATAGCAGAAACGCGAGAGGTAAACGGTTTTGGAAATTGTGTGGTGGAGGAAGCCGACAGATTTCCGTGACTCGTTCCCCCTCTTCCTCCTTCTTCCTCCCTTTTCCTGTTTTCAGATCTCCGCAGCGTGCGGTGCAGTTGGCACCCTCTCCCTGGGCACCGTCCTCGAGTCGTTGCACGCGAAAGCGACAGGGGGCAAAGCTTCGATCAAGCTGGAATACGCCAACAATGGGGTGCTGGCAGGCCTGGTCGCCATTACAGCGGGCTGCTCGGTAAATAGTGGACCCTACTTCACATGCGCTTAAGCTCACTCAGGGTGGCCTTTTGTAGTGTCCCATTCGTAAAAGGGCGCATCTCGGCCTAAACACTCGCGTTCTTCTTGTCCTATCTTCTTCTCAAGTCTCATTCTAGACCTTTACGTGCCACCCTTTTCCCCTTCGACAGGTGGTGGAGCCGTATGCGGCAGCCATCATTGGCATCGGCGCTTCGGTGGTCTATTACTTTTCCAGCAAGTTCCTGAAGAAGTGCGGGGTGGATGACGTTGTCGACGCCGCGCCGGTGCACTTCTTCTGTGGGGCCTACGGCCTCGTGATGGCGAGCTTGTTTGCGACCAAGGAAAACTACGCCAAGGCCTACGGAGCCAACTACGACGGCCAAGACACCCAGTGCGCGGGCCTGTTTTACGGGGGCGACGGGTCGCAGTTTACGGCAAACGTGACGTTCATTGTGTTTGTCACCGTCTGGGTGGGGGTGACCACCCTGGTGCTGTTTGGGGTGTTGCGGCTCTTTGGCCTCTTGCGAGTGAGCGACGAAGTGGAAGAAGATGGTATGGACTCGTCCGAGCACGGGGCCCCAAAAGCCCGAGGAGGGGGGCGCTCGGAAGGTGCTGGCCTGTGAGCGCACAAAGAGAAAAATAGAGAGAGGGGTTAGGGGGTAGTGTAATATGGTGGCTCAAAGGTTTTCGTGTTGGTCTTCTAATTCAGCCCTGCCTATACGCTAGGCGCTACGTTCGGATTTCTGCGTGAATCACGTTTTAACATTTCTTAACCACGCGGGATTATTTTTGAGACAGGCCCCGAAGGGCCGGAATTAGAAGACTAACAGGTAGAGAAGAAAAGCAAAGCAGCGCAAACAAGACCTAAGAAGCTAATCAGGC
>Ga0307979_1001307_pt1 | contig 17726 bp, 17 predicted proteins | sample OrgLakmetage1058_FD_201833 | JGI IMG/M metagenome (GOLD analysis project Ga0307979, IMG submission 201833) | Saline water microbial communities from Organic Lake, Antarctica - #1058 | ecosystem: Environmental > Aquatic > Non-marine Saline and Alkaline > Saline | place: Antarctica: Organic Lake...
AAAGCCACTCTGAGGGGAGGGAAAGCTGCATTGTACTTAGCCTGTACCCCCAAGGGCGATCAATAGAAAGTTTAGTGTGAAAAATGTTGTGAGATAGTGTTGTGAGATGTAGTGAGTGTATGGGCTCCCACCAACCACAAACATTTCGCCCCCTCCCAAAGGAGTAAATAATGCAATTCTTTCCAAATGCTCGTGCAGTGAATGAATGACAGAGGATGATGACTCCTACGCTCCTACGCTAGCTAGCTAGCTAACTTAGTAGGTCTTTCAGGGGAGTTGCAATGGAGCTGCTGTTAGAGAGACCTACGGCGCGGCCTGTTGCAGAAAATCCCTCTGTTTTTGACATGTCTGCTGCAGTTACTTTATACAGAACCAATACAAAGTAATCAGGTAGAGCGCGACTGGTAACAATTTAATCCTGCTGAAATCTAGATGAGCAAGGAGAATTTTTCAATGACTACTGATCAAGACTCCGCTCCGCCACGTCAAGGGCATTCTGGGTTGATTCACTGGGAAAGAGATAATGACAACCAGCGGCAAAGCAGGCGGCTCGCACCAACGACTGACATTCGAAGCCCTCAAGACATCCTTTACTCCCTGGTCTTTCTTGTCCTTGGCTTAGTTTATTTGAGTGACCGCAATAATGCCGAAGTGGCCATAGCATTTTGGTGCACAGTGGCGGTTGGCGTGTGTTTCTATGGGACTTTAATCTGCTCGAAATGGCGACGCGAGCGTTTAGAACATGCTACAGCTGTAAAAAGAGAAGCCGAGGCGCGGGCCACTGCTCGGGAAATAGCCCGATTAGCAAGAGAAGAGACCTTACTTGAGCAGCCCCGTCCGCAAGGAGTCGAAGTTAGGCCGCGAGCCACGGGGAGGCTGCAACTTCCTGGAAATAATATTGCACTGCCTCAAGGGAACAGCCCAAGAGGTGCCGATACGCCTATTGCTGCTCTTACTCCTGTCCGCTACCGAAAGTTGAGACACTTGCATCGGAGTGTAAACAGCCGTAGTGCTCCATCTGGTGCTACTGGTGTCAAAGCTGGTGCTGCTGGCAAAGAAAATGAGCGACGTTGCCCTGTGTGCCAAGATAACTTTAGTGGATCAGACGAAGTGTATGAGCTTGGGTGTACACATGTCTTCCATTCGACGTGTCTGAAAAAGTGGCTTGACGAAGCGAATGGCACTTGTCCCGTTTGTCGAGCTGCTGTGCAAAGCTCCATTCCACCGCCAACTTCGAGACTGAGCACCCGAAAGAGTGGAAGACTTCCTTAATTAGACCACCTAAGCGCGTGGCTACTAAATCTAAATTTGCGCCAAAAGCATGGGTCCTGCAACGAGATTTCCTGATGATGCTGTGAATAAAGATCGGAGATCAGATATCGCAAAATAAGGCACCATTTCGATGAACATGCCGATGTAGAGACAGCATTGGGCTCTTTTACCTCGCTTCATATCGAATTAATAGCCAATGTACATTTAAAAGGCCTAGGTAAGAGCAGCCTGGGTGTGCTTTCCCTTGTTCGGCGAGTGACCGCACAGCCAGCCCAGCCGACTCGGACTCACCAGCCCAGAGCAAAGCGGCACAATATGGTATTATATATTAATATCGACATCCGAGATGGCCGGGGCTAATGATGAACATTGCATTACGCAAAAGGGCACTCACTCACTCACTCCAGTCAGACTTGTTCTGGAGGACTCATCATTACGCAGCTTTTTGCTATTTGTTGATGTTTCTTTGCAATTGGGGGGTGTAATCTTATCTAATCCAATATAATCCACAATTACAAAGAAACATCAACAAATAGCAAAAAACTGCGTATAGGTGAATTCTCCAGAACAAGCCTGACTGAACTAAGTGAGTGGCCTTTTGCGTTATGCAATGTTCATCTTTACTCCCATAAACCCTGTAGGATCAAGTCTCTGAAGCAGGCATAGGCATAGGCTTCGAGTACGTCCGTGATCTCCAGATCTCCACTCCAACCTATCCTCTGCTATGGCACACCATTCCTTGTAGTTGACCGGAAGCCCTTCGCACTTTGCACATTGGGGCCATCTTTAATGTCCGACCCCATGTCATCAACTGCCTCGGCGCCCGAATAATTGGGAGTAAAATCTAATCTAATCTATGTGCGGGATATATCCGGTGCCCGGTGTGTAGTGATTTAAGCTATACATCGAAAAGTAACGCCGTTATGCGGCTTTCCAAGAAACGGGGACTAACTCGTAGCTAAAGGTGGGTCACTTCTAAAAACCACCATATATTACATATAACATATGCCGGACAGTCCGCGCTACGTATTTGTATTTTACAGATATTACTGAAGCACGAGAAAACTAGCCCAAGTATTTAACCCCTTCTCGAGTTGTGATTTATTAGGTTTTCTCACATGCGATTCTAGATCCCTCTTGTTCGTCTGAAGTTCAAGTAAACGGATTTAAGGCCCCCTGGGATATGTTATGGGACGACCGCGAGGCCCGATGAGAAGCAATCGCCCATCTGCCCATTCGGGCACGAGATTGTTGAACTTCAAGTTGTGCCTTCTTGAGCTCCATCTCGGCTTGTTCCACTGCTTCAATGATACTTCCGAGAGACTCGAGAGAATTGTTCAGGAGACGCAACGTGCATCGTGTTTTAGGTTCCTTGTAAACAAGAAACGATATAATTGACTTCTTGATATGCGAATGACCATCGTGCGCTACTTTCGTGCGAAAAGGAAACGAACTTTTTCCAACCAAAGGATGAAACATTGCCGAATAGCACGCACTGCTGTCTTTCAGGCGCGATGAAATCCAAGCCGCTAGCTCCTTACGCGAAACATCCGGAAGTAGTTTCAACCACTGAACGGGTGCGATAATAGGCAAGCTACTGACGATGTAGTTTTGGATTACGGCTACAGAGCCTGAGCTTGCAATGCCCTGCATTCCTCGAACTTCATCGAGGTATGAAGTGATTGTTTCAAATCCACCGATTGAAGCGAAGTGAATGATTGAGAAGCCATCCGGTGTTACCGTTTCGAAATCTACTCCGAGCTCGGCCAACAGTTTTATAGTTGTTGCGTGCCCATTTAAGGCAGCCACCGCCGCTGCTGTCCGCCCGTCTTTGCCAACGGCGTCTATGCGAGCCCCGAAGTCAGATGCTAGAATGTCAATAATATCATTGTAACCATGCTGTGCAGCGATAAGGAGCGGTGTATACCCATCGTTGCACTCCGCGTCAATATTGGATCCCAATTCGCATAGAAGTCGGACCGTGGGCACCGCGTTGTCATCAGCGGCTAAGTGCAACGGCGTCAATCCCAGCTTATCAGCTTGGTCCAAGTCAGCTCCAAGTTCAAAGAGAACCAGGAGTACCGAATCGATATCAATTCCAGCGTCTTTATACATCGAGTCACGAAATACTGCTGAGGCACAAGACCAGCCATCATGCGTAGTACTCGAATTCACGCTAGCTCCGAGATCAACCAAAACTCTGATAGTAGATTTGTGACCATAAGTGCATGCAGCATGAATTGGCTGGAAACCATCAATGTCGCTCAAAGACAAATTATATCCATACTCGACTAGGATCTGGATTATCTCGTCGTACCCACATTCTGCTGCACAACAAAGAGGAGGTCTACACCAATGAGGGTCTGTTGAGACTTGTGCCCCGTGCAGGAGCAACAATCTAACGATGTCAGTGTGCCCATCCTGAATTGCGCGCTCCAGTGACGTATCAGCATCCACTCCTCCTGGGGTATCAACTTCCGCTCCAAGAGATAATAGGAGTTCAACCGTAGATGAATATCCCTCGATAGTTGCAATGAATAACGCAGGAGATTCTTCATTACAAGATTCCATCAAGATCTCACGAGGAGGACCTATATCGCCGCAAATTTCGTCCAAAATATCCGTAATCGACACACCAGCAAACTTGTTCGGCTCTAAGATTTGGCCTCTTTTACACAAGTCCAGCACCTCGCTGTATGCTTGCGCAGGTGGCGGTGGTGGATATATCTCGTCAACGTCCACGTGAATTTCGGAGACCAGCAATTTGACGACACTGTTACTGCTTGAAGCTGCGGCCCAATGCAAGATACCAACATCATGGCCAAATTCTTCTTGTATGTCTCGTAAGTTCGTCGGCAAGGCAAATTCCTTTACAAGTAATCGTACAATTTCTTCCAAGCCATAAACAGTAGCGCCTATCATAGATAAGAAAGCAAAGCCTCTAGGGTTTGAGCTGCTGATACATAGGCTCTTGACTTCCCCTGCATCGTCTTCCATCATAGCAAGATTCAAATCTTGAGCGCAAATCAATACTTTGATCGCTTCGGGCGATCTGAACGAGTCAGCATCGCAGCCGGTTACGCAGTTTATACTCGATGAGTCAGACATATTCGCTAGAATCAACTGGGAGGTCAACGAGGGTTTAATGACACTTCTACAATGAGTGGGTGTCTAATAAATGCAGCAAGACCTTGGGAGTGGGGCTGTATCAGGATTATTGCAAAAGGTTTAAAACGAGGACAACTCCATTTTTGGCTATATCAAATCCATTATTAGAACGACTTTAAGTGGCTAACTCGTAGATATTGACTACTGTGGCTAGCCAGGGATTGCGGCCTTCTAAGTATCAATCTCTGAAGCAATTCAGCTTTAGATCTAGCAGCTGCAGCTAAGTGACTATCTAGCTACTCGCGGATTTTAGCCAACATACCACCACAGGGTAATCATGATAGGTTGGCTGTTGACTATTGTCGCTGTCGTTTACTGCTCTTTTTTTTAAAGTAGACTAGCCAAGTAGCTACTGCTAAACTGTCCTACTGTAGCTTGCGTGTCGGCTTTCTGACACTTGAAATTGGAAACGTTTTTACAGCTCGGAAAGTCTGAAACACCGTATTTCACAATAATTCAACGAACGTTCTTCCTTCGATTGAACTTTCTATGGACGATTGTTTGACAAAACTTCCTTTGACTACCTCTTCTTCAAACTCGCGCTACTTAGCCACAATTTTACAACTTGGGAGTGCCAATGAAGTCTTCTCTATGGCTACTTTGTCTAGCACTAGCACCTCTTACAATTGCCCTTGTGATTGTTCGTCCGAGTCGTGAGCGCCACATTTTCACACGACCTCTAATAAGCCAAAGAGCGGCGTCGAAGTGCGAGACTACTTCATCGACTGTCACAGCAAAAGAGATTGTGCACGCTGCAAGAAAAGAACTGACAAGCGAGGTATGATTCTAATTTCAATTTTCGGTCATCGCAATAAATAGCTCGTCTATTTGGCGCATATCTGCTGATGATGAAATTTCATGTATAGGAAAGAAATGATACCTACTGTTCAAGAAGACATCATTTTACCATGGAGAAGATGTCTAGCCTGTATGCGTTACGAGTTCGATCTGTTGGTTTTAGTTCTACATGATTCATTCTTTAAACCAAACTCTTCGCAGTATGATGCAATCGACTTACGCACGCAGCGGCATCTCGATCGAGTGCTGGCAGCTCTTCGCGAGCAGCGCGTGGGTCCCTCCGAACTCAGCGGCGGGCTGGATGGGTATGCACACGGCGACCTCGGGCGCGAAGCAATTGACGGTAAAGTGTTAGTTTATTCATGCATGATATATACTTCTGATGATGCCCGCGAGTACAGCTGTGACGCTAGCCTTTAGGCGCATCATCCTACGTATATATCTATCAAGCCTTATCCGAGCTCCATGCAAATTCGTGAAATGATGAGCTTAAAGAAGGTTGGAACGTTGTAGGTGTTTTCGCAGCGGTGCTTGGTGCTGATGCTGCCTTAGTGCGGTCTCAGATATTCAGCGGCACCCATGCGATTGCGTGCGCCCTCTTTGGAGTTTTGCGCCCTGGTGACACCATGCTCGCTGTGAGTGGCCCGCCTTACGACACGTTAGAAGAAGTCATTGGGCAGCGGCGGCCAACAGAAGGCAGCAGCAGTGATAGTTCTTGTGATGGTGAGATAAGTTCTGAAGAGTCTCCTGGCCCGTTTGCTGCGCTGCCGTTAGACGGCAACTTGAAAGAATGGGGCATTGATTACCAAGAAGTCAACCTGACCACGGACGGTTACTTCAACCTGCCTGCCATCGACGCAGCGCTGTACAGCAACCCTAACGTAAACATGCTGTCCTTGCGTTGAAAGGTTATATCAATCAAGGTCCTTACAGCGTGTCTTTATTCATTAAAGGTGCGGCTCTTACATGTGCAACGGTCTTGCGGCTACCAGTGGCGACCGTCCATTCCTATCGCTGAAATCGAAAGGCTCTGCGTTCACATTAAGGCTCGCAACAATGCTCGCCGCACTGCTGCCGCTACACTTGGTGAAGAAGCTACCTTTCAACCACTTGTTGTGTTTGTGGACAACTGTTATGGAGAGTTTGTCGAAGATTTGGAGCCATGTGCGGTGGGCGCAGATTTGTGTGCTGGCAGCCTCATCAAGAACTTGGGTAATATCTTCAGCAGATATTGCACAGATTCATTGCACTTTGTCTCCATCGCCTCAACTGCCTGTTACTGTAGGTTAACTCAGCTTCTTGTTTGCTGTACACTACATTAGGTGGCACGCTCGCTAGAACGGGTGGGTACGTGGCAGGCAAAGGTCCGTTGGTGCAAGCAGCTGCGCGGCGGCTCTCGGCTCCTGGCGTAGGCGGCGGTGCAACCCTGGGCCAAAACAAGTGGATTCTGCAGGGTTTGTTTCAGGCGCCAGGCACTGTGGGGGAGTCTGTCAAAGGTGCCCTGCTGCTCGCGCAAGTACTCGGCGAGCACTTTGGGTTCCCTTGCAACCCTCCGCCGCTGGCAGCCCTTGCCACCGCACATAACGCCGCGCCAGCAACGACATCAGAGGCAGATGGTTCAAATTCAGCAACAAAGGCGGTTGCTTCATTACAGCAGGAGGAAAGAATTCGGCCTCGCACAGACATCGTGCAAGCAGTGCAGCTGGGTGGCCGCCAGGAGCTCATTGCGTTTTGTGAAGCAATGCAGCGCCATTCGCCCGTTGGGTCCTACATTCGGCCCACGCCGGGCGTGACGCCAGGCTACGGCGGTGAAGTCATCTTTGCTGACGGTAGTTTTGTAGACGGTGCAACGGCAGAGCTCTCGTGCGACGGGCCCCTTCGCGAGCCGTACACTGTATTTGTGCAAGGTGGCACGCACCACATGCACTGGGCGCTAGTACTCGAAGCGGTTGTGGCCGATCTCCTCAAGTCACGCGATGAACAGGGTGGATCTCCAAGCCAATATCCTTTGTTCTAGACATGGCGATTGCCTTTACCTCATATATCATAACAAAGAAGCAGCACCAATATCTTTACGATGGCGGGTGTCGGGAATATAAAAAACTAAAACCCGAAATGTTTCCTAATTTACATCCTAGTCAAACCACATGATAACTGCTACTGCGGGCTAAACCCAGCAGCTAGTATAGTAAAGGTAAGTTTCTGAGCCCTCTTTTTTCATCTCCGGGGAATCGGAATCGGAATCAGAATCGCCATCTCTTTAGACTTTAGAACTGAATAGGAACCTAGGTTTGAATTCCCGAGAATTTTTTTTCCCATTCAGACGAGCTTTCCGCAAAGGGAGTTTAGCAGCGCCTTTATGACCACGATACAGAAAACCAGCGGAAATCCCGCGGAAATCCCAGGTGAAGTGAATTTTTTAGCCATCGCGCTGGAATTCCGCGGAAACGGGAATCGCAACCCTGATAGGAACTATGATTCAAAAGGCCTTGATAGCGATCATTTCCTTTGCTTTTTTTGGCGCGGTGAGCATTCCTCGGGAACTGGATTCGTTAACTCGCATTCCCTATGTATAGCTGGCTCATGTCCTCCTTCAAAGCACAATTCAAAAGTAGAAGCGGTTTCGTTTTGAGACTGAAACTCCGCTAAAGTGGGCAACTGTGCAATCGTTAGCGTGAAAATATCTGCCTCCTCTTCGCCATCTTCTTCACCATCGTCCTCAAAACCAATTTTGTCAATTCGAATGGGAAATTGGATGCTTTGTGTCTTCCCAACGAAATTTGGGCCAATGTCTCGAATAGTATGAGACTGGGGCGCACTTAGTCCTGACTTAGCCAAGGTGCTCGCAATGGTTTCGCTGAACGTTGCATTCGGTGGTAATTTGGTTCGAGCGCTTGGTATATCAGCGAAAGGGAAGCGCTGCACAGCAAATGGGCGGTGGTTTAGCCACACGTTCACCAATAGAGTCACGCGTCGGCCTTCTGTAGCTGCACCAGATGCGGTCCTGTTCAAAACTTCCGGTACACCGTGCAAGTACCGACCATCAAATGCCAGATGTTTTCCAGAAATTGGATGCGACACCACAACGTTTCCATTACACAATTCATCCATTTTCCCGTCAGTAGAGCGGCGCACTGGAGTAATTACGGTGGGCGCGCCGTACGAGGTCAAGTAGGTGACTGTGCTCAGCTGAGGGTGCACATAGGGGAGCCCCAGGCCCGCCAATACCACGTCTTTGTCAAAGTGCATGTCAATTCCGAGTTCACCGCCGCCGTGTTCTACATCGTCAGCATTGAGCAGCGATGCCTTTGAACCTACCGGTCTCTCCAAAGTATTCAATGCTGTAGGCTCTCGGACTACAAACCACCACTCAGCACCACTGTGAAACGAGACGTATGAAAGATGTGTCAATCCAAGACATCAAGAAAGTGAAACAAATATCTTATGGCGCGACACTTTTTAATAGATAGATTGAAATGATTTGAATACCTAGAGGAAACATCGTGCGAGATGCCAGCCGTATGCAAGTTGAAAATACTTTGTGCAAGATGCTCGAGAACAGAGCAAGGAGAAGCTAGAGCGGGCATCCAGAAGGACGCATCCATATCTTCAGCATTCTCGTACATTCGTTCGCACTCACGCAGTGCTGCTGATACAATGTCTTCAGCCACGCATTTCTCTGCTGCACGTGTTTGAAATAGCTTCATTTCGGACGGCACCCGACCGTGCTCGTCAAAAACAAGTCTAAAGGAATTTAAGCGATGCTGCTCTTCAGTTTCCGAAGTCACTCCTATTTTGGAAGAATCTGAATTCTTGCTGGGCATCCTACAGCGAACAACGACAGTCTATCTAGCGTGAATGCTCTCGCTTGTTGTTTGCAGCACTGTCAGAATGTTTCTGGCCTGTATATAGTTGCATCGACTGAGGCATCAATCTTGACTTTGTACTGTGTAGCTTTGCCCTAATAATTGCACAGAACTGACCATCGTCCTCCTATCCTGTGGAAAGATCTTTCACGCGTGGAATGTTCCATACCTACAGAACATGAACACGTCACGTGCTGGAATTCTTAATTACAGGGAAGACGAGGTAATTTAAATTTCAGATTTCAGGTGAAAGAAGTCGCTGCCGATTTTTTTTCCTCGTCATCATCATCAGCTCCGCTCAAACAGCAACAGCTCATCAAGAAAGTGTGAGTAGAGTACGGTACGAAGCACGTAGCACTGAACATAGCCATAGTACCGGCAGCTATCACACGAAGCTCGTTTTTGAACGTAGCCGATGTCAGCTCGACAGGAGGATGGGAGTAGCAGCGTCTCAAATCAAGCTCCCTTAGCTAATCCCGACGCATGGTGGCCTGGTATCTCAGTGCCACGCTTCCTTGCCTCGACCGCAGTCGTAACAGTTCTAGAAACCACCATCTTTTACCCTATCGAGTTGGTCAAAGTGCGGTTGCAGGTCAATCCACAGCCGCAGCATTTTGCGAAGGCCTTCTTGTCGATGGCCAACAAACTCGTAGCAGAGCTCGGATGGAGACAGGGTCTGTTTCGAGGCCTCACGTTTGCATGCGCCTCGTCAATTCCAGTGCAATACTCTTACATATTCGCGTACAATTCTAGCCTAAAGCAATTGGAGCGTAGATACGACGAGGCAGCAGATCAACATAATAGCGATAGAAGTAGTGGATATAGGTGGACGGATGGCATACCCAGAGCGCTGTTGCCAGCAGCGGCTGGATCAGCAGCTGAGATCGCTTCCGCCGCATTTCACATTCCACAGGTTTTCAATAGTTATCATTTCTATATGAGGTTCAGTTGTATATTCATTTTGTAAGCTATAGGTAAATAATTGCTTGTCTTATAATTGCACTACAGGAGGTTGTTCTCATGCGCGTTTTAGCGGGTGATCAACTCACGACTAAGAAAGGTCGGGTGGGTGGCAGCATGACAATCGCCAGAGACGTGGTTAAACGAGACGGGCTCAAGGGATTTTACCGAGGCACAGGTGCGTCACTTGCTACGGCCTTACCCTCTGGAATGGTGTGGTGGGTCACTTATGAAGCGGCAAAAGCGCACTTCGCGAGTTGGAACAGTGGAAGTAGCAACGTGGAAGCTAGCAGCGGGAGTGACGGACCAGTGAGTGCTGCCAACGCAGCAGCCGCGTTCTTGGCCGGCACCGCTGCGGCAGTCAGCACCAACCCTTTAGACTTGTGCAAGACCAGGCTTCAAACGCAGCGTTTTACGTATGGCGCGCGCGGTATAGCAGGGCTGCTGGCCCTCGCGATACGGCATGAAGGCGTGGCTGTGTTATGGAAAGGCTTACAAGGCCGCATTGTGCAATTTGCGCCATCGGGCGTCATGCAGGGGCTGGCATACGAGGTCGTGATTCACTTTTCAAGCACATGACTTGAACCCTCGGCATGTCCCGAGATTTGCGATATGCGCATGGCACTCAAATCGATATGAAATTTGGTTTGAGTTTAATTGAATTACCATAACCTCAAATGAGATGTGCTGATCTGGAGAGACTGGGAAGTGACCAAGTCTCACTAAAGTTATAAGAGCCACGCATTGGCAAAAACGGGAACCTTCCCGTTATAGATATAAAGCAACTAAAGGCACCTACAAACCCCACTGTTTTTACATCTCACATGAACATCATGCAAGCAAAACACCCGAAAAACATGGAGTTTCGAAGTACTCAAAATTTACCATCAATTCACAGCCTCGCTGGCTGAACTCTCCGAGATCAAGGATTCCACGGATCCTTTCCCGCGTCCTGAGTTTCTCCAGATCGGCAAAATGATAGGCGACAAGGTATGGATTTGAGGAGGTCGGCGTCTGAGTGGCTTTTATTTGGAGACTGTGCTAAGGAAGCCCATCTCCGTGCTCTGTGCTCGTAACCGGAACGCTGAACTGACTTGCAGTGCGCAGTCGCCAGTCTTCGGTCTTCCAGCTTCCAGCTTCAAGTGGTCGTCAGTACTCAGTACTTCAGTATAGAGTAGACAGTAGCCAGTACTCATTTTGTAGTCGTGAAGTCGTTCGTGGTACTAGTATGGTCGTTTCGTCGTTGTCGTCGACACCAGACGACTTCCAGCAAGCATACACTGTAGCAGAGTACAGTGTAGCAGGCTGCAGCGTCATCGTCAAAATGCCTGCTTGCCTTGCTTCGTTCCCTCATTTTCCGTGACATTAAGCTTAGAATAAACGTCGAAAAGTTCTCTTCTACGCCGAGGTCTAGTCGTTCACCTGCTTGTAGATAAATGGCTGCGTCTTTCTTCACTGAGTCCTCGACAGAAGAGCTTTTAGCGGCGCTTCCCTCACTCACTGTGCCGAAGGCCTCCCCAACAGTGGCTAGTGCCCGGGTAGTGGTTGTCGGTGGTTCTATAGGTGGACTAACAGCTGCTGCCAGCTTGCGCGCTGCTGGTTTTACGCACGTTCGCGTAGTAGAGCGGAGCCGCAACGTGCAGCCTGGGGCAGGGATCGGCCTCGACGACGCTTCGGCAGCCGTGTTGAAAGGCCTAGGTGTGCTTGGAAGCGGAAGTGGCAGTGACGCTGATGGCGGCAGCGCCGAGCCTGCGTTGTGCCGAATGCGATGGACTGAAGAGCGGCTTGCTGACGGTGAAGTTTTGCTACGCCAGCCTTTTCCAGGTTTTGCTATTCGCTATTCAGAGCTCCTTTCGTCGCTAGAGGGTCTTTTACCTGAGGGCACAGTCACACGTGGCTACAAAGTGTCACGGCTAGAGCGGCGGCTGGTATCAAGACAACTTGGCCAAATCTCCTGTGCAGCTGACTCCGAGGAATCTCCTATATTAGTGCACCTGGAAGCGGCGGACCAAAATGGCACGCAGCCTTTCCTAGACCCACTCGAATGTGATGTCGTTATCGCGGCCGACGGCCCTCGGTCGTCGTTTAGGTCGCATCTCACCAGTCCTAATAGAAACGTAGGCAACGCTGTGGAAGCACTTGATAGAAACACGGTGAATGCGAGAAGTCAGGGAGTCAGCGATTTACGCTACGCGGGTTACGTCGCTTGGCGTGGCACGGTAACAGCCGCCTCACTGCCCCAGGCGGCACGCGACACTTTGGCAAAAGAGTACCCTCACTGTGGCAACTGCCTGTACTTCATTCACGGGCGCCGCAGCAGCGGCGATGCTAGAAGCAGCAGCAGAAGCGGTGCCAACGGTAGTGACGAAGGCGAAAGCAGCAGCGACGTCAACGCAGAAGAGGAAAACGAAGAGCACGCAGTTCTGTATGACATTGGCGGTGGCGTGCTCAATTGGCTGGTGTATTCGGTGCGGGCAACTCCAGCTGCTGCAGAAGGCCGCACGACGCTCAGCGCGCCGCCGCAGCACGAAGTTGGCCGCATGAAGCAGCGAGCTTCGGCGCGGTGGGGAGCGGGGCTGGGCGCCCTCATCGCGGCCACGCCCCAGCCCTTCTGCACCGATGTCTACGACTTGCGCGTCCCTCTTTCGTCCTTCGTGCACCCCACCCTGCCAGCAGAAACGGAGAAGAACAACAACAAGACGGACGTGGGGAGTGAAGAAAAAAACCGTTTGAGTGATGCTGCGGGGTCTGATGGTGCTGCCGTCACCGAGAGTGCTTTCAATTTCGCGTTGCTCGGGGATGCCGCTCACCCTGTAACGCCGCACCTGGCCAAAGGGTCCAACTTGGCCATTTGCGACGCGTTTGCGCTGGCGGCGGCCGCGGAGGACGCCACCAGCCTGCAAGCTTTGCTGAGGGCGTACTCGTCCAGCCGCTGCGCGGAAGGCGCGCGCGTGCTCTTGTTGGCGCGCCATTTGGGCTTTGTTCGCAACGGCAAAGGCAACAGCAGCAGTCCCATGGCTTCTCGTCCCCCCTCGCTTCCTCCTCTTCCTCTCTTGCCTCCTAGTAATTGTGAAACCACTCTAATTGCTCAAGTGAAGAACGCTGGCTTGCCCACGCGCACGCTGCCGATTGGTGGCGCTTTTGAAGGTGTGTGGGATTGGGTCAATGCTCACCTCATCGAAGAAGACGGCATGGAAAGCAAGGAGACCGTCACAAGCGCGCAATTGAAGCGTGGGTTCTTCCTCGAACGTCACGAGAATGCTCAAGGAGACACGGCATCAATAGCAGCCGCAGTGAAAGCGACAGCTCAAGCAGCGGCAGAAGGAGGAGAAACATCGGTTTCCCAAGCATCGTCGTTGCAGCTACCATCGTCAGCAGCAGCAGCGACCCCACTACCACCTTTGCCGCCGCCGCCGCTGGAAATCGTTGAGTTGAACCACGTATCGTTTGAAACGCGCAACGTGGCCCAACTAACCGAGTTTTACGAGAACGTCCTGGGGCTGCCTCGCCTGCCGCGGCCGGATTTTGGCTTTGGCGGCGCGTGGTTTAAGCTAGGGCCAAACGGCGTCCAACTTCACATCATCGAGCGGGACCCTCTCAAACCGCCGGAAGATGGCGCCGCTGCTCCCTCTTCAGCTGCTGGTGCTGGTGATGCTGGCAGCTCTGAAGTTGGAACTGCTCCCGGTAAGGCTGTTTCACTGGCCAGCTCTACATCGCCCAATTTGCTACCATTACCGCAGAACCCCCGCGCTGAAGAGCGCTTCATTCGGCGAAGCCACCACTTGGCGTTGACCGTGGCAAACATAGACGACGCAAAAGCAAGGCTGGAAGCACACCGGGTACCCTTTGCCACCAACGCCGTCCCGAACACCAACATCGTGCAGCTCTTTTTGTACGACTCCGATGGCAACGGCGTGGAGATTGGAAATTTCAATGCAGGGAAATCGTGAGACGCAAGGACAAGAAGTGGCGATTCGCCGAAGTGCCCTGAGGGTAGGACTAAAGTTTTAGTTGTTGGTTTAAGTTCGAAAACGAAACCAACAACTTATACACTTTTCATGTTTCATTTTCTCAATCCCAGTGAGTTGCCATTGCCAATGATCCATATCCATATCTGTGTCGCCTCTGCATGCCGTTCTTGCTGCTTGCTAATTCCAATTCAGCTAAGATTTACAAGGAAGTAGCTAGCCGCTGAAATATGAGATAAATAGGAATGCCATCAGGCAGTAGTTCCGTAGATGTTTTAAGCACTTGAGCTAATTCCCGATTCCCAATGACTTAATGCCTAATCAGCTAATCAGTAAATCGCGCGTTATTTTCTTTATTTCAGCGATTCAGCGCCGATTGCGACTTCCTAAGACAAGAACACCGGAAATGACATACAGCGAGGTAGAAGCAAGGCAGGCCTATATCACCACTGCCCTCTGTTAACAAAGTTTTCTTTATCAACTCCGTGTGTTGATGCCGCTGTATCTTTTATGAACAACCCGCCTCTGCTCGCAGCCGCGTTCTCAGGATCTATGGCGCCCTCCGCGTGAGTCGCCGCCAGAATCCGTTGGTATTCCTCAGCCTCACGCATCGCAGCTTGACACTCGGCAAGCTCTTGCTCGAGGTCATCTTTGTCGCTTTCTGCGGACGCCAAACATAGCCTCGCGTCTGCAAGCTCATCTTCCAGGCGAGCCGTGTGGGCACCTGCAGAGGAGCTCAAAAAGGACTCTACTTCAGTCAGCTGCACTTCCATAATGCGCAGTTTTTCTTCGCGCTGGGTTGCGATTGAGGCAAGCTCGGCAGCTTCAGCACGATCGCGGTCTCGCTCCAGCGACAATTCGCTTACGCGCTCTGTAACGGTAAGTAGCGCTGCCCGCATCGAATCGACTTGTGTGGTAGCCCGGCGCTCGGATTCCAAGCGCTCCGTAATGACGGCTTCTAGGCTAGCTCGCTGCGTTAGTGACGCATCCAAACGTTTACTCAAGTCATTAATTTGACTACGCAACCATGTCATCTCGACTTCGAGAGCGGCTGCTCGTGCGTCGGCGTCGATTAATTCCTGGTCATCAACCGCTAATGTGTTATGTCTAGTCACCTTCTCGGTGTACCTAACAATTTCTAACTGCCACGCAGCCCACCACGTGTCCTCACGACTAGTGTCACTTGTAGCTTTAAGCTCTTTTCTTCGCGGCACTGATCGACGTTGATTTGCTGTGGTACGCGTTCCTGTCCTTGTCGACATGTTATGTGCCGTGCCGCACGAACTCTGTCAAGAGTCACGACTGAAGAGTCTTTCCACTATTTCTCGAGAACTCAGATGCTATCGATATAATCAGAGTAAATATTTCTGGTCACACGCTTGCAATAGCTCTAGTTGCTGAAGGTGGTGTCCTCAGCAGAAGGCGATGTAGACGAAGAAGTCGTGCAAGCGGAGCAGCTGGATTGATTTTTTTATGATGCTGAAATGAACAATGCTGAATCCAACGACTTTTCCCGTAAATTCATGCGAAATATCGCACACTTTGTAGTGCAGTAGTGCAGTACAGTGCCATGGTGCCGAGAAATAGCGCCGCTTGGCATTAGACCCTAGCTTAGAGCTAGCTACTATGCGAACCCTGGTGCAGTTCATATAATGTAAGCGTTATCCTAAAATCGCAGTGCTGCATTTAAGAAGAGCCAAAACCCATGCCGCGCGTGCCGGCGTGGATCGAGCTGGTGGACAATGTGGACACGGACCGCAAAGTGTACTACAACCCCAGCGAAGAGCGCTGCCAGTGGGAACCGCGCCCAGAGGGTGAAGTGGAGCCGTGGAACGACGAAGCGCACGCGCTGTGGCGGATTCAGGCCAACTCGGCGGTCTCTGCGGGCCGCAATGCGCGCAGCCTCAAGCTTACCATGGCGGGCAAGTACTACGAGCGCGCAGAATGGGACAAGGCTGCGATTGAGTACCAAAAAGCAGTAGGCTGCGGCTGCGGCCGTGAGCTCGATGCCATGATTGACTACGCCCACGTACTGTACGTCTATTTTGCTACGCGACCTCCTACTATACTCATGTCCAACCCAACCCTCGCCGCCTCATGTTGGAAGCACAGAACCTTGTCCTAGAAGTAGCTTATCGTGTAATAAATTGAAAGGTTCTGCCACAGAGGACTCGTATTCTCAGCGTATTGTTGAAATCATGTGCTCCAGTCTAGTTCTTGGCCTTGAGCTTGTTCCAATGTGCTTTCCGGTGTCTAATGGATTACATGTTACATCGACTGTGTCGGGTGTGGGCAGGTTTGTGCTGTGGGACCAATCCCCCTGTGCTGACCCGGCAGCTTTAGCAGCGGCGTCGCATGCTACTCAACGCAGCTTCGACTTGATGAAGAGTGCGGAGTCGCCCGTGAACCCACTTTCGCTCTTTAACGCGGCTCGCCTCGTAAGTTGTCGTCTACTGCATCCTGCTGTTTTTTCTCGCTTGTTTTCAATACTCTTCATTATCTCAAATCAACTTTCGATGTCAGTGACTATTTATACTTGCTGTCGTCGTTTCATGCGCCCCAAATACTCTCTGTTGGCTTGACTTTCGTTGACTTGTTCTTCTATTGGTGGTGGGTGGGTGCTTCTGGCTGGATATTTGCGCTTGGTGGATGATTTTGGGTGGTGGTGTTGTTTCAGTTCATCGCCGAAGGCAATCTCCCTAAAGCCATGTCCCTGCTCTTCGAGCTGCTTGCGGTGAAGTACATGGGCGACTTCAGCAAGCCCAACCGCAGCTGGTCGGTGCTGGGCGTGGTCGACGAATACACGGTGAAACTGACGACTACGGACGTCGAGGCTTTACCTGCGGGTGCCCGCCTGAGCCGCGACCAGCAAAGCGCAATTTTAGTGTGCCGGAAAGAAAATACAATCGACCACAGCGCGACCTTTCCTCAGGTTTGTATGCAGGGATGGACTATGGAAATGAGAGCCGATGCGTGTGCGCTTTGATTATTCTTTCTTTTTTTTTTACTTTTCGTGTTTTACTTTTTTTTGGCCTCTCTAGTTCTCTCTTTCCATTTATATTTCCTTATCCCCCACCTGCGCTCTTTTTCTTATTTGCTTGTGCTCATTTTTATTCGGCCATCATTTATTTCTCAAACCCTCCATCAGGTCGAAGCCGCGGTGTTGCACATGGCATGGTTGTTGCATCGCTTGGGCACTACGGACGGAGCGGTCGCTTACCTCGAGTACCTCCTGGACGTGCCGCCGCCGGGTGTGGAAGCTTGGGTGCTCCATTTGCTCTGCGGGTCGGTGCACTTAGCAGTTGACAACAAACTCGCGGGCCTGGCCTGTTTAGAAGCGGGGCAACAGATTTACGCCCAGAAGGTGTGCAATTGCGGGGAAGTACAATGAACAGAGGAGACATGCAATATGTAGGAAAAAAACTGTATTGACGGAATTGATTCACGTTCATCCGAATTGATCCTTGATATTTCTCGAACCCTATATTAGGTGGACATGGCGTTGGCCATCATCACCCCCACTGAATGGTACGAGCACCTCGATCCATGGTGGTTCGCTGCGCTAATGCTGCGTGACAGTGGGTTCCCCGATTTAGCGGCACACGCGTACAAGCACGTCGCCAATATATTAGGGCATGTGCCCCTGTCCCTGTCCACGCCGGAACTACAGGAGCCTGCGCAAGCGGCAGCGGCT
>Ga0307979_1001309_pt1 | contig 17715 bp, 17 predicted proteins | sample OrgLakmetage1058_FD_201833 | JGI IMG/M metagenome (GOLD analysis project Ga0307979, IMG submission 201833) | Saline water microbial communities from Organic Lake, Antarctica - #1058 | ecosystem: Environmental > Aquatic > Non-marine Saline and Alkaline > Saline | place: Antarctica: Organic Lake...
CACCCCCTTCTGAAGTGGAAACTGTTCATGAAATAATTTTGAAACCGGACTTAAGTCGTTTCTGCGTCTGTTTCTGCATTGAAGAGAGCGCGCCGTTGTTCAGTCTCCTGGGCACGCTGCGCCAGGAACCTCCGCATTCTATTGTCTTACAACCCGAGCTATAAACTATGAAATTATAAAACTGGCGGTGCACCGGTGCACCACGTGTGATAGACAGACTTTTAGCCCAACCCCTATTCTATAGCGCCTAGTGCAGCATAATACTGTAACTACCGGTATAATTTATTCAGCTACCACATCTACCAGCTACCTGTCGACGCTGATGCTGCTGCTCATCGCTTGCGCACCCGCACCCAGGCGTTCTGCGCTAAAGTATATTCCACTAATTCCCGATTCGCCGTGCTCCCGCCAGAACGGCTCTTAAGTTCCTGCTGATGGTATAGCCCGAATTTTGCTTCGGTGAGCGCTCTTTAGCAGCAATTTTGGCACTAGAGTATTACTTCATTGTTTGTTGTTTGTTTGTTTGTTCAGTCGATTGTACCCACGATATGATCCTGCCAAGAGTCAGTAAGCAGTAATTGGATATGGCGTGTCGTCGCTTTTGATAGTTCCTTTCAGCTGAAGCTTTCAATCCACAGCTCAATCCTCATCTATTATAACTGTTGTGGTCATTGCTCATTGCTCATTGCTCATTGCTGCTTGCAACAAATGATATCACTTTAATAGAAGTTGCTGAGGGCCCTCACAAGCCATTGTTGCAGACAACAACCACAGCACGACCATAATTCCTGCAACTTTTTAACTGTGCTGAATCTGCCGCGTCTGATTAGTCCTGAACAACATGAACAGTACCTGCAGCAGCTTCGGAAGACTTCGCCTGCGCGGCAGCTGCGCCGCGTTTTTCGCGCCAGAGGCGCTCTTTATTCTCGCGTGCCTTTGCTAGGTTTAGCAGTGTAATCTCTTCAACCTGTCGTTTTTGTTCCGAAGCCCAGCGCGCCCGTATTGCTGCTGCCGTGCGATCTTCAACCAACATGCTGCTGCGCTCCAGTCTTTCAGCTTTCGACAGTACCATAGCCAGATTCCGCTGTTGAACGCGCTTTGATTCCCACCTTACAATAGCAGCTTTCCAAAACGCTGTCTCGGACTGCAGCGGTAAGTCTCGCAAGCGTGGGGAATTCGCTGTCGTCTCTAAACTTGATCCCGCTACTTCTCTTCTTCTCGTTGGCCCCTTCGACGGTAGCGGCGTTGTGGCCATGGCCAAGAGCGCACTGCCAGATATGCTGGCACCACCGGCGGGATCAAAGAAACGCGTTGCCATTGCTTCCGCTGCTTCAGCTCTCCCTGCAGCTGCTTCTCTTGCTGCTGCTGCTGAGTCGTCGTCTAATGAAATTTTGGTTGCGTCTTTTTCTCTGTTGTTCGCCTGTCCCTCTACCAGCACTTCCGTAGTATTTCCATAAATGCTAGCACCTGGGTATTGCCAGTGGTTGGACGCGGTGAGTCGTGCTAAGCCGCGTCTCATAGACCCATTTCCAGCCGTTGTGAGCGCTTTCCGAAGCGCACTGCAACGCATGACACGCGCCACTACTCTTCCAAGCACGAATCCTCGCCATACCCGCTGCAAAATAAGAGCAGCTCCATGCACGCGTGCACGAGCAGCTTCAACACGGCGCCGGCTGGTGCGGCAGCGGAAGAGGTAAACGCGCACGGAGCGGGCGAGTAACGCAACGGCGGCGCGGCGGCGGTCAAGTGTGTCGCGATGCGAAGCCTTCGTTTTTATTGGGATAGGCACAGGTGCACAATGGTTATTAGTTCACGGAAAGGAGAGAAGGATAAACTAAAAGATGTTCAAATTTGCACAAATTTGCAATGGAGAGATGCACGTGTGAAAGATCGAGGTATTCGAGAATGCATTACCTGAGCAGCGCGTCTTGACGCACGTATAGCGAGAAAGCGCTGCAAGTACAGAGCTTGAGGTTCAAAGTCAGCCAATTCGCGAATTCTAAGAGTAATGCGCTTCGCTTCGTGCCGCCATCGCTGAATTGCGGGCGCGAGCTTAGACCGTCTAAAATAATTTTGAGAATAAAGGAACATGTGCAGCCGCGAGACGTTGCAAAGGCGGAGTGTCACATAACTAGACGCCAAAACTCTTATTATAGTCTTGATGGCTGATTTGAAAGCGTGCAACTATGTTGCACAAAATGCAATGGGGTACATCATTTGCAAGCACAGATAGAGAGAACGCACGCGAAGCTGACACTCTCGATTCGAAATAATAAATGCAAGTATGCTAATGGTGCGCTCCGTTCCTTAAAAAAACAACCCAACATACCGGTAAACGCGGCCGCATGCTGCGTAAGTATGCAGCATGACATGACTGCCAGGCAACTTCTTCACCCACACGTGGTGTAGATCTCGCACGGGTGGTAACGCACCAATGGCAGCGACCCGTTGCGCTTCTAGTGCCTTCGATCGTGCCACCACATGCGCTTGCAGCGCTGTTACTTCACCACTTCGGCGCTCTAGATTTATGTAATGTTGAGGTGCCTTCGATACGCCGGAGTTGCGAGGCCTCTGGCGCTCAAGCGGATTTGAATGCCGCTGGTGTACCCGTTGTTCTTGCAGGTGCCTCAGAGGGGGCAATGGTTGCCCCACCGTTGTCAAACTAGACTGTGAAGGCGACTCTAGAGGTGGGAGCCGACTCGCAGATGTTTCGCTAGAAGAGACTCCCCCTCCATGTAGCTCTGGCGTGTTAGCATCGCGTGTTTCCATAAGTAGATGCTATACACCACTTAGAACTTCTCAATACTCCAAGCACTTCATACTGTAAAGCCGCTGAGCCATTCTATGTTTTACGGCGGCATGGCGCATGGCGGCGGTAAGTTGAGAGTGAACTAATATGATACAGGATACAGTACTTTGTGACTTCGTGACTGTTTTAGCTGTTTGGTGCCGACGACAGTCGACAGTCGACACGACAGTCGTCGCAACAAGCAAGAAAGAGTCGCTATACAAGCTATAGTTGACAGTAGGTGATAAGGTGACGAAGTGACTAAATGATAGGCGTGATAACAATGACGCAATGACGTGATGGGCGAGAAAGACGAATAGGGACAGCCTCAAGGGCAATAGTGCTATTATGAAAGTAATATTGATAATTAGTGCTGACACTGACCAGACGTCTTAGACTAGTCGTCCTCACACTTGATGCTAGGTCCGTGTTGTGCTTAAGAATTGTACATAGCTTTTGATATTGAAAGTAAAGTTTATGCTAGGTTGAAGCTAGTATTATTTGTGCTTCAGCTAGGCCATGTTTTCTTCGCTAACATAATTTTTGAACTATGGAAACTTGATTGGAACCAAGTCTGAGATTAATTTCATGGATCCCGTACACGTGTTGTGCGAGACTTATTACCCTCCACCTGATGACGAAGCGTTACCCCTGCTTAGAGAAAAAATGCTGCCAAATTTGGACGGTCAAAATCACACTAACCCCGATATATTTGATGAGAATACTTCCTCTTCATGGTTCTGGTCGAAGCGGCTACGGTCCTTGTGCAGAGTGAATTCAGTTGGTGACTGCGAAGGCTGGGGAATATTCTGGCAACTTTGGCGAACACCACCGTGGCATGTTTATAAAACAATGGAGCGGTTCGTAGTGCACCTTTTCTTGGTTACCTTTATGTTCTATGTAACCTCGAAAATTATCAAAACGAGAGAAGATGTATACCACGAAACTACTACCGAAGCCTTCTACTTTGGCAACAAGGTTAGTTCACAAGCATACTGCTGCAAACATTCTTCCACACTATGATTCATACATACTTAAAATGATTTAGGTATTTTCTTTGGGAATACATCATGTTATTTTTGTTGCTTGCGGTGGTACACCACTTTGTTACTCCACGACTTGATGGACTTAAAAGCCAAGAGTCGCACTACTCTCCTGAATCATTTATTCGTCACAGTTTTCTAGGTATTTTCCACGCTGTTGCGTCGACTTCTTTTCCTGACGCTTCTATTTTTGTATGAGCAGGCCTTCAACTTTGAAAAGTTCACTGAATGGGGAATATCCGGCGCATCGGTACTTCACTGGGGTGGAAATTTAACAGGACTCATTAGTAATGAGCATTTAAATTCGCCTCCCGATGAAGGCTGGAGTCAAATGTGTACCGCAGCAGAAATGAGTCTTATTATATCAGGAGGCGAAGACGTCACGCTATGTTCAAAAGCCGTTGCTGTCAAACGCGTGGGAGGATGCAGCGAGGGCTACTACCAACCTTTTGGGAACCCTAATTTACCAGCGAAAGCGTGCCCTGAGGGTTATTTCTGTCCCCCAAAAGTGGCTTGCGCCGTTCAATGCATTCCAGGCACCCAGTGCTACAACAGTACGTGGTCAACTAGCTCAATGACGTGCAATTATCCTAGTGTCATGCAAGGAACGAAGAGGATTTCGCCAATTGATACTCTTAGTGTAACTTCGCCAATAGGTAAGAAAAGGAAAAGAAGCCGTTCTGCTGGGACTTCAAGGATTGGTTACCGAGCTCCCGCGAGAGCCCTTAGAGTCCAAGATAATTATACATCATCGGAGGCAAGTTTTACAGAGGTGACTGCATCTCAAGACACAACAATCCTCTGCCCAGGATCTCCTGCCCTGTACTTATGTGGCGCTGGTCACTACTGCCCGAGCCCTGTGACGTCATTTCCTTGTCCCGCGGGATCCTCTTGCCCTCCTGGCAGTGCCTTTCCGAAGGAATGCCAATTTTTTTCGTCGTGCACCAATGCGCTATCGTCATCAATTCCTAGCAATTGGGCGCATACTGCCTACCTTTTGGCATCAATGGTTGCATTGCATGTCGCTTGGAGTACAGTGGTGAAACATAGCCGTGAACGTCACCGAAGGAGACGAAAAGCAGCACGCGAACACCTTGAAAATGAAAAGGAGTTGATTGAAATAACAAAAATATCCCAATCTGAATTCGATCTGCAGAATCCATGGAGCATGGGGAACGATATTGGTGAAACACTAATTTGGGGAAGCGCAGGAAAGACGGCAGTCACAGAGCCCCCACTTATTACGCCACTGTCGTCGTTTTTCAGCAAGCAAGGGCGCACTCAACTAGATCTTAAGTTTGATAATCTGAGTGTAATTTCTCAATCGGACGAATCGGACATTGTACTGAATCAGGTTTCTGGCAGCTGTCGCTCGGGCCGAAGTATTGTCATTTTGGTACGTAACACGAGAAAAACAAGTGCAAATCATTCTATTTTAGGGACAATGTATTTAACATCATCTTGCATCTTATCACAGGGTCCCTCATCTGCTGGAAAGACGACTCTCTTAAATTGCTTAGCCGGTTCCTCATCTCATCTCAAACAATCTGGGATAATTTATGTAAATGGAGTTAGGGATTCGATATCATTTTACGCCAATTTAATTGGATTTATTCATCAAGTAAGTATTTTTTACTTTTCTGGAGTACTGTACTCTCATTTTATTTTGCATAAAATGGACTGACTCATAGGTCCCTTTGAATTTCGCTCGCAGGAGGATGCACTGTATCTTGACTTGACTGTTGAAGAGACCCTCACTTTTTATGCCAAGATGAGACTGCCCGCGATATCTACGCCGGAAAGGTGCCGGGACGTGGTCAACGATGTCATTTCCGTACTTGACCTCAAGTACATCGTAAACTCTGTCATTGGGGCTCCTCAACAAAACGGGATTAGTGGAGGGGAGCGCAGACGAGTGAGCATTGGGGTCGAATTGGTCGGTGACCCAAGTTTGCTCATTTTGGACGAACCAACGGCAGGCTTAGATCCAGCTATTTCATTTGCTGTGATCAGTGCCCTAAAGAAGCTGAGTCATAAGGGCGCGAACGTGATCGCAGTCTTGCACCAGCCTTCACAACAAATTTTTGTTCTCTTTGACGACGCTATATTTCTTATCAATGGTGGGTCTTGTGTGTACACAGGGAAGGCGTCTGGGGCAATTAGGTTTTTCACAAGCCAAGGATTCACTTGCCCTCCCGAAGTATCTCCTCCTGATTTCTTCATGCGAATATTGTCTGGAAAGATGAAACGAAGTAATGATCCGTTATGGGTGCGCAACGACTTGGTGACACTCTGGAACGGTTATACCAAGCGTCGTAAGCAAGGAGCCGTCATTGTTAGCACAAGCACAAATTCACACAAAAGTTATGTCTGCCATGCGACCTGTGGGATTTTGGTTTTCCCTTCACTTATTCTTGGAGCGAGCACTCATTCAACGACGCCGCGGCCTTCGGCGATATTTGTTGGAGGTCAGTACCATGTTAGCAGCAGGAGCATTAGTTGGAGTCATCAACATGCACACCCACTTCAATGAATTGCCGGATTTCATTACACTAGCTGCGCTGATCCTAGGGCTGACGATATCGATCACCTCACTTCGTGTGTTCGGAAATGACCAAGCTATTTTCTGGAGAGAAGCTTCTGCGTGCTCTGGCGTGTTCGATAACCCTGCCTTTTTCGTCGCGAAAAAATTATGGAATTGCCGATAATTTTCGTTCAAACTTTTGTGTTTATCATATCGCTTTATCCATTCGTGAATTTGAGTATAGAGTGGCATCAATTCTGGCTCTATTCTTTCTTCACAGCTTTCGTTTGTTCTGGTTTTACATACATGGCATCTACGTCTTTGACGAGTACGAGAGCACAGCTTGCTGTGGTTGTTAACGTTATGGTTGCAGTCTTGTTTAGTGGCATTGCTATTAAGTTAAGCACTCTAAACTCTCACTTTGTGTCTAGGGCGCTGAGTTACATGAGTTTCGTTCGTTGGTTTGCTGAACTTGTCTACATCCGGGAAGTTTACAACAAGTCGATAGCGTGGCGAATGCCGCCAGCATTCTACAAACAGAAAAGCCAGTACTCCGCCTTGCGTGGAGTCTTTACCTATTCTTATACTCCTCGAAGCGATGTTTTTGGCCTCAATCTTTTCATCCTATGCTTTGCCGGCCTCATATTCAGAATGTTCGCATACTGGTGTCTAGTACTTCTGAGCCGAGAGTGGACAGCGCCAGGTCCCAAACCTGAACCTGGCCATTCCTCTACTATTTTTTGGTCAGGTTCAGGTCAGGTTAGGTCTCCACCATTATTTTTGCTGCCCCAGGTTAGGATAGGTTCAGGTCTATGCCTTAATTTGCTTTAAAAAACCTGGAGGTTCAGGTTTTCAGGTCCATGGGACCTGGATGATCCCTATAAATTTCATTAGGCCGAAGGCTACTTCGCAGCTATATCGCTATTAAGCATCCAATAAATGCGTCATGCATCAACGCAAATAAGGCAAAAAGGGCTTTTTTAACTGCTCTCTTTGGTGCACCCTAGCCCTCTTTTGTCGAACACCACTCTTACTGTAAACTCGGTCAAGTCCCCAAGAGAAGGCAGGTCCATCAGGTTTCCTGCCTATATTTTTCTTCCAGGTTAGGTTAGGTCCAGGTCTGAGCTACCCATCTGAAGGCACCAGGTTAGGTTAGGTTCAGGTTTATGCCTAAATTTGCTGAAAAAACCTGGAGGTTCAGGTTGACAGGTCCGTGGAACCTGACCTGGCGCTGTCCTTGCCGAGAGAAACGAGGCCTTCGGAGCATTTATCATACTTTGATGCCCAACACTTCCTTTCAAGCGCACATTTCTATACCGAACCTCAAAAGCATATTTTCTGCAAAAGAGGCGGCACCGACGCCGAGCCATGATCAAAACCATGCTTGTACTGGTCGACGAAAAAGAAGTGCGGTGAACGACTTCAGTGAAGTAGAGTCGTACGAGCTTTTTGATGCTGGAGCACAGGCAGCTGCAGAATCGGAAGCATGGAATCGGCGAACCGGCAAAAGATCTGTCCAGATATATGGCACTGACGACCAGCGAAGTTGAGACCATAACAAAGAATGGATATGAAATTATCATTGCTATAGCAACCCCGCTTCTACGTTGGCTCGTAACGGTTTGAAGGCAAAGGAGCCCTAAGAAGCAGTATAGTAAAATCTAAAATATACCTTGCAAGTGCATGTCCTTTGTGTATATGTATATGGATTGATGATGCGCTCTCTTTATATCGCTTTGCGAATGAAGTATTCATTATTGATTACTTAAATACAACGGGTCTGCCAGTTTTATATTAAGCAATAACGCCAATTGCGGTTTAAATCTGGTCTCTATTTATGCGGTTATGCGCATCCGCCGTAAATTCCACTTGGCTTAAATAATCTAGCTTCTGGCATATAGGCCCATGGCCCACATCCCACATGCGAGTATGCGAGGTACGAGTTAAAATCCATGGAGGGGCATGGTGCTTGCTCCCGCTTGTAGGTGCAATGTCGACTCTCTGCCGAACCCCATTTCTCTAGGTATTTCCACGACGAGGAAGATACATTTGAACTTCGTGATTTAGAAACTAAAAAAAAACAGGTCCTCGACGCGTCTTTCAGCCAACACGCACTTTTACATATGTGAAAAGCAAAGTGAGTATCACATATCACATATCTAAGAACTTCAATTGCTCCCGTCTTTGCTGCTTAGTTTGTCCAGCTCCGCTAGCCGTGCCTCAACTTCCAACAGCCGAGCTTTCACTTCCGCTGCACGCCCAGCAGGTCCTGCGGCTACAGGGGGCTTTGCTGCTGGCGTGCTCACACCTTGTGCGGTGGTGGTACTCGTAGCAGCAGACATGGCGCTGTCACTCACTGGCACGGCCACTGGAATGTTGCTCCCAACCCATTGGCCTCCACTGTCACCACTACCGCTGCTACTACTAGTAGTACTCGACGACGACGACGACGACGACGCAAGCTCTGGACTGGCGGTAGCCGAAGGGCTCACCACAGCAGAATCTGCGGTGAGGAGTGACGTGGCCATTTTTGCTTCACGCTCGGCGCGCCGCAGCAGCGAGGGCAAGGTGGAAGTTCCGTCGGGCCCAGGCACGCTCGGCAAGTTGTCTTCAATGGCCTTCACGCAATCGCCCAAGGGGCGGCCCTGCGCGCCGTCCAGAAGAACCAACACACGCACCGTATAGCCCAAAAGTAAAAGAGGAGAGAAGAAAAAGAAGAAGGAGGGGGAGAAAATAAGCCAATAAGTTCATCGAGGAAAAAATGCGACGAGCAACACAGCACAAACATAAAAAAACTTAGAAAAAAAAAACGAAAGAGATGAAATGCGAAACATGGAACTAACATGGAAATTACAAAGGCGTTTTGAAAGTAAACATTTCGAGCGCACCTCGTCTAAGCATGCCACTAGAGCTTCGTAGCTGTCACTGTGTTCCTTCAAGAGGAGTGCGGCTTGCACCACTCCCCATCGCGCTTGATCGCGCACCTAATTGGTGCAAACACACACACGCCACACGCCGAAAGAAGAAGAGTATAGACGCACACGAGAGGAATACAGAGTGAGGAAGAAAGACATAATTAGGATTAAAAGCGCAAGTGTTGCGTGCGTTTTGAAAATAAAAAGTCGAGATAATTGCGGCTGAAATACACAGTCGAGAGGCATACATTATCAACACATACACACACGCGGAAACTAGAAGATTCTACAGTACCTGCTCGAGCGTCCAGCCTTGCTTGCGTTGAATTGAGGTGAGGAAACTGATGATCGCTTCCTCGTCCGAAGCACCGCCTTCAGCCTGGGAGACAAGTCGAACACAAAAGGTACAATGGTTTGGATGGGAGGCTAAGAATGTGAAAAAATGGAATGAGGAGAACCGTGAGAAAAAGACCACACCATCGTTGATATCAAAGACGAAATTCTTAAAGGAAATACCCATGAACACGTTGTGGTAATACGTCGAAAGCATCATATTGCATACAATGATTCATCTCACTTTTCCGTAGTACTGCGCTTCTGCTGCGATCCCCGCCATGACAATGATGGAATATCGGTCGATGGTGGACGCCTTCACTTGGCCCTAATGTATCATGAAAAGAAAGACAAAAACATGAAGCATTGAATCTCTTGCTCGCGCAGCAGAAAATAGCAATAGAATGGAAATTGCATTCAGCGAGGGCCGGAACAAGGGCGCTGTCTATCTTACCAGTCGATCATTTAAAAAGGTATATTAGTCTAGACAGTAGGGAAAAAAAAACTCTCTCCGTCTCGCATACTGTACACCCTAAAATCAGTTTCAACTTCCTTCTCCTGTTCCTCCTTTTTAATGTTATCATCAACACCCCCCACCTGAGCGGCTCCCCGGGTCAACTCTGGGTCAAAGAACAGGGTGCCTGCGGCGCCAATGAACCGAGGGTCCGAGGAGGCTTGCCACGCAGACAGCACGCAGCTTTCGATCGGGCAACCCAACAAGTAGGCGGTTAAGAAATGCCCAGCCTCGTGGCGCACCACCTAAGTATTTGGGTAGGTGGGTGTTTTGATAGATCAGCATATAGGCATGGGAATGAAGTCGCACATGCATGCAAAAGGCATGAAAGCATGGGAGGATACATGGGCATGACCAAGAACTATTGCGGCATTGACGGTTCAAGTTTCAATCTCAGCTGTTAAAGGTGGCAGCAGGAAGAAGTTGAAGGGCAGATCAACGTGCTTGACTTTCTACTTGACTCTTTCAATGTCACATGAAATAAAGGCTCACCTTGGTTTTGTACTGCGGAAAGGCTGTTCGGAGAAGCGTTTCAAACACGGCCCCTTTGAACGCAGCCCGGTCGAGGAACCCCAGGAGGAGGGTGGCTGGAATGATGTTCAACGCTGGGTCTGTTAAGCCTGCCGCCTGTATTAAACAGTAGAACAAGGCAGTGGTAGAAAATCATATTTATGCATGTTGGGGTTAATTACAAAGGTCGAGATGAAAAAGGCTCTTAAAGAGCATGAACACGAACAGACTGTGGAAGCAGAATCAAGCACGAGATGGTTGGAGTACTTAGTACGCGGAATGTATTAAGTACGAGGTACCAACCTCCCCAAACGTGTATTGAAGCGTGCACAAAATCGCGCCAGCAACGAGCCAGTTGTTGCTAGATCGCCCTGGCGTTAAAGCAGCCTAGCGTAGAGGGGCAAGATAATGGCAGTGCCACACACGGATATAGATATTCGTGAACGAAATGCATCACCGAGTCACACCCAAGGCAACAAACCTATCAGCTATCACCTAAGAATACTTTCAAAAACCCCTCCCCTGCAGCCATGTTCTAAACGATTGATTCACCTGTTCTAAGCCAATGAGATTCGGGAGGTCCGCTGCCACCAGGGGCCGATTTGGAAACGGTTCGTCGCCCGCTGCTACTGCTCCAAACCCACGCAACAAGCCCCGGGTCGCCAGTATATGATACAGGGAGGAGACAGCTTCTTGGCCTTGCATCGCCGCTTTTTCGGCAGCGGCCGTGCTGACGTCCACGGCTCCCTCTGGCGCCGCTGCTGCTAGGGCTTCTAATGCCTCGGTTGACGCGGCTTTGGACAGCTGTTGAGGAACAGGAGCAAGCAAGTACAGGCATAGCAGGTGAAACAAGGTGAAGCACACTTAAGCACTGGCTTAACTTCGTTCTTCATATCAAGTAAATCAATGGCTGCAGCAAAAGCTTCATCTATCGACTGTTGGCCAGCGACAATTTCGCTAGCCCGAACACCTAGTACCTGAGGCACGCCGTTCAAAAGGTCTTTAGCGTCTTTGATCGTGGCGGAAACCGAAGGATTCCCCGTCAGAAGCTGAATCGCCGGCCGCAAGTCTCCAGACTTCCCGTTATATACGTCTCGGCTGAAGGCCTTTAATGACTTTCGAAACGTTGTCGTGGCGTCTGCATCAGCTGAGTCGTCAGTTGACATGCCTAATGTCAAGGAGCTCCTCCTAGGTACCATGCTACGCCCCGCAGGTCTAGAGATAGTGAAGGTCGAAGCTGGGTGCAACATGCATAGGAAAAGGGCAGTAAAACTTTGCTGTGAAAGCTTCATAGCTCCTTGTGTGCTATTTATAAGGAATATGTTCTTGGGGAATGACTCGATGAGATGAATTAAATCAGGGCTAGGATACACGAGATAAAAGCTGGCGTCACGACCGTCGTCGTCATCAACACTTTCTCAAAAAGTAAATTAGTTGCCTAGCTAGCTAGTAGACTAGCTAGTACTGTAGACGAATCCTCCCTTTATTCCTGTAGCTTTTACACATTATCATGCAGCAGCGCGGCAGCAGGTGGCCATGCGCAGTTCGGCAGTTACTGCATAAAATCTTAGGCTAATAAGCTTAAGAGTATACATTTGTTGTACTGAAGCTACGAATAAAGCTAGAGTTCAAGGATAGGTATCAATTTTACTCGGTTACTCGTTGAACTAGATTTGTCGCCAGTCGTAGAAGTAGCCCGTGGTGCATCGTTCTTTTAGGTCCCTAGCTCTACTGTATCAATGGCACCCAACACGTGCGATGCCATTGGTGCGTTTTGCCTCAGCCATGGTGCTACGGGAGCCGAGCGCGGAGCCAAGGTCCGCTTACAATCGTCCCATCATTTTAAATTTGTACTCTTAAATCTTTTGTCGCCCAGAGCCTAACTCTCCGATTTGAAATACAGGCGCTGTCCATGCTTATAGTTTTCGTTTGCCTTTGCGCAATCTTGTCATCGATATGCCACAAGGGCAAGCGAGCACAAACCAAAGCATTCACCACCTACACACTTATTGGACTGGTACGTGTCTTATTATTTAGTCTTGGTGAGTGAGATTCTGGCCCGTGTGAGTGATCGCATCCTTATCACAAAGCTGCAGCTTTAGAATGTTGGCTCCTTAGAAATGAGGAGCGGCGCAAGTTTCTCGATGCTTGTATATTTTAGGCACCATTTAAATGGTATTGTCATTTACGTCCTCTTTTTGACTGCCAGATTCTCATCCAGTACTACCACGTATACCGCGCCGAGTCGCTCGGGTTTCCGTTTGCGACCGGGAGTGCTTTCTGGGGCGACAGTTACACCGGCGCTTCCAAGAAGACTCAAGGGTTCAAATATCGGTGAGGGTACTGCTTTTGAGTCATAGATTCTATTGACTCAATCCAAGAAGCTTAAACTGCGTGCTTGGGACATTGCTCGCTGCTTTCATTGACGCATGTCTTATATTCTCGCTTTAGCGTTTGAGCGCTTTAGAGCTCAAATTCCTTTCTCCCCGTAAAATCTCTTGGTGTGATTTCACACATCAATCGTGCACACTCACACTCATGATTCCCCCCCTACACTTATGTGCTACATATGTACACCGCATGCGAATGCACGCACACGCACACATGTGAAGGCACGCGTGCTTGGCGAGCAGCAAAGGTGGCAAAGCTCCTCGGATGGAAACGCGCGACTTGGGGAAGAACCCGTGTTTTTGCGATACATTGGCAGCCCGAGGCGTTGACGTGCAGAAAGAAGGCTTATGCAGTGGCCAAGAATTTTTATCCGACGAACGAGACTGCCACCAGGGGTTAGTTATTATGAAAGCGCATTCATACGCGCTCGTCCTCTCTCGTTTTGTACGCACCTTCAAAAATAAAAGCACTCCTTCATTTCCCCCCTTCCAATGTCTTGTTTCTTCAACCACCTCGGTATTTATTTGTGTCCCGGAGTATCAGGCAGCGGCAGTTTTGCACCAAGCAAGAGCCCTGCACGCCCTGTGAGCTCAGCAGAGCCGTTGAGTTTTTAAACGCCACCAACTCCCTGTTCCTGGAGACAAGGAGCGTGGCCTATCCCTTAACCACCCCTCAGCCGCAGTGGTCGAGATGCACGTCGTGCGGGCCACAAAACCGGTAATGAGGTTATGATGTTGAGGATGATCGTGATTATTATCATTAATTTTGTAGAGCGGCTGGGGTGGAGACTGGGATTTTTAATGAAATGGAGGTAAGAGGAGAAAGCGTATGATGGAAATAGTTGGTTGCTTGTACCGCGGCGTATGGGTGAGATGAGAATGAATTGGCTCGTTGTTGGTATTTTTTTTTGTAATTTTTCTTCTAGCTTGAGCCCTTTCTTGTTATATTCATCTCTCTTTCAGTAAGCACACACTCACATTTTTCGGCATCCCTGCTCTTTGTTTGTTTTTCGTTCGTTGTTTTTCTTGATCTCAATTTTCCTCTGCGTTTGCGCATGGCAGAGGCGACTGCCACTTCGTGCCTGGCGTAGGCCCCTACTGCTTCCTATCGCCCAACAGCCGGGCCGTGGTGCCGTGCCAACAGTGCTGCACCGAAGCGCCTTCCACCGCCAACATGCTTCTCTTCGAAGGCCAATGCGTTTGACACAAATGGGAGATTAAGGATATCCGTCGTGTCTTTTAAAATACAAAGATAAGGCGGAGGCACTGAACTCCTTAATACTTTTGAATATTTTAACTCAAATACGGAAGTACGAGAACGGGGCTACGTATCTATTTGTAATTAATAAATCCCTTTCTCCCGTAGTATCACTCAGTGCATTAAATTTCCATTATCATTATAATTATAAGTCCTACAAGTAGAATTGTTTTTGCATTTGGTAGTGTGGCGGGGGCCGGGTTTGGAATTCCGCGTTAGCGATTTAACTTTTCTGCTACTGCTACTAAGAACTTACTTCGCCTCTATTGGGCAGTTTTATGTATGACGATGAATAATGTGTATGGAAATACGAAATACCACAATCAGAGGAGAGGAGCCAAATTTCAGGTGCACTTAGCGGCCTTTGGCTTTGTTGGCCTTCTGGCCTTTGGCTCTTGAACTCTTGAAGCGTACGAGGGAGAGCACACCCCAGTCGCGCTTAAAATTTACTTAAAACCAATTACTTAATTCAAGCCACATGTAGTCGAATTTAACAGGCAGAAATAAGCACCAATCCAAACCCTTACCTCACCCTGCAAACGCGACCTAAACAAAAATTAGTTCCACGGGGATGTGGTATGGTACGAGGGGTCACCTAGATTAGGAATCAGCGTAAATAGTAAATCACACTCACACGGAAATCACGCGGAAAGTGAACTTTCAACGATGTCGAAGTGATTTACGTTCGCTCTTAAAAATGTCCTGCACTTAAATTTGGCGCATGAATCACGCGTAAATCACGCGTGCTCGTGAAACGCAACCCTGAGGCTTGGGGGATACTAAAGGAGCGCAGCCGAGGCAAATGACAAATAAGTAATAAGACTTTTCAAGGTAAAAAGTGGTGGAAATGCTTTAAAAAGCGCAGGAGCGCAGTAACACATGTTTCGGAAATTTCGAGCTCTGCTCGATGATCTTTTGTTTTTTACACAGATTCTCAGTGGTCATCTCTTGGGACTGCTCCAGCGGAGTACCTTCCTGTGCTGGAACTAATCCGTGAAATGTAGACTTGGCAGGGAATACGAATTTCTTTTTCCTTTTCTTGTGTCCGGCCGCTAAAGGGGGCGCTACAGCAGGCCTCTCGCTTTTAGATTCTTGGCTATGCAACTCGCTGAGGTAAACAAAAATTACACGCATTTAGCCAGTTGGAAATACGGCACAGTTACAAAGAGTCTAAATAAAATTTGTGATAATCTCTCCGTGGAAGTAAAGATATATGACTAAGAAAAAAAAATAGAAACAAAGAAACGCCAACTTTGTTACTGAACTTACTTTTCATCTTCCGAATTTTCGTTGTTGTCGTCGGAGGAAGTCCACTCGTCTGCATCCACGTCACCCGCAGCCCCCATCATGCCCTCGTTGTTACAAGACGTGCGTGCTGGATCAACTCTTCCTTGGAAGAGCATTCCTGGGCCCGGACAGGCAACTCCGTGCCTGATAGGTCAGACAGCTCAGTGGTCTTTACGGAGGTCCGACCTGACATACGCCATAAAATGAAGAAGAAAGTAAACGTTTGCTTCAATTCTATTTTCGAATGTGACTATGGTACTAACACTTACGTAACTGATGCTCATAACAAATATTCACGCTCATTTCAACATGCGTGAGAGAGAGTCGCACCTCGTTCAAAGGGCATAGGTTGAGCATGTGCCGTCGACGCTGCCGTTCTCTTCTTCCAGGCGAAAGTTGAAACTGCCGAGGTGCGTTCGCTGGTACTGGATTCCAACTGCGCAATATTCTTTTTGTTACCACCAGCTGCCGAAGTCCTTTCAAATTGGTCACGAAGCACAGTAGCTTTTTCAATCCGCGCCTCAATCTCCCGAACTTCCTTTGCGTGACTGCTTCGCTGTTGCTCTAACCGTTGTCGACGGTTTTCGAGCGCTGTGCTATGAGTTGAAGCTGGGTCACTTTGGGCATGGCAAATAGTGGCATCGAGAAGTTTATCGAGGCTTCGTTCCACTAGCTCCAACCGAACTGTCTTGATCTCTGCCAGTTTTTGAGAGGCTTTTACTAAATAAGCAGACGCTTTCTGTGCGCCTGCATTGTCGGCGCAATCTTGTTTCCATTTCATCTGACTGCGCGCAGCTTCAGCGCGCTCTTGTGTCCATTTCGAATGGTTTCGCGAGGCATTTGCCTCGAGTTCCTGGATGCGCTTGTGCAAGTTTGCTACTTCTCGACGGTGCATCTCCTCGGACGTCTTCTTGTCAGCTTCAGCTTTGGCCGCTTTGGCCCGAATCGCTGCTGCTTCTCTAGCGCCCTCAGCTTCTCGCTCCTTGAAGCGTTTTACCTCGCTTTGCACGTACTCAAGTTGATTTACAAGTATGGGCATCATGCTCTTGGCCCAAGCTGGAGGCTCTGGCTCTTCGGCAGCAGCAGTAGTTGTTTGCTCTGTCCGCTCCCTATTGTCGCCGTCCAGATCGAGGGGTGATTCGCGAGAAGTGCCCAATGTACGAAGCAGAACATCACAAAGCTTTTTGCGCGATTCTGTCAGCAACGGAGGCCGAAGTCCTAGCTCTTTTGCTGAGTATACTTGGTCCAGTTGCTCCCCTGTGAGCTCGTGAATCGCAGTGGAAGTAGGTTTTTCGAGGAATGCTCCGAGGTTGAACGCAGCAGCTTTCGCAAGCTTAGTGGCAGTTCTCTCAGCTGCTCTTTTGGCTTTCTTGTCACCTTTCGACCAAATCACTTCAAAACGCTGAATTCCTTGTGGTTGTCCACGAAGCCGGAGGCTTCGTTGAGGTACTTCCCCAGACGTGGCATCGATAGGTGCATCGGCTAATGCTAATACGCCAGATCCTCTCTCATCACAATTTTCAGGAACAATACCTTGGATGTGATCGGATTCCTCTTCTGGTTGAATTTGATCCGTATTGCCGTCAGCTACATCTGTCAAGCTTTCAAATTCCGACTCCGTTGCAGAGTTATCTTCCTCGTGCGGTGACTCCTGAAAGTTGTCACCATCTTCGAAGCACATGCGTATAACATGGCTCGTCGGGTTGCTTGAGAACGAGCGCTTGATGGGTGAGACCTCAGAGTCTACCATCTTCTATACTTCACAGTACAGACAATAAGTTTGTCAGGGCAAATGATGGCGCCCTCAAAGAGGCTGCGAGAGACTCTTGCAACTAGCTAGTCTATCCTTATAGTAACTTATTACTTATAACCGTCGAGCCGTCGAGCGTCCAGCGTCGCCGTGTCGCCGTCCAGCGTCGCGAGTTGTCGAGAGTTGGACAGTTGGCAAGGACCGGCGGATTTCTGGGGTTTTGAAAGGTAGTTATTTCCGGATTCCCCCCGTCCCGTTAAATTTCGTTATTTCTGGCTCTTTCCTGCTTGAAACTCGAACTCGAACTGATACAAACCCAAATGACACAGAAGCCAATGCTGCGGGCAGAAGTGTACGCGCGTGCGTTGCGCGCAAGTCAAAATCGTAAAGAGGATAGTGTGTA
>Ga0307979_1001310_pt1 | contig 17704 bp, 17 predicted proteins | sample OrgLakmetage1058_FD_201833 | JGI IMG/M metagenome (GOLD analysis project Ga0307979, IMG submission 201833) | Saline water microbial communities from Organic Lake, Antarctica - #1058 | ecosystem: Environmental > Aquatic > Non-marine Saline and Alkaline > Saline | place: Antarctica: Organic Lake...
TAGCACGCGCGAACGCTCTTGCTCGCGCAATTGCTGCTGCTTCCTCTTCTTCGCTTATAGGCTCTGCAAGTGCTTCAAACGATAGTCATACTGGCACAGTGCAGCCTGGCTTCGAAGGTTTAACTCCACTAGAGGGTGAGCTTTTGGCAACGCCAGGGGGAAGCGACTGCGAATGGCTTGCGCTGCTTCAGATTTTGGCGGCAAACTTTACGCTCAATGAAAGTGAGGCGCCGATGAAGGCCCAAGATATTGCTAAGGAGGTAAATAAAAACAGCAGCAGCAGCAGCAGCGATTCCTCAAGTGGTGCTAGCAAACGTGATGCATGGGCTGCGTTGCTCAGCTCCGATTATCACCGCTCGTACGGCTCGTCGCAGCTTGACGTCTTCCTGCCGCCGCTGATGCCCGCAGAGGTTCCACCTAAACCCACGGTACAACCGTCGCCTGCTTCCTCCTCGTCTTCCTCTTCGTCATCTCCAGCACCGAACTCAGCAGCAGCGTCTGCAGCCCCTCCATTGATAAGTCCGGCAGTTGCTATCTCAGCGTGGGATGACTCCAATGCCAAAGCTTGCCTTTGGGTTCTGCACTTGCTGTATGAAGACGCCAAGCTCGACTTGTCTCGCGCTGCTACCACTCAGGCCTCCCTAGGCCCTTTGCTCGAAGCTCTGAGCATGCGCCTGGGGCTGCTTGCCTACTGCCACCATTACCGCCGCGACCGGGGCGCCGGTGACGAGGCTGGCTCTGGCTCTACCAGTGAAAATGGCCACCTGTCAAGCGGCAACGACTGCGCAGTTGTACCACCAGCCTCTGCTTGGGATGCAAGCTGCACCTCGTTGTTTGCCTTGAGCGCACAAGGATGTGACTCGACCAAAAAGCAAGCACCGTCTTCTCTGTCGAACGGAGATTTGCCACCTGAGCCGCCGTGTGTGCGCAGCTTTCTGCTCGCTGCTCTCGCGCGCCTCAGTCCAGAAAGACCCACTAGCATGAAACCAGGGTTACTGCCTGGTGCTGCACCTGGTGCTATCGCTGCTGCGGAGACTGGCCTGGCGAACTTTCCTTCGCTCGGAGACGGCTACACTTGCCGCACTACGCAACAAGTCGTGTCGATTTACGCCGCGCTCACTGGATGCTTCAACCATGATGAGAATGACCATGCCGGCAGCAGCAGCTGTAGTGCTGCTGATGGAGACTTTCATCCAGGCAAAGAAGCAGAAAAGGCAACAACAGCCGGAGAAGGAGCTGAAGTACCATCAGTGGCAGACATTAAAACCTCGAAATTCATGCAGCAATGCGTCGCCTGCGTCGAAGCTTTGTGCCACGTAGGGTTTTCGGCACAGCAGCTCAGTTTGTTACCCCTGGGCGCGCAGTTGCCGATTCGCGAAGCCATTCGGGCTTGCCGGGTTGCGCCACCCCCACACTGGCACGCGTCGTGCTATCGCATCGTAAGGCGGGACGATTTAGCGCTTCTCCTTGGCCCGCACCTGCCTCTAGAAGGTACGTCAAAAGAAGCGACGGCAGGTGTGGAGGGCAAGGGACCTTTGAATGACAACGAAGAAATGGAAGAGGATAACGATGGCGGCGACGACCGTAACGGCAACATTGTCGACGATGACGACGACGTAGCCATGGATAGCAGTCCTGTAGTAGGTCGCTCCCCGCATGTCTGGCCATCGCCCGCAGCAGCCGACAGCACTCCCTTCACGCTCGTGTCCCCTATAGCGCATCAGCATGACCTCGCATCGCCCGGCGCTGCTTCTTCCGTGCCACCGTCATCGTCGGGGCGTCGTATGCAGTATAGTGAACCTTTCTCCCAGCGAGAAAACGCAACGCCCTTCTCGAAAGGAGCGCCTCGCGGACGGCAGCTCAAATCGCGAGGAGGCAGCAGTGGCCACGGCTTGAGTTCTGGCGTTGGTGGTAGCGGTGGTGGTTCGTCTAGTGGGGTTTCGTACGATGGCATGGCCAGCTTTCCGTTAATTCCCGAGCTGTCGGGATTCGGTGCCGAGGAAGCCGACGGGCCGGCGTCAAGCAGCGGCAGGAGCAGCAGCAAGTGGAGCAGCAGCCTGACGGGCGGCGATAACAACGACGACAACGATGGGCTCTTGGCACTCGAAGCGGCCACTGAGGTTGGTCTGGTTTCTTACAAAGAGAAGGGGCATTTCGATCCTTAAAAATTAGGAGTATTATTGTTTTTTTAACTGAGATATTGCGGATCGTGCAAATCGTGCGTTCCATTTACGTATGTGTCTTTCTCTCTCCTCTTCACACGTTGTGTGTTTTCCCATCGGTACGTCTCAGGTGCGGTTTTCCACCGATTTGCGCGTCCGCGAGTGCTGCCGGCTCTTGCAATCGTCGAAACCGCACGTTTTACGGGTGCCCCGGCCACCGGAGGCCTCAGACATGGACTTTATTCATCTTCAACAGCAGAGGTACGTCCTCCTACAAATATTACATCATCTTTCCTACTATCGTAGTCGGTTGCCCATAAAATGCTTCAATTGCTTTTTGGTTTCCTCCACACGCTTTTCCCTCTTACTGGTCTTGTTTGTATGACTCCCTTTATCTTTCTCTGTTCAAAACCATCCTTCATCCAGGCTCTTGCTTCTCGCCACTCGTGGCCTCGCGACGTCCCTGGGCCGAGGCGCACTCACTCTGGGCACGCTCAAACCTCGCGCCCCACTAGCCGAGCCTTTGCCGGTGCCGCACCTGTGCCTGAGAGGGCGAGTGCCCCCCAAGGACGCTTCTGTCCGGCTGGACTTCAATACTTTGCTGGCGCAGCACCCTCCTACCTCTCAGGTGCCACCCCCAAGTGAGAAAAGCTTGCTAGGGTGGCCGGCGTTCCACAACGGCGTGGCGAGTGGCTTGCGGCTCGCATCTCATGGCGTTGGCTTTTTGCGTGCTGCGCGCCTCAGCGGCAGCAGTGGCAGCAGTGGCAGCGGTGGTACAAGTAGCGACGGTGGTGGAGGAGCCAGCAACGGCAATCGTGGCAGCGCCGGCGCCGCTGCAGTTGGCTCCTCTTCTTCTCTTGACCTGAGCGGTGTGAACAACAATAGCAGCAGTTCGGAACTCGGGCTCGGGTGGACCGTCACTCGCAATTGGATTGGCTACAACGCACCGTCGCCACCGCCAGGTGCCGCAGCCGTTACAGGGGCCCTGCCTCCGCCTCCAGTGCCGACCGTGCCAACTGACCGGTCGTCTGCTGAAGCAGTCGCTGAAGAAGCGAAATCTGCGCACGGCGGCTTGCTTCTCGCGCTCGGCCTTCAGGTAAACGTGGATAGTGTTTGATGTTTGGGAGTTGGGGTTCGATGGGTGAGCAAGCACCAGGTGAAGGCCAGCGAGTTCATTGGAAAGCAGAAACAATTTTCAAAGTGGATCGTATAGTTTTGCTACGATGCATTCTTGTGCTCTTTTTGTGTCTTCTACCATTGGTCGCGATTGATATGCTATGGCCGTAACTACGATAGTTGCAATATTGCTTTGCCTGAACTGTGCGTGTGTCTTCTCTACCTCTGCGCGTGTGTTTAAATGATACAGGGCCATCTTGAAGTCTTGCAGAAACCCGACTTGTACCGGTACCTCAAAGACGGCCACGAAGCCACTACAGTTGGCCTGCTCCTGGGCATGGCGTGCCAATACGTAGGCAAGGCCGACCCCACCACCAACCTCATTGTCAGGATGCACATTCCTGACACTTATGACCCCGCCCTGGGGGCTTCCGTGGGCGCCGAAGTCACGCCGGCGTGCCAGGCTGCTGCCTTGGCGAGCTTAGGCTTGCTGTATGCGGCTTCCAACCATCGCCAAATCGCTGATTTCTTGGTGAATGAACTCGGGCAGCGGCCGCAGGGCGATCAGGTATTGCCAGTCCTGTTCTACTTCGCCCCGCCACCCCGAGACCAGACTACCTTTGTTTCTTCCGCTCTATCTTCTTTCGCTTTTTTATTTGCAAGCTCAACTTGAGCTCATGTGTTGCCCACTTCCTTCCTAACGTATGATTGCTTCTTCTTAACCACCCCCCGAGCAGGTGGAAGATCGCGAAGCCCATGCGCTCTCCGCTGGCTTTGCCCTGGGCCTCGTCACACTCGCGGCGGGCCATCACGCCGGCGAAGCGGGCCACTCGGCCGAGAACTCCTCCTCTGATGACAACTTCAACAGCAGTGACGCACGAGGTGGCAATGACGAGGATGGAGGTGGTGTTGTTGGCGTGGGTATCAGCGGAATCGGTGGTGGTGTTGGCAACAACAACAACACCACCACCAACACCAACAACAGTGGAAGCAACGGCAGTGGTGGTGGCCCTCGTAGTGGGTCTCCCGGAAGTTTGATGCTCGAACAGCGGCTGCACCGGCTAGTAGTGGGAGGCCGCACCAGCGACGAAAGCAATAGCGGTGGCAGCAGCAGCGCCGCTAACAGCGGCAACAACAACAGCAGCATCAACAACAGTTCGCGGGTGTTTGAGGGCCCCTTCGTGAACACCTCTGTGACGGCGCCCGGAGCCACGCTTGCACTCGCGCTGTGCTTCATGCAAACGAACGACGAAGCAGTGGCGGCGCGGCTGGCCCTGCCCGACACTCACCCCTTGCTCGATTACGTGCGGCCGGACCTCACCATGCAGGTAAGATTTCAATGAGCAAAATTACGAAACTGTCTCGATGGTGGCAGTCTGAATGAGTTTTCTTTCAATCTGCCAAGTCCCGTTCGTTTGTGAATTCTTCTGTTTTATTTTTTTCTTGTCTCTTGTTATTGGTAATTCGATTTAAATCTTTTGCTCGTCTTACCGGCAATTCTTTCTGGTTTTGTTGTGATTGCTTCATTATGTCAGCGCGTCACCGCTCGTGCTCTCGTGCTGTGGGACTCGGTGGAGCCTTCACCCGATTGGTGCTTAGCGCAAGTGCCGCAAATGGTGCAAGACGCTTGGAACCAACTCGGCGCTCCGCCGCCAACAGCGTTATCACCGCTAGCTGGCGTGGGCGGTTCTAGTGGCGGTGGCGGTGATGGGCGAGGTCCTTTGTCTCCTCGGAACCGCCCTGTAGACAACGAAAGCTTGCTCAACCAGTCCCTCGGCTCGGACTACTTTGCCCGCGGAGGCAGTGGGCTTGGAAACACCACGAGCGAGGATAACGACGATGATGATGACGATGAGGACAATTTGCTGTCGAAAGCTGAACTGGACCACCTTTTGAACCCTGAGGCGAATTCGGTAGCAGTGGAGACCGAGCGCAAGCTGAGTGCTCTCCTCGACGGTGATTTTTCCAATCTCGACAGCCTCGTCCCTGACAACTTCGTGCCCTCCGCTGAGGCGCAAGCTGCAGCTGCTGCAGCACTTTCCTCGCCGAATTCCGGAGCTCCAGCACCAGAACCTCCCTCTGTAGGAGCTCCTTCTCCTTCCATGTCCATTCCTACGAAACCACCACCACCACCACCGCCAGCAGCAGCAGCAGCTGCAGCTGCGGCCTCCTCAGTGTCAGCTTTTGTCGACGAAGCGTCGGTCAAGTCGGTCCACGCGCACGCCCTGGCCGGGGCTGTCCTAGGCGTGGGGTTAAGGTTTGCGGGGACTGCAGACCCCCGCGCCAAGGCCACCTGCCTGCTCGTCTTGCGCCATTTCCAAGGGCTCCGGGACGGAACACCTCACCCCGACGCGTGCATAGGCCCTTACGGCTGCGGGAAGGCGTCCGTTGCGTTCGGTATGGCGCGTGGTTAAAGTTGTACTCTTTTAAGTGCGCCGTTTTGTACTGCGACTGAAACCGCCACAGTATTTTCCACCATAATCCGTCATGGTGAGAGCCTCATCGTCAATTCTATCTATCATGTGACAGGTGACGCGTCCAACGATGGTGGCGCTAATGGTGTAAAAGTAGGCGCTATGTTTGGCGCCGGAGCAGCAAAGGCAGCACGGCTGGCCGCTCAAAAGCCCGACCGGCCAGCGCTAGAAATGTGTCTAGGGGCCGCAGCGGTATGAGAGGGCGCACACATTGTGACATCGTAGTTTTTTTAACCTCACTCGTTCCGTTTCTCATCGCCTCGTATCTCTCGCCTTACTGTAGTAATCACGAGGCGCATTTGAGTTTTTTCACATGTGCGCTTGTTTCTTTGTTGCGGTGACCGTGGCGGTGCCTCACCTTAGATGAGCCTCGGGCTCGTGCTAGCGGGCACTGGCGATTTAGAAGCCCTGACGCTGATCCGAGCCCTACGAGCGAAAGTCGACGCAGAGGTACGATCAAAACGGCACTCTGAATATTCTTTCCTGCCATCTCTTTCATTTTTTCTGTCTTTCGATTCTTTTGGCATGCGCGATTTCATTCTGCTTTATTCTCACCATCTTTGCGCATTCTCCACCCTTTGGTGATGAGCGTAGGTCAGCTACGGCCACTCGATGGCGTGTCACATGGCCTTAGGCCTCTTGTTCCTGGGTGGGGGCAGCTTGACCGTGGGGCGGCAACCGCTGCAGCTCGCTTGCCTAGCCATGGCGACCTGGCCTAGGTGGCCGCGGCACCCGGGCGACCACCAGCACCATTTGCAGCCGTTGCGGCACTTGTACGTGCTCGCTGCTGAACCGAGGTCGTTGAAAGCCCTCGACGCCGACACGGGTTTACCGGTGTTTGTCCCAGTGACAGTCACCCTCGACACCAGTGCTCAGGGCAGCAAACACCGCGACGACAACAGCAGCAGCGACAGCAACAGCCGTAGCAACGGCGACCACCAGATGGACGATGACAACAGCGCCAAGATGATGCCTGCGGCGGTCACAGGGGAACCGCACAGCTCCGCGCCTCCTCCTCCTCCTCCTTCTTCTGGTGCAATGACGATGGCCATCCCGCTCGTGGCGCCGTGCCTCATGGCCCATGACCTGAGCCGGGTCGTCAAGCTCGAAGTCAACTCGCCGCGGTACTTCAGCCTGTGCCTTTGGCCCCAGGAGTTTGGCAGCCACGCTGCGGCTTTGCAGAGCTTAACCCTCTATGTAAAGCGCAAGCACGGGTGCGTAGCCCATATGCAGAAATCTTTTTCCTGCATTTTATGTGCTCTCATATCAAGCGGCTAAGATACTCTTTTCAGTGCAGTCTTTTTCGCATTTCTCTCGTCTAAAAACCCAATGAGTTTTCGTGTCTCACTATTCCTCGCTTTTTCATTCATTTTCTCTTCTTCTCTATTTTTGTAGCCATCTGAGCTACGCAGCTGACCCACTTGGGCCGCGGTCAGTGCACTCTCCAACTTCTCCACTTTCGCCCTCAACCCCTAAAGCAGCAGCATCGTCTGCAACGACAGAGGGTGCAGCAGCAGCAGCAGTGGCTGCGCCATCGCCATTGTCCGCGTGGGCACCTGACCTCGGAACAGAAAGGCTCGCGGAGGACCCAACTTTGGCGGCGTGGGCGCAGTTCCTCGTGGCCAATGCTGCTTCGTCAGGAGAGGATTCCGCGAAGAGCGGCGCGACGTCGCTGGTGGCGGGCAACAAGGAGAGTCTAGCCTTGGGTGCTGTGACAAATACGTGCAGGAGTGCTCTGACGCGTGCCGTGGGCTTAGCGTGCACCGATGCCTTGCCTTTGCTGACTTCGTTTGGCCAATCGGCTGCTTATCTTGCTCGAGCAGCGAAGGTGCTCAATTGCACTAGCTCTACTAATGGTGCAGCAGAGTGGCAAGCAGCACAGAAGTGGTTGCGGCATGCGAACTTGAACTCAGCAGGTGCCTGGGATTTAGCAGCAGTAGCTCAATTCACGTCCGCGCTCGCTCACGTGACGCATCATGGTTCTCTAGCCAGCAGCGATAGTCTTGACAGTGGCAGTAGCAACAGCATTTGTGAAAATGCAGTAGCCCCAGCAAGTGACACTGCAATCATACTGCAGCGGCAGCGACAAGAGGCGCTCGAGCCCATTTTAGCAGCAGAACAAGTGGCTGGCGTGCACCTGGACCTCAATTCCATCTTTCAAGCTCTGGGGTTGTTCACTCAGCGTGGCAGTGGTGGGGCTCCATCACCTGTGGCGCACTACTTGCGCACGGGGCGCTACGATGCCCACAATTTACTGGAGGCGCAAAGGCCTTGCCTTGCAGCGTGCCTTGCGCTGGGTCGCTTTCCCTCGCACCACCAGCTTCAGGCAGCCGGGTTTCTGGACCAAACAAAGGGCCGTGTGTCGGTGCTTCGCCTGGCGAAAGCTTTTCCTGGTACGCCCATGGACACACTCGTGCGTGTTCGACAAGAGCTGCGTTGAAAAGGCCACAAGGCCAGGGATTTCCCTGAGTGCCTTTTCGTGGTTACGGTCGGTTACGTCCATCTGCTGCTCAATAAGAGCGGGTTCTGGGCTCTGCCTCGAATCCAATTGCTTATTTGGTTCTCATGTCCTTCGCTGCTCGCTGCTCGCTGTGCTATAGTAGTTTGAAGTTTGAGCCAGCTGATTTTTCTAAATAGTAAATAGACGCGGATATTTAAGAAGTAAGAACACAGGCTCCTAGGCGCAAACTTCTGTACATGTGTCTGGCATTTCGAATTTTGGATTTCGGGCCCAAAGTCCAGGTTCTGCGTTCTGGTCGGTGCCAGGAGCCAGGAGCCACAGCTTAATGAGATAAATAAGATGAGCATACCGTGATTAATTCAGATTTATTCTCCGGCGCGTTCTATGGCAATACGTAAGCTTATCGCATTTGCAGTACGGCTTTAGGCTCCTTTTCTATTTTCTCGGCGATTCGCGATACCGATACCGAGACACTACTAATCGTAAACCTACGTCCCAGAGTCCTTCGGTACGAATGATTAGGAGTGATACCGAGAGGGATCTATGACTGTTATGACTATGATTTTCTAATACCTTATTACGATAATAGAGACTTTCACGGATTCTACGGATTATTTACCTTTTTCTGTCTCCCGACCAACTCCAAGGAGTTAGTCGGGAGTTGGTCGGGAGTTAGAACTTTCGAACCATTTTTTTTGGTTCTTGAGTCAACTTGGCTGGTGAGGAAAAAAATGCAAGGGCTCTTCATCTGCGTCGGGCTACTCCCGCCTCTGGCGCGTGGAGAGCCTCTTCGAGATCAGAGACTTTAATCATCTCAACGTCATAATTCACGAGTTAGGAGGCAGCCGTGCACGTGACGAGATCTTCAAACACATGCTACTCGAGACGAGAAACGTGACCGGGATTCCTCACGCGTCGAGAGACGCTTGCGTAGCTTGATTTTTTCACCACCACTCCTCGCTGTTTCAGCCCCCAAGGCAGCTTACAGAAGTTCTCAATTATTCTCTAGAGTCTATCGGCGGAGAAGTTATGTGTTTAAATTCGCAGTGCTTTAGATTTTCATTGCGCCAAGTCCAAAAGCGTCCGACAATTCCTTGTTGGGGGCACGAGTGTTAAAGCACTTTAAAAAATCGCAGGCGTCAGTGAAGGCGGCCTCTTAAGATGCGATAAGGAGACTTCATGGTCTTTCACTTCTTGAGTTCGGGATCGCTGAGGAGACTGATGTGAGGTTTTTAATGCCCCAGGCAAAGTCGACCGTCGACACGTTGACGAGAAAGGGACAGAGATCTGAAGGGGAAGCCATCACTCAAAATAGTTCATGAACCTGGTTCTTTTTCTGTATAATTTACGTCTCTGTCTCCCCCAGATCCGTGAAAGTCTCTAATATATGAATATATTACGTATGCGAAAATACATAAAAGTACGACAGTGGTCGGAACAGAATACCGGAACATGAAGTGGATCCACAATCTTCCACAACTCAACCCACATCATCGCAACATTACTAGCTCCTCAAGGGAAATAGAGTGACCTGACGTGAAAGGGACTGCAGCGTTTCACCGTGCCAACAACTTAACGTGAAGACTTGCAAGTTACGTGAATGCAATTTCTCCGGCGCATGCCAGGCCGACCGATTAGCATGACTGCCGTCACCATGTACGTCAGAGCAGCAAATCGTCTGACGCATGCTGCTCCGCCGCAAACTTTTTTTTGCGTCTTTAATCTGCATGCCTCTCTCTTCGTTTGAAAATCATGATGTTTTCGTGCAGGCCGCGGCCGTTTCAATTCGGATGGCTGACTGCCGTAGGCTTCATGGGCGTTTGTGTTGGTGGTGCCGCCGCAGTTTCCATCAGCGACCAACCCTCCTCGCCGTACGCTCGCGTAGCCACCAGCTACCGGCACGAGAGTGCAGTCGGATCAGATGGGACTGCAGTGGGTGGTTGGTCACCATCAGGTGTGATCTTTCGCGGCCTCGATCCGTGGCTCGGTGGCGCCTCGAGGCATGCCTTGGATTCGAGAGATTCGGTGGTGAATGACCCCCATCAGGTTACATCTGACGGCGAGGCCATAGGCACTAGTAGCTCAACGTCGTCGTCCTTGTCAGCCGATGATGTTAGGACGCAGCTGGCCAGCTGCGACGGGGTGAGGCTCTCTGTGAGCAGCTCCGTGCAGGGCCAGCGGCGAAACATGGAAGACGATTTCGACCTGGCTGCACGAGGGCACTTCGCCGCGGTACATAACATCGTACACTAGAATAATAGCCCTTTGATTCAAGAGCTTGGAGCTTTTTCATGTTGCCACCACAAGCATCACAATATTTTCGCCTAACTTACACTTCTTATGTTTCGATCATATCATGGCAAGGTCTTCGACGGGCACGGTGGACGTGAAGTCGCGCGATACGCGAAACTGGCGTTGTACGACCAGGTGTGCGTTTTTGCTGCGCGCAGCTCTCTCTCAAATGACTGTGCTCGAATTGAAGCGCACGCGGTGCCCACGAGGGATTTTGTAAATTTCTAGCTATTCATTTCGTATAATTATGCGTCTACCCTGCAGGTATGCGCTCACCTTGAGCTCCCTGGACTGGGCGATGAGGTTGGCGACAGAATAGAAGGCGAGCACCCAGTAGAGACGGCGCTGCGGCGGTCGATCGCCAAATTAGAGGCGGACGTGAAAGGGATGTGGCGTTGGCGAGGGGTGGGCAGCACCCTTTGCGCGGTTTGCGTCGTGGACGCTGACGTCAGCCAACACCTTGGCTGTGGTGATTCAGTGGTCTCGGCGGCGGGGGAGCCCTCTGTGATGATGCGCCGGCACCACAGCGGCGGCGGCGACGGAGAGTTTGCGCTGGGTGCAGGTGGGCGGAGCACCGCTGAAGAAGGCGATGAAGACGCTGCAAGTGCTTCTCCACCGCCGCGGTACGCCATCACAGCCAACTTGGGCGACAGCCGTGCCGTGCTCTGCCGGTCCGGAAAAGCCGTAGATTTGACGCAAGACCACAAGCCAGACTTGCCCGCGGAGAAACAGCGCGTTGAAGCCCTCGGCGGGCGCGTGGCTTGGCATGGCCTCTGGACCGACTCCTTCAGCAACGCCGACTCAGCATCTCTGGCTGCAGACCTTCTTCCCACCGCCAGTAGCAGTAGCATCAGAACCAGCAGCGGTAGCAGTAGTGGCGGGAGGAGTAGTAGCGGCACAATGGAAAAGCTGCAGCAGCGCCGCGTGCCGCTGGCTGGAACAGGGGTGTGGCGTGTGAACGGCAACTTGGCCGTGAGCCGAGCTCTCGGGGATGCGGGCGCCAAGCCATGGGTGTCGGGCGCTCCTGAGCTGCGCAAAGTGGCCTTGGACGAGGCCCAAGACGAGTTCATTTTGGTGGCGTCCGATGGCCTGTGGGACGTGATGAGCTCCGACGAAGCGGTGGCGTTTGTGCGCGGCGCGCTCGGCAGCCACACGACATCCTCTTCTTCCTCTTCTAACTTTTCTTCAGCAGCAGCAGCAGCAGCAGCAGCAGCCAATACGCCTGACACAGCTGCCGACAGTTATAGCAACGATGCAGCTGTGTTAGCCTCGTCGTCCGCTGAATCTGCTCCTATGAGCCGCTTACACGGAGACAGGCCATTGGAGTCGTCACTGAGCGCTGCAGAAGTCCAGCAGCGGAAGCGCCAAATGGCGCGCTGTTTGACTGAAGAGGTGCGCAAGTGAACACATTCTGCTCCTCTGGTGTTAGACTGCAACATGCTTCATTATAAATACTGCTTTCGAATTTTCTTGCCAGTTGCCCTAAACCTGACCCTTGGCCTATTTTACCATTTGACCTCGTTATATTTGTTGTTTGCACTACAGGCAGAGCGCTTAGGCACCACGGACAACATCACGGTGCTTGTACTCTGGCTTAAGTAGCAATTAAGGGCAACATTCTTTCACACGCGCCTACAAATTTCTGCTGATGCTGATACGCAATTGTTTGACGTGATACGGCGCCGGGCGGATTACAAAAGTTTAAGTTTGCTCCAGATCTACAATTAAGTAGATATGATTCCAGGTTTTCTTACGAAAATTCTTTTGGATGTACAGCAAAAATTATTGGCCTGCTCCTATTGCTCATAGCCAAAAGTAACTCAGCACTTGTGTGCTTATGCGCCATGGGTGCCAGGAAACTATAATCCATTTTTTTAAATCTAGAACCATATCGTTTTTAAGCGACGGATTTCGTTTGGTAATGAATTCGGTTGAATGTTATATGAATTTCCAAAGGAAATAGAACTTTGGTGCCGCCACTACTTCCACTTCCTGCTTGTGCAGTGCTTCGCACGCACACAACAAATTTTTGATATTTAACTGGTAATACGTAGCGCTGACCTTATCCCAGACGCATTCAGCTTGGTTGTTAGTTATTAAGAGGTAACGGCTCTATTGTGTGCGCAGTCTCGCTTGAGCCGTAACTAAAGTACGCGGCACGATAAATTGTTTTAATTAATTGTTTTATACGATAACGCACAACTCCAATTCAAACTATCTTTCAACTGCTTCTTCTTTTATCGCAATATGAAATCTACGAGCCCCTCGTTGTAAAGGGCTACACAGAACGAAAAGTGCAGTTGCTTAACTGGTCACGTCGCCAGCTTTGGAGCACACGTCACACGATTTGATGGTGTCTTCGTTCTCGACGTCCATGTGCATGTGGGCAACCTTCCATTCGCACACATCACTCACTTTCTCGAATTTGTAGCAGAAGTGCACGCGCTCAGTTTTCAACTCGTGAGCTGAGTCAGATACAGCCTCGTTCTCTTGTTCGTTGGCTTTCTCGTCGGCTTCTTCTTCGCTGTGGCGCCCCCCTCCGCGAAGGAAACTTCCAAAAAAATGGCCAACATTTTGAAACTTACCCTTTGCAGACGCCATGGCTCGCGAGTAACCAGAGCTCTTGTAATGGATTACTTGATGGCCAGACACAAAAGCTGTGCCATCAGAAACTGTTGACTTGTAATCTTTTGTCGATATGATAACTTTCGCGAGAGTTGGGCCAAGTTCTTGTTTCGTCCTCTCCACTGTGTCTGTTATGATGGCCATCCTGTTTTTATAGTGGCATTGTAAGACAAAAAAAAACAACCCAGAACTACTTTTATAAATGTCGAGAAGAAATGCTTACACAATCACGCGAGAATTCTCGCTTGACTCCACATCCGAACCAAAGCCATGAAGGGAAATCGATTTCTTGAAGTGGTTTTTGAGTCCCCCAGGGCCTTTCATTCCAAACGCAGCGCTAATGCCTTCCTGGATGTTGTGGTACGCCTTTTCGATGGTGGGATCATCCTCAGAAGTGCTCTTTTCAACGGCTGACATGATGAAGAAAAGTAGTAAAGTCTTTTCGCAGACTTTGAGATGTTCTGACACGCACTGATTCTGCAGTCACTTGTCGTCAAATTTAGTTATTTAGAACCAAACCTTTGAACGTTTTGACAACAGAATAATTTAACGAGATCATTCTAAGAAACTGATCAGATGTGACCATAAACTAATACTCTGATTACTATTATCATTTGTGCGTGCAAACCGCTTCTATTTGTTGGCGAAATGTATTTGTCTTCTGCTCGTGCTTGCGGCATAATGATTGTGAAAATATAATCATATCAATTTTTGTAATTTTGTATAAGATGTTGGAGGCCATACTTCGGAGCTTTCAAGTGAAAGACATATCACAGTATTATTACTGCACACGAACTGAGCTACTGTCTTTTCCTGCTTTTTACTGTTCTTGTCCTATCTACTTTACTGCGTTGAATACATCATTACTCTTAATCAACCTTAACGGATTCCTCGATTTTTTCTTTTTTGCTACTTCTTCTCAAGTCATCACTTGCATCGTCATCTTCACAATCGCTTCGATCGTCTTCGACGTGCCCTCGATGAACGAGCTTATAGAGCACTCGAATAATCAACCACGCCCAGAAGACCTGCGACAGCAATCTAATGACGTTACAACATGCATCTGGTTCTACATAGCACTCCGCAACAAAAAAAAAGAAGCCAAAGTAAGTAAACGAGAAGTTACGCGCACATACCTGTAGACTTAATAACAGGTACAAGAGTGACAAGCATGAGTAGCCTGGTAGTTCTCGAGGAATGTTGGGTGTCTCGTAGTGAGCACTCCATATTACATAGGGGTAAAGTCCAAGTCTCGTCGTAAAAAATGTGGCCATGAATATCACAAACGTCACGTCGCTCAACACCTCAAGAGTAATGTAGGGTAATTAATCCGAGCAAAGTTTACTTCAAAGCGCTTCAAAATTAAAGCACACGATATCGATCATAACAATACAGCTATACCTGATAGAAGTTCTTCGGATTTTCCGGGCATCTGGCGTCACCGAGGTACTTTAGCATCTTTGCGATATGTAAAGGCACGTCCGCAGGATCTTGGACAACCATAATGGCCAAGCCGATACGAATCCAGCCGAAGTAATATGCAAGGACAATGAGGTTGACGACGACAAAGTGATGAATTTGCATTTCAATGAAGTCCTTTCGCCGATGTTCAATAAAAACTGATAAAACACTCTGAGTGTAACGGGCACCGTAGAGAAGAAAATACGCGGCCACGGTTTCAGTCATGTAGGAGTGGACAGAATATTCACTTGCTGTATCAACCTTCTCGTAGTCGATCCACCATCGCTCTGAAGGCCAGCTCCACCTCTGGCTGAAAAAGACAATGATGTTCATGTATGAAAACAAACCATAGAACAGCAACTCCATCGCTGTTTGACTGAATTTGTCAACTTTTTGTTCTTTGCGCAGGGATATATTTTTTTCAAATTGGTTGTTCTTCTTCCAGAGGAGACGCCGTACACAAGGTTTGACAACAAACAAGCGCACGCCCCAATTAAATGCCCCCAGGGCGAAAGTGAGAATGATAAAAACCACGACATCTTCTCCTGATCCCAGTTTTGGCAACCGTGTGGGACTGCCTGAGTCTTTGCCTTCAATTATTGTTTTTTTCAGCGCCCAAGTCAGATGCTGTGTCTCAATAAGACCACGTTGGAGCATACTAATTGAAGATTATACGGCGGTGGTGTTGTCTCGTGATATGTGATAGTTCAAGACTTCTCATCTCTGAGACCTACAGAAACAAAGTAAAATTCTTTCAAGGTGGTATCTTTAGACACTGCGCCTCCTGCAAGAAATTGGGAACTACAAACAACTTTTAAATGCACACACACTACTTCTTGGTTGATATTGTGTCTTCACTGCCGTAGTCGACAACTGACCGACTACTGTACTTTTCATCTCTTCATAACTGTACCCTGTAACAAAATCCTCAAAACTCAGTACCCTCTTCCTCCATAACCAAGGCGACGTGCCGCGCCCTCGCGATCAGGCTGAAGCTTAAGTCAATTAGATAGAAGGCTACTACTGTGCCATCAAGCTATAACCAACAAATATATCTCCCTCTATAAATTTCAAATATACTAGGAAGTCTAGGGACATCGGCTGAACGGAACTATCCAGATGAACCAGGAATTAAGAACGCCTTGTATGTCCGCCGCAGTGGATGGCGCTGCACGAGGAGTTCTGTTAGGGGTCGCTTGGGGCGCAGTCTTTGATGTTGCGCCTCTCGGTTTTGGGACTAATCCTGCGAGTCAGCTTGATGCTTCTTTGCCAGATACAGCCAAGCCTAGCTCTTGTGGTGGTGGTGCTCCACGCCCTGTGGCCGTGCAGCGGAGCGTGTTCGCCGTAGCGAAGTCTATGGGCCGCTCCTCGTTAGGATTTGCAGGTTTTCTTGGTGTGTATAACGGTGTAACGTGCAGTTTTGAGACTATGCGTGGCGGGCAGAAAGACATGCTTAATTCGTTTGCCGGAGGTTTTGCTGCTGGTGCTTGCGCAGGCCTCAGCTCGCGCAACCCTAGGACTATTATGATTTCAGCGATGGGAACAGGATGTATCACTGCGGGCGTCACATTGCTTACTGGTGCGCACGGCTTTCAAGGTGGAAAATCATCGTGACCTCTTTCCTCTATTGCTGCATATGAGTGTTGGTAGGTGCTTTCTCAAATTTGACTCCCAGTTGGGCTCACCCTCGGATACCAAGGACTTTCAATCAACAAAATGACAGTAGCTGCAGCAGCCACCGATAACATGGCGTGGGAAGTCGTTGATACTCATAGGGCTTAAAAGTTTAAAAGGGCACTGCACAAATGCTTCGAGCGGCGATTATTTGTCATTTGCCGCTGCTAAGTGCGTGAAGTGCGGGCTAGAACAGCTCCTTAAAAAACACGATTTGTGTTGTCTCTAAGTTAATGAATTGTTCTATCAAAATGAATGGGTTGAACTATTGGCCTTAACGAGCGGACCATAGCCCATGCCTTAGCACGCAGGTGTACTTATATTTCTACCTGATTTCCACCCAGGGCGCCATTTGGAATTGTATAGCTCACTGGTGTTTCTTTGCGTTTGCATTCCTATGCCTCCTTCCGGGAATTGATCCTAGACAGGGTTCATGGGAGTAAAGATGAATATTGCATTGCGCAAAAGGACACTCAGCCCAGTCAGACTTGTTCTGGAGGATTCATCGAAACGCAGCTTTATGCTATTGTTGTTGTTTCTTTGCAATTGGGGAGTATAATATAATGCAATCTAATCATTCGAGAGGAGCAAATATTTGCAGTTCAAAGTTAGGATTCCAGCAGGCGATTTCCGAAACAATAAACAATAAACAATCGGCGGTCATCGCCGTTCATTCAAGTTATTTCGTCCCCGTAACGCTTGTTGTTTTGCTCATTGTTTGCTCTTCAGGTCGTCAGTACTGTACTTACTGTACTACAGTAGTAGCTACAGTTCAGTACAGTAGTACTTAGTGGGGGGGGAATTCCCAAACCGGGAATTCCCGAGGTCGGGAATCGATGGGAATTCCTCGGGAATTCCCTTTTCTAAAATGGCGTTTTCTGGGATTTTTATTTACAGGGTGGTATTGATTTATTTACAGGGAGGTGCCTCTGCATTGCGCCACCGAAATAATCCTTACTTACGGCTTCAAAACCAGAAGAGAACGGGCGCTAAAAGCGACCATTCGGGGCCGGCATAAAGTTTATAGGAGAGTGGGTTTTTGCTTTCTGTGTTGCCACACTCCGCACACGCCACTGATGTCTAGGTGAAAATATAGTGGTGGACCTCAATTCCCCGCTTGGGATAGTCCTCTCTTGAGCTCCTGCGGCAGGCTTGGATTCCCAAAACTACCGGGAATTCCCATGGGAATTCCCAAGGCCACTTTACAAAACCAGGAATTCCCCTCCACAAGAAGAACCGGCAATGAACCAAGCGGCTAACACTAGAATAATTCTACCTGGGCCCTATTTCGATCTTTTCTTTTTTTTTCATTGCAGAACTCGAACTCGAACTAATACAAACCCAAATGGCACAGAAGCCAATGCTGCGGGCAGAAGTGGGAATGCGCGTGCGTTGCGCAAACAAAGCAAGTGCGGAATGATTCAGGAGGGAGAGGGGCA
>Ga0307979_1001311_pt1 | contig 17700 bp, 14 predicted proteins | sample OrgLakmetage1058_FD_201833 | JGI IMG/M metagenome (GOLD analysis project Ga0307979, IMG submission 201833) | Saline water microbial communities from Organic Lake, Antarctica - #1058 | ecosystem: Environmental > Aquatic > Non-marine Saline and Alkaline > Saline | place: Antarctica: Organic Lake...
CCCCCCCCTTCCTCTGTGGCCATGCAATAGAAATCGACTTTGTTTCCGCCGAAGGAGTATGTACAAACCTACACCACGTGCTACAACATGTGCACACAGGTTCGTTCATGTGTACCTTATTGAAGAGAGTGCCCCGGAGGAAAACAAGTGTTTCTTAATATTGAAGAAGGGTGTGCAGGCTTCAGGAGGCCTGCATTGACGGTCACTTTGAAATGTGCTCGATTGGCTCGAGAGAAGCCTTCTAACTCCACTTTTGAGTCTTCATATTTGTTCCTGATTCATTGGCAATGGTCTCTGTGAACTTGAGTCGTCGAACTGGAGTGGACCTGGGGTTCGCTTTCGAGCTCTATATTCTGAGCGTCCCTCCCTTTTTCCTGAACTTCTTCATTCCCTGAGCTTTCAATCCCTCCTTTTCATTTCTGGTGCTGCTCGTTTTCTCCCTGTCTTCTTGTTCTGTGCTCCTCCCCCCCCCCCACTTCCCCTCCCCCTCAACGTCAACGAGCGCAGAAGTCGCCGTACAACTGGTCGGAGGCGCTGTACCAGCGGCACGGCGAGTCGATCAGCAACTATTTGACCCACACGGTGCTGCCCGCGCTCCGGGACCGCCACAACGAGTTTTTGCTCAAGGAGCTGACCCGGCGGTGGTTCAACCACCAAATCATGAACAAGTGGATGCAGAAATTCTTCATGTACCTCGACCGGTAAGACTCCGTCAGAAAAGTTTTTACTTGTCCCTCGTCCTTCTCTTCTTTTTCTCTCCTCTGTCTGTGTTTGCGCACGCAATCGGAGTGCGTGCGGATTTTCTCCTTTGTTTTGTTTCTTGTTTTCCAGCTTCAAGTCCCTATTTCGTTTGCCCTTATTCTCATATCTGGATCCACATCATCGCTCTTTCTCACTGTTTTGCTCGTCTTGATTTTGACCATGTGTTAGGTACTACGTGAAGCACCACTCGTTGCCGCCTCTGGAGAAAGCAGGCCTGAAGCACTTCAAAGACCTCATCTTCAACGAAGTAATATGCACTCTGTCTCAGTCTCACCTTTTTTGTTCTCGCGATGTTGCGCATTCCTTTGCTTTTACCGCCCACGTGGATAGCATTCACCACCTTCATCCCTCTTCTTCCACCTTCGAACACAACGAACACAAACACAAACAAACATGAACAAAAACCAAAGGTGAAGGACGACGTGGCCAACGCGATGCTCACCCTCATCAACGCCGAGCGCGACGGCGCGGTGGTGGACCGGGGTCTGCTCAAGGCCTGCGTGCAGCTGTTCGAGGCCATGGGCATGGGCTCGTTGGACGCGTACACTTTGGACTTCGAAGACAAGCTCCTAGCGTCGACGCAAGAGTACTACGCCCGCAAGTCCTCAGAGTGGATCGACAGCGACGGCACCCCCGCCTACATGGTTAAGGTAAATGTGTATATATCCGTGTGTGGTGAAAAGAGAGAGGGGCTGAAAAGAAAAAAACAGGATTTGAGAGAAAAAGGGGCATGTGCACTGCTGCGAGTTGGTGACAAGTGTACTCTCACCGAAGTAAAACCCAATTTCCTTCACCTTTGTGGTTTGTCACTTGGCTTACAACAAACTTGTTTGTGTCCTTGTCGTTGCCATATAGGCGGAAGCGGCCCTGGACTCGGAGCGGCAGCGCGTGGAGAACTACCTCAACAGCGCCTCGGAAGGGCGGCTCATTGGGGTGGTGGAGACTGAAATCTTGGAGAAGCGAGAAACCGTGCTGCTGGAGAAGGAAGGCAGCGGGTTGCGGGTCCTCCTCGCCAACGACAAGGTGAAAAGGACATACGGTAGAGGAAGCGAGAAAGAGAGAAAAACTGGTGAACAACGAAGTGGCGGGGTTTAATTTGGTCGCGGGATAACTGTATCTGTACTGAACACATCCACCTCATTCATTCTGCGCTCTGTCTTTTCTCCGCGCGTGCATCTTTCTAATCGCGTTTCTGCGCGCTTCTCACGTCACGCCACACCTTGATTTTCACGCGTTTTCCGCCACCGCCACAGCTCGAGGACTTGTCGCGGATTTACCGGCTCTTTGGCAAGAAGGAAGAGTGGCTGCAGCCGATTGCGGCCATCGTCCGGGAGCACATTTCGTCCCAGGGCCACGAGTGTGTGGACCGCCGGGAAGCGCGCCTTGCGGAGCCAGCAGCGGCGGCGGGTGGGGGTGGGGCAGCAGCGGCCGAAGGCGGTGCGGCGGCTGCGCCAGCGAGCAAATCGGGGGTGAGTGAAGCGTTGACCGAAAGGAGGTTTTGAAATTGGGCTGAACGGGGAACCGGTTGAAGAGAGTGTGTTCAGGTGTTCCCTGCGCACGCTTCCTTCTCATTTGGCTGGTCTTGAATGAAATGAGAAGCATCGAGAAGCATATCTCTTCGTGGCTTTACTTTTTTTCGCCTCCTGTGTACACTCTTCTTTCTCTTCTGATATCCCCCTGCCTGTGCTTTCTTCTAGGACACCAAGGAAAAGAACGAGGACCCAGACTTCGTGAAGGAGTTGCTGGACTTGCACGACAAGTTTACCCTGCTGGTGGAGCAGCAGTTCGGCTCGAACGCCCTCTTCCAGAAAGCCCTCAAGGTGTGATGCACGGACTTGCTGCCTGAGTTTGCGACAGATGAGAGTTGTGTGAAGGGGTGGTAGGTGGGGAGCCGCGCGTGATTTCGTTGTTTGCGCCGAAGAGTGAAGTCTCCTGTGGTTCATGGGTGCGTGGACGATTGCATTCTCATTGCATCTTATTGTATCGTTACTACATTAGGACGCGTTCGTGGACTTTGTGAACCGGGACGTGGGCAAGTTCACCAACGCCGACCTGATGGCGTCCTTCTGCGACCGCCTCCTGAAAACGGGGGGCGAAAAACTCAGCGACGAAGAAATCGAAGCCTTTTTGGAGAAAACCGTGCAGCTGTTTTCGTACCTCATCGACAAGGTGCTGTAAAGAAGAAGCTTCTTATTTTTGTCATCTTTTCTCGGTCACCTGCAGTTTGAGCCAACGCAGACGACGAAGCGTTTGAGCTGCTACTGTAGTTATTTCTTCTCATCTCTAGCTCCGTCTGTCTTTCCTGTATCCCTTCGTTTATAGCAAATCTCATCGCATGTATGCGCCCACTGGCTAACCTCTCCTCTTTATATCATTACATTAGGACTTGTTCGCGGAGATTTACCGCAACCAGCTGGCGAAGCGGCTCCTGAACCAGCGCTCGGCTTCCGACGAGCACGAAAAGCTCATGATCACCAAGCTGAAGCAGCGGTGCGGGTCCCAGTTCACCAGCAAAATGGAAGGCATGCTGAGCGACTTGAGCATTGGCGTGGACCACGAAAAGGAGTTCAAGGCCCACTACGACGCCAAGGCCGCGGAAACCACGAGCGGTGAGGGCAGCGTGGAAGGCAGCAGCAGCAGCAGTTTGGCAGCTGGCGGCGGCGGCGGTGGCAGCAGCAGCTGCAGCAGCGCTGGCAGCAGCAACCTGAGTTCGCTCGAGTTTTCGGTGCAAGTCCTCACTACGGGCTACTGGCCGAGCTACCCCACTTTCGAAATCAACTTGCCGCCGGACATGACCCGGGCTTCCAAAGTGTTTTTCGACTACTACGCGGAGAAGAACAGCAAGCGGCGGCTGCAGTGGATGTGGGGCCTGGGCAACGCCACGGTGCGCGGCACCTGGGGCAAGAAGTCGTACGATTTGCAGGTGACCACCCTCCAGGCCGTGGCGATTTTTGCCTTCAACCAAGCTTCTGGTGGCGCAATGGAAGCGGAGGGGTTTGAGTCGGTGCGGGAGCGGCTCAACTTACCCGAAGAAACTCTGAAGCGGGTGCTGCACTCGCTGTGCTGCGGCAAGTACAAAGTGCTGGAGAAAGACCCCAAGTCCAGCACCATCAAACCCACGGACACCTTCAAGGCGGCGCCCAAATTCAGCTGCAAAATGCACAAGGTGCGGATTCCTATGGCAAACCTCGACGACTCCCACAACCCCAAGCGGGTCGAAGAAGACCGCACCGTGGCCATTGAGGCGGCGATTGTGCGCATCATGAAGGCCCGCAAGACGCTGCTCCACCAGCAGCTGGTGGCGGAGGTCCTGGCCCAGCTCGCTTTCTTCCGCCCCAACCCCAAGGTGATCAAACGCCGGATTGAAGCGCTCATCGACCGCGAGTACTTGGAGCGGGACCCGGACACCCCGAACACCTACAAATACTTGGCGTAAAAGAAGACAGGAGACGAGATGGCACTTTCGGGAAGGCGTTGCACTGATGTGGTGGATGGGTGAGCGTGTCCCTTGTATGCGTTGATATGTCTTCACAAGTGAGGCGAGTTATGAAAGTTGTGTGGTGTTACTTGTCCGTCGAACTGTGCAACCGACAGCGGAAGAACGGTGAAGGGCATGGCGAGCGGCGAAATTACTACAAAAGAAATCGTTCTAGGTATTATGGCAGGTGGAAGAATAAATAATTCGCTGATGAAATTGCTGCGTATTTCAAATACAAATTCTGCCGGGGTATTGTACTTCATATCCCGAATTCCTGTAGAAATCGAAACGATTTAATAACCGACATGCATAAGAGCTCACCGAGCAATCAAATATATAAACCATATACCCATACAGATACAGGATACAGATACGTCGTATACGGGAAATTTTGTAATCTATAACCCTCCGAATTCGAATTTGAATAATAATAAAACATTTTCTGTAAACTAATATTTAACGATTTCGTTTGAATTTTAAACCAAAGCACAATTCAATCACGCATTGTGCCATTGTGGCCTTTGGCATATCACATATTCGCCTATGATCAATACCCACTTCTGGGATCATGCAGCTGTAACTATCCGCCGAAGCTAGAAGCAAGGGTGCGATTTACGTACACGCGTAATTCACGCGCCTGGAGCATACTTTTTACTTCACGTGTAAATTACGCGTATTTTACGCGTATTTTACGTATGCCATACGCGCGGTAAATGTCGTTAAAAATACGGGCTCTTGGAATTCTTTGGTGGTGCTGTGCCCTTCCGAACTCCCTTCCCTACTTCTTACTTCAGTAGCTCACTGCCTTTCTGCCCGTGTGCGATTTGCCATTCTTTTTACACATCCTTCGTGATGGGCGTGGTCTCTGCCCAGAGGGAAGTGCCACGCTTTGCCGGTATGGGTGCCGTTAAATAAAGTCCACCACGATGAGTGGTTGTGATGATGAGTTACACCCAAAATATCCAGGGGGATTCCACGGTGACGTCACCACAGTATTCGCGGGATTTTGCCACATAATTTACGTCTGATTGGTAAAAATTACTTCCCCGCGTAATTCACGGCGTAAATCGCAACCTAGGCTAAAAGCTAGAAGGGAAGTTGAGGAGGAAAATCGGTGCTCTCCTTGAACTGTCCCGAAAAAAATGGAACACCCGATGAGGAGCACACAAAGCGAAATATTAAACAGGGAAGCCAGCAACAAATCCATCTTGAGGAGATCGCACTAAACCAATTATCTTGTTACTTGGTATTTATGGGATAGCAGTACCGGCAGGCTCGGTAGTCACAGGCGCTGCTTCCTCCTCCTCCTTCTTCGCGTCCGAAAGCTCTACTTTGACATCCGGTGCTTTCACGTCAACGCTTTTGCTCGTGCCGCCTCGGCCCATGATTTCAGCATGCACTGCCACCGCGTTCTTTTCTCGCGTGCAGCCGTTTTTCATTAAAATTTTCCGCTCTTCGACCAGGGCACACGGCATGCAGCAGCAGTGGGTGATCAGATCCCCCGTGCGCCCGCGCGGCGAGCAGCACAGCGCGCAGCACCGCTCGTTGGGCAACCCCAGCGCGTGCCGGAGCTCAAAGCGCTGCGCGGACGACAGCACCGCGCAGAGGAGGCAGGGCATCGACGCGGCAAAGGAGGTGCACGTCACCGACCAGGAGGTGGCTTTTCCGCCAATCAGGGCGGCGTTGTCGGCGTAGTAGCAAGGCATGGTGCAGGGGGCGCAGCAGACGAGGCCTAAGGTAGAGAGCTGGGTGGCTGCTTTTGTTTCCGGCGTGTCGTTGCTGCAGCACCCGCACAGCCCCCCAACGGCGGAACCGCCAACAATGCCAAAAGCTTGACCAGCATCTTTGGTTAACTCTAGGCCCGCCTGATGAGTTTGGGTTTTCAAATAGAAAAAAATGATGAACATGAACTTATTAGTGATGAGCACTAGGCGAGAGCCAGCTCCATTAGCAATGCCACAGATTGTAGCTCGGCAGAGGAAAAGTGTTGAGACGTTTGGGAAGGCGTGGGTTTGAAAATTAGAGCGAGGTGTGGGGAGGGGGGGGGGGGGGTCACAACCGCTGAGGCCGGTATCCCGTATTTGAAGAGGGTTCTCCCCGCGCAGCAAAGTTTGCAAGTCGCCGTGGCAGCAGCGATCTCGAGTGGGAACATCAAGTCGAATTGGAGTTCGCACAAAACGCACTAAATTTGGAAACACGATACAGGAACGACCAAAAGAGAGCAGTTAGCATTGCGGTGAAGATCTCTTCATCAGGCCATGGAAAGACGATTGACGCAGGTAAGTTATCTCCGTAGACATTACCGCACAACATTGCTTGTCCCTATCTTCAGCGCAGCACACACCACTAGTGCCGCATTGACGCCTGAACGGACGAATGAACGGTAGCGTTACAAATATCAAACCATATTTAGGAATATAAAATTCGGGCTCAAATGAATTTTGCGTTGTGTCTCCTATCAATTACCAGCAGCATACTAGGGCGCAAAGGTCAAATCCATCATTGTCATCACGATGGCAGCAGCAATCGTTTTTCTCAGGCATAGTGCAGGCAAAACAGAGATAGCAGCGACGAGGCCACGCAGCCACTCAACTGCCCTTCTTTAGGATAGGAGAGCGATGTGATTATCCCGCTTGCTCATTCATCAAAATCCAATAATAGAGCTCCAAAAATGCCGAGCGATACGTGTGGGCTACTGAGTCTGTACCTCGTAAGAAATCCGAATGTAGGTGAGATATTGGATTTTGGCTCTTATTCAACCATGTTGTAGCTCACGCCGAGCTCATTCGATCGAGCATTCTGTTACCAGAATCCATTGAAATGGCGATGAGTTACATGCAGTCGCGGCTTCGTCGCGCCGAATCAAACTCGTCGTTGCCGGACTTCGACAAGGCCGTGCAGGCCGCGACGACATTGTCGTCATGCAAGGCTTCGTCTTACACGACACTTAGGACCTCCCACGGGCGCTAGCTGCCGGGCGGGCTCAGAAATACGCTTTTAGTGTCGTTTAGACCGAGTTTGCCGAGGCACCCGAGCTCGCTAGCGTCTTACCTCATTGGACTTCAAACGCGTTAATCTCAAAACGACTATGCCAGATTTCTTATGAGGTAGCCCGAATACTAAAATATAACTCAGTTCTTCAATTCCTCAAAATTATCACTGCGAACTGCGAACAACTGCGAGTGCCGAGTGCCTGATGACTGATGACGTACAGAACGACTGACTGTGTACTGTACAAGCATTTCCCCGTAGGGGGGAGACAACAAACCGTTAGCCAAAAAAAATGCATCACTTTTATTCCCCTCTAGCTAGCTAGTTGCTACTTACATCATTTCCTAGCTTCGTGCTACTTCATAGACATCTCGAGACATAGAAAGTGAAGGAATTTGCATCAAAATTAAATCGCCATCATACTTATAAAAGATGAACAACAGCAGTTCTTTGTGGTTTTATCTCGATCCATTGGGAACTAAACAAGGACCTTTCTCGAATTCCGACATGGTGGCATGGCGTGAGGCGGGTTGGTTTGACGCCCTCACTTTGAACGTGGCACCTCCTGACTCGGATTCTTTCGTGCCAATGCACACAGTCTCATGCCTAATGCAGCCTACTCGAGAGGCATCGCACAGCCAGGGCAGCAATCCTGTTTTTGAGCCTAGAGCAGCGACGGAGGACTCTGCTGCGAGCTCGCCTGATCCTCAAATTCCGTCGCCAGAGGCTGAAGACGGAGAAGATTTGTCGAAAGTCTTGTCTGCATTGAACTTAAATCGTGAAAATATTCCTAGCAGCCCAAAGCAAAAGAAAACCCAAGGTTTATCGTCGGCACCTGCTTCAGCGGCCTCTGACATAGACGACATCGTTGCCACTCCTAACACTTCTTTGAACGCTACCGATCATTCGGCACCTAAAAAGACTCTGCCTGCCGACATTGCTGCCAAGCGGGACTTGGTGCGCAGTGCTCAGACTGGTCGTGCTAAATGGCAATCTTTTCAAGCCACGAAAGGTGGGCGCCAGGCTAGCGCAGCAATACGACCGCATGGTGCGGCCTCCTGTACAGGAAGCCTCGAGGCAAATAAAAGTGAGCCTAGTTCAACAAAAGAAGAAGGTGCAAAGCCTCCGCCGGTTTCGTTCAAACTCAACAGCAAATCGTCAGCGAAGTCTAAAAAGGCTGGTTCTGCTCAAGGCTCGAAAGTTGCATCCTCTGCTCGTACACTGCCAGTGGCAACAGCGCCGACGACCACCTCAGCTGCGAGCAGTCAGAAGCGGCAACTGCGGCGGCGTGTAGTCGTTCTCGACACGTCAACATGGATTGATGAAGCAGATCGCACTCTTACGCCATCGCTGCTCTTGCAAGGACTCGCCACCACACAGGTCACTTTGGTGCTGCCTGAGCAGGTAAGCTCTCTTATTTTGAGAGAGCGTAGCATTCCACCGAGAAGTAGTTTCGTAAAAGCTTTCACGAGAACGTCAGGTAAATAAATGCAATTTCTTTTAATTTCATGTCCATTATTATATACTCTGCAGTAACTTTTAAATGCATACATGACATGTCGAAACTTTGGGGTGCGACGTTAGGTGGTGAAGGAATTGGACGGTTTGAAAGAGCAGCGCGAGTATGGAGGGCCGCGACCAAACTGGAGCGGGCCAATCAACACCGGGCCTACGACGCATGGTAGTACCGCCTCTGACGGTTCGCATGGGCGACCTTTGAACAGTAGCCAAGCGCCTCTTTCAGTAACGGCGCAGCGTGCCCGCCGTGTGATTGGCTTTTTGCAGGAGCAAATGACGCCCAACCGACCCAATCGAAACAGCGCCGTGAGCAATTATATGGGCGGAACGAATGAATTGATTGGCGCCAGCCTTTGTACTGGCGTCGCCAGCACTATGAAGAGCATCAGTAGTGGCTTGAGTAGTTTGGCAGATGACTCTGACAGCAGTTTCGTAGTGGGAATCACAGACACAGAGGTAGCGACCAATGCAGCAGCTCTCAGCGATGGAAGTTCGGGTAGCATGGCAGCAGACACAAAAATTCTCAGCACAGCGATCGCGGTCGCCAACCATCTCGGCCAGCTTTCAGGGGTGCCTGGAGGCCTCGTTTCTGGAAAAGCAAAAACACCGGCTGGGCCTTACCGGGAAGACCCCGTGTATTTGTGCACGTCGGACAAGAACTTGGCACTGCTTGCCGCAGTGCATGGCATTCGGGCAGGCAATTTGGCCAGCCTCAGGGCCGAACTCGCTGATCGTGAAACTGCTTGGCGCCGTGCTTACGCTCAAGAAGCCGTTGCTGCTGCGCAAGGCCTTTCAGCAGCTCCTATATGAAGCTCTACCTTGTTGGATTGCTTTACACACTTACTAAGTAATACACACTTCCCTCCCTTTTTGCTTGATGAACTTTATCTTAGTGAGCTCCTTGCCGTGCCTCCATATAATAAGCCTCTCCTCAATTCGCCGTGTTCGTAACAATGAGAGCACGAGAAACAAAGCCGAATGGGACTTGTAAAAGGAACAAGCGTAAGGTAAATCACCTGAAGTTGACCTCGAACAAATAAATAAGTATTGGTATATGAAAACTTGTAGTCCTAACAGGCTTCGCTTGATTTAAGCTTTTAACAGTAATAACAGGGAGCTCGGTGGTCGATAGCTAAATGGGTTGATAGAAGGAGAGATTTAGGAGAAATACAAGGGAGGTGAAGATCAGGAAAGACCAGGTGTACATCTAGAAAGGAACAAGCCAAATCAAAATGCTGGTAAGATTTGATTGGCTTATATTACACTCCCCGATTGCTAAGAAACATCAACAAATAGCAAAAAGCTGCGTATTGGTGAACACTCCAGAAAAGTCTGTATGGACTGAATGTCTTTTTGCGTGATGCAATGTTCATCTTTACTCTCATGAACCCTGTAGGATCAAATCTCGGAAGCTTATAAGGAGTCAAAGGCTACTCGAAGCCAAATCCTGATTAAACATTTGAATCCAGTCGCACTTCTTGGTGGCTTAGCAGGGCTCTGAATTGTCTTTCCGTTAAATTGGACTTCGTGTAGAATAATCGAATGTGCCATGGCTCTGCTCCTTGTTTGCTTTATTTTTTTTCATTATATCGATCTCACTTACGATTCAAGATTTATTTATTTTTTAGTTTTGATTGCAGTAAGCAGCAGACTAGATAGCAGATAGCAGATTTGCCGAGTTTGCCGTCACTCAAATTCATGATTCGTTTCATGATATACTGAACCGACATTAACATTATTGTCCTGCGTAAAAGGTTACCAGATGCAACGCTTTGACTCCAACATGAATCTAGGTCAACATGTGTCCTCTGCGCCTCCTCTTTTTCCTAACGAACTTCAAGCCCCATGTAAAACTTGAACTTGAACGAATGTCAATGCCAAGCACAACACCTTACATATCAATTAGCGATATATTTATTCAAGGATCAGTTGAAGCAAGCTCAGCGTAGTTATCCTTTAAGGACTTTTCTAAGAGTTTTCACTTTTAATGAATTGAAGTGGAAACACAAGTAGAAAGAGACAACCTTGCCACTTGAGGACGAAAAATCAATTGCCTCAAATTTTCTACTGGAAGTCGTAACAAGGAGAGGCCACGGCATGCGCAAAATCAGTCCAAATCACGTGAATGTTCGTGAATATGATTGTGAAATCATTCAGTATGGTCTTCTCGGCAAATTTTGCATCCGTGATCACGCTATCTGCAACAATGCTTGCCACTCGGTGCAAAATGGCGGGCACAACAGCGTTGCGTAAAATAAAGTTTGTTAACTCTTGCCTATTTACGTTGACTGCAGTGCTCCACGGTTGCGCACATCCGAGCGCGTCTGTTGTGGCGTTGTTGAAGGCGTTATATACGGCCACCCGAATGCTGTCAGCTGAGATGGGGTCTAGCAAGAGCGGTGTGGCAGCATTGAAAAAGCCGACTCCGAGCGATGTTGCGAAGTCGCTCATTGCACCCGCCACGAGACGCAAGGCATCAGGTGAGCTGCGCATGTTGCGGCCAGCCAAGCGTGCACTTGCTCGGGCGCGTCGTTCAGCTCGCTCATGTCGGCTGTTCCTCTGCCGCTGCAACATGCGCCAAGCAGCGCTGTCGCCTTCGAGCGGGAAACTGTGGTGCACGGGGAAGTCTTCGTCATCAAATTGCTCGTAGTCGTCAAACTCGCTGTAAAACTCAGCGGCTTCGGACGAGAAGTCTGATTCATATGGACTCGGTGCATATGAGGCCAACTGCACTTGCCGAGCCCCAGTGTGTGAAGTCTCCATTGCAAACAAATCTTCAGGTTTCGGCATTTTAATTGTAGATCGGTGCAGAATGGGCTGAAACGCGGACGCGCTTGTAAACGTGCTTGTTGAGATGATAAGCATTGCAGCCCATGATCGTTTTGAAAGGCAAGAGAAAGACATCGACGTTGCTTCGCTTAGGACGTGATCGTCCATGGCGCTCGTTGGGAATTGCTGCGGAATAGTCTTAGGGATTCCTGTGAGAAAACAATTGAGGTTTTGTGAGAGTAGAGTTATTCTTGGAAATGGAATACATCCAACATATTTTAGGAAAATTCTTATTACAAACGCTTGCGCAAATCGTTCATACAAGATGCCGTCTAAGCTTCTAAGGGGTCACAAAGTGGTGGACAGTTCACCGGTCGAAATGATAATCCAACAAAGAAGTATTGTGCATAGTTGTCATCATCGGTCCAAAAGTTTCTCCAGGAGTGTGTGCATGTGTGCATCATCGCACTGCCGTCGGCGTTGTCCGAATTCAATATTAAAAAAATTGCACTACTGTAGTATGGTATAAAAAGGAAAAAGAGGGAAAAACCACACTCAGTAAATCCGAGAGAAAAACTGTGCTGCTACTAGCTAGCTTTATCCCGGGTTGAATGGGGGTTCCGGTAATTACACGATCGCCGGTTTAGCTTGGGGTCGTAGTAGTAGAATCGGGGGTAAGGTGACGCTTTGGCAATAGAAGGGCCATCTTGCTGAAAACAGAATCCCTCTGTAGGATGCGGTTAACGAAGGCCGCATTTGTAGCTGTAACTGTAGAGGAAATCCGTTGACGCCAGAATGCCGAGAACCATGTGGTGTTCCAAGTCGAGTCAGTGTCCTGGTGGCTATGGCGCATACTGAACATACTGGCAGCCTTGACGTGTTTAAAGACCACGGTGAGGAATTTCGACGCTACCGGTCCAAGAGCTCCATTCGCCGACATGGCAAAGGGGATAAAAAGAGCGTCGTAAGCCTTGACAATGGACTGAATGTGAGGGTCTCGGTCTTCGGTACCTGTACAGTGCAGTCCTTCTGTCCTTCTGTTCGGGATTCGGACATTCGGACTGTGTTGCACTGATGTGGTATATCGAGTGACGTCCAGTGGCCGGCATCGCGCATTGTTTGGGTTTGGGTTTGGGGTTACATGGGGCTGGATTGGGTTCGATGTTTTTCATGCTAATCCACCCCCACTGTATTCCTCATTACCTCTAATTACCCCGAAATCTTCAAAGCGTAACGTAGACTGCAGCCATTTTAGTACTGCCAACTGTCAATGAAAGGCCCTCAACGATTTCGGACACAAGTTTGAAGTCCAATTGGATGGAAATCATGATTGCACCAATAAATTTATGTAGACGGTAAGAGAGGGAGTAGGGAGTATATAGAGCTATCGGAGGCACTGGAATCAACAGACGCAGAAACGACTTGAATATGGTTTCAAAATAATTTCATGAACAGTTTCCACTTTAGAGGGGGGTGGAAGGTGGAGGTATGATTCTTCCTGCCCTTAACCTCTACCTCTACACACTTACTACTAACCACCTTACGAATTTGACTTGCGCGTAATGCATGCGCGTAAACTTCTGCCCGCAGCACTGGCTTCTGTGTTACTGTGTCATTTGGGTTTGTATTAGTTCGAGTTCAATTTCGAATCTATACACCATTCACAACATACTTCTCGCTTTTGGGGATACGGATACGGGGATACACTTGACAAAAAGAACATAAACTCAGAATCCTCCTTTAATTCTGTTTTCTTTCGTGATTCCCCTCACCTCCACGCATTTTTTATATACTTCGCTATCAGAACCACACGCCCCTCTCTGACAATGACAATGAACTGTTTACTCATCCACTTACGGAAGCCCAACCAACCCAAAACCACTCCACTTTCCTCGGCCCTCAGCGCAAGCGTTCTACCAAACGACCATGGTTGTATTCCTTCACTTCGCCTCGCATCGTCATGATGCCCAGCGCTTGCTTCACGGCGGGCGCCGCGTACCGCTGGTGCGTTGCTTCTTCCACTACTCGGCTAGCATTCACCTTGGAGTTGAGAGGCAGTCGGTGCCGCAAGAAGCCCATCGCCCGCTCCACTTCCCTTTGCTTGTCTTCGTTCGCAAACTCAGCCACGGCCGCGGACGAGCTGTAGGAAGCGGCCGAGCCAGTGCTTACTTTGAACAAGCGAATGGCTTCTTCCACATGCCGAGGCTCCACTTCAGCTTTCAGCTCCATCTTCGCCAGAGACTCGCTCAAACGCACGAGCGCCTCGAGCTGCCGCACGGTGATGGGCACCGCCTGAGCAGCTTCGCCTTGCTCCTCACGGCGCTGCTTCATTTCGGTGCGGATCTTCACGTAGTCCGAGCTCAGGAGGGCGGCGGTTTCGGGCGAGAGGCGTGGCGCACATCTGGACCGGCAATAGGTGACGAATTTTTTAATGGTCATGAAGTCCAAATCGCCTGACTCCCCGCTGATGTCCATCCCAAGGCTCGAAGCACCACCCCCACCGCCGTTTGCGCCGCTCACCGAAGCGCTGCTCGAGCTGCTGGACGCCGTGCCGGCGCCGTGCCGCTGCCCGCTTTCTTCGCCATTGACACTGAGGGCGGACGCGTTGATGTGCACTCCCATCACATGCCTGGCAATGCTGCGGTCCCGGTCCTCGTTCCGCAAGTCCCGCACGATGAAGATCAAGTCGAACCGGCTCAGAATTGTAGACATGAGGTCGATGTTCTCGCTCGCCGATTTCATGTCGTCATAGCGCCCAAAGATGGGGTTCGCCGCAGCGAGCACCGAGGTGCGGCTGTTGAGCACGGTGGTAATCCCCGCTTTGGCCACCGAAATAGTTTGCTGCTCCATGGCCTCGTGAATCGCCACGCGGTCCTAATATAGTATAAAGTGCAAGACAGCATTAAGTATTATTACAAAGACGACATGAAGTCGGACTATATTCTTAGGGGGTGAGAATTGCTTAGCGAGTTAGCACTATTAAAAATTAAGGTTCAGACATCATGAAAAAGATACACAATAGACTTGAGACATGGGATGGATCTCACCTGTTCGCGCATTTTGTCAAACTCGTCAATGCAGCAAATGCCGCCGTCCGCCAACACCATGGCTCCGCCTTCCAGGTAATATTCCCCCCTGGCATCTCGAGTAACCGACGCCGTTAAGCCAGCAGCCGAGGAACCTTTCCCCGAGGTGTACACCCCTACCGGTGCCACCTGAGCGGTGGTGGTAGCAGTTGAAGTTAGGGATGCACACAAAAACGGAAACATGCACACATGAGGAGCAAAGTGAGAAAATGAAATTTGGCGACATGTTTTTCTTAACGCTCGAGTACGAAAGAATGAATAATGAGAAAAGAAGTGCACTACTTATCCACGAATGAAGGTTTGTACTGCTCATGAAATGAATGAAGATAATGTGCGCGCGTATTCTTCAATTTACCTTCTCAACGAATTTCAGGAACTGCGACTTGGCAGTGGAAGGATCGCCCATCAAGAGCACATTCACGTCGCCGCGCAAGCGCATCCCGTCGGGAAGAACTTTTCGGCTGCCTCCCATCAGCTGACAGGCGATCGCCTTCTTGATGTCGTGGGTGTACTCACCTATGATTAGCGCGCACACATATACATGCAGGTACACACGTTAGAGCTGCAAAATACAGGTCAAGAAAAAGGTTTTGACTTTTTATTCAAAGAGGCTTTTTATGAGAATTAAGGTAACGGCATTTCTTACCGCTGATGCTGGGTGCGATGGCATCGCAGAGCCTCGCATAAATGTTCGGGTCCGAGGCCATTTCAATGAAGGTTTGCTCTTCCTCGGGCGTGAAGAGCGCATTGGCGCGACCGCCTCCGCTCGACTCGACGGAGACCCCCACCACCTTCAAATACATTTGCCGCACCGACGCGCCCGATGCTTTGCCTCCCGTGCCCTTGCCGCTGCTGAACAAGCTGCAGATGCCCAGCACGCTAACCCGTGTCCCCGGGGAGACGCGGTCCACGAGGCACCGGTCCATGCTCAGCAGAATGTTGCGGGGCATTTCACCAGTGGGCACCACTTCTGGGGCTTCTTGCAACTTGAAGTTTTGCTGGTCCACGTACGTGCAGGCGTCGGGCATGATTTGAAACGAGTTGGGGCCGCAGTCAGGGCGCCCTTGCTCTAAGCTAAGGCCGCTGCCGTCGCAAGAGGTGGGAATGGAAGCCCCGGTGAAGCCCGAGCTGCAGGCCACGGTCTTTTTGGCGCCGCACTTCGTGCACGCGCATTCGATGTGCACTGCTTTGGACTGAATGCGGCTGGCGCTGATCACAATCCCCGGTACTTTGATGAGCTTGTTCACGTGATCGGCGTTCACATGCCGAAGAGCGGCGGGGGCCTGCGGTGTTAATTGTGTTGCGTGTGTGTAGATAGAGCCGAGGCGTAGGATAACGAGGTACCCATAGTGAGAGATAGGCCTTCAATTTGGTGTTTTTTGGGGCTGTTGAGGAGTCGATAGGCAATTTGAAATATGCCTTCTTGCAGTTATTTTCGCATCAAAGTATTGCCGCATTCACGCAACGTACCAATAGTCACACACTCTCATACTTACCTCGTATAATAATCTTTAAAATGCCCTACCTGGTCACTGTTGACGAGCACTTGAAAGTCAGGCAAGTCTTCTGCTTCCGACGAGGGAACAAGTTTAGCTAAGGCCTCGCGCACGGCTTCTTCGAAGAGTGGCAAGTATTCCACAGGCCTCTCCGACACCAAGGCTAGCAGTTGCGGGTCATATCTGATGCGCATGGAGCAGAGCAGTGAAGGTTATCCTTGTTGAATGCAGCACGTGTAAGTAGGTTGAAGGTCAGCACCAACGCATCAGTCAAGGGTTCCGAGGCGTGTTTCTCTCAAAAACTTCTGCGTGAACAGGGTGAAGGAGCTAGCAGGTCGTGATTATCACAGCAGTAAGATGCAGCAATTTAACGTGTTTGTAAGACCCTAAGCGCGCGTACTCTAGGAGGTGGCTGAAGTTGATGTCGAGGTATGCTTCGCGCTTCCGCCACCTCCCCAGCAACTGCCAAAGCAAGCGTAGGGACAAATTTGGTGATTTATGGTTAAACGAGGATGGGGCGTGAATAGCTGCCATACAAATTCGTTTTCAGAAGACTTCAGGGCAACTTGTGATTGCTTGCGCCCAGCAGTTTCAATTACTGTATCAAGGTTTTACGTAAACCGTTGGGCAGTTAGTCCTTCGTACGTTCAATGATAGATTCTTCCAGCGCACCCCGACCAAGAAAAGCTCAGGAATTGTACGTCACAAGAACACCAAAATTTGAATGATAGTCCAAGCTCAATCAAAGCTCAGCTTGATTCATTCATCAACCCTGAAAAGCTGATCACCTGGTCCCGGTATGGGAAGATGGCGCCGAGTCGAAAATTGCGGATGAACTCCCGCATCTTTCGTCGGACCACATTACGGTCCTCGCCTATCGCCGAATCACTCTCCGATGGATTGCTGTTCACCAAGCCTACCGCGCTGTAGCTAACCCTGTCGCCGCCCCAGTCGCTCATGCTTTTTTACGCGGTTAATGCTCCTCTGCTTCTCTGTGACTTGTGTGTGTTGATTTCGTTTTCGAAAAAACACACTCGGTCCTGCTCGGTCCTAATTTATTATTCGCTTACATATACGGAGAGATGAGAGATGGAAAGGGAGGAGGGTTCTTTTCGGGATCTTCCGGCCGGGTAGCCGGGTAGGACTAGCTAGCTACTACTACTACTACTACAGTTGTACTGTACAGACAATGGGCATCTATCGGAATGCGATTCCCAATTGCGGCCGACATCGCCAACCAACCACTGAGCAACACGCTCGCACGGCGAGCTGGGTGCGAACAGACCGAGCCACGGGCTCAAACAAGGGAACTTCGGAAAGTTCTAAGATAATGATTGATTACTCTACACAAAAGAGAGTGCTGCCAGAGAGAGCACTAATATATACACAGCAGAGTGTATTTACCGAAAAGACAAAGCACCAAAAGCCACAACCACACGGGGTTGTCACAAAAATGCGCTGACGTTACACCAAACGGGCCGCTAGGGCCCGCACTGCTTTGCTAATAATAGTACCAAGCCACCCAGTCAAATTTTCCCATCCGAGAGGTTATGGGCTACAGTTACGCGGAGGCCGATGCGTCATTTTATCGCATCAGGCC
>Ga0307979_1001316_pt1 | contig 17662 bp, 17 predicted proteins | sample OrgLakmetage1058_FD_201833 | JGI IMG/M metagenome (GOLD analysis project Ga0307979, IMG submission 201833) | Saline water microbial communities from Organic Lake, Antarctica - #1058 | ecosystem: Environmental > Aquatic > Non-marine Saline and Alkaline > Saline | place: Antarctica: Organic Lake...
ACAAGTTAGCAACACAAACACCATTCCCAGCCTAGCCAACAAAGACAAGAGATAGCACTCAACCGAGGCCCATGGCACTCGAGCAAAACAGACACCATTAGCATTCTAGGCAACAAAGACAAAAGATAGCGCTCAGTCGAGACACATTGCAATACAGTTGCACAGGTACCATTGGCAACCTAGCCAACAAAGTCATGAGATAGCATTCAATCGAGACACATGACACTCGAGCAACACAGGCACCATTACATGTAGCAACCTAGTCATCAAAGATAAGAGATAGCACTCAATCAAGACACATGGAACTCTAGAAGCACTTATACCATTAGCATCCTAGCCAACAAAAACAAGGGATAGCACTCAGTCGAGACACATGGCACTCCAGCGACACTAATACCATCAGCATCCTAGCCAACAAAAACAAGGGATAGCACTCAACCGAGACACATGGAACTCCAGCGACACAGACACCATTAGCCTCCTAGCAAACAAAGACAACAGATAGCACTCAACCGAGACACATGGAACTCTAGAAGCACAAATACCATCAGCAGCCTAGCAATCAAAGACAAGAGATAGCACTTAACCGAGACACATGGCACTCCAGCAACACAGGCACCATTAGCATCCTCGCCAATAAAGACAAGAAATAGAATTCAATCGAGACGCATGGCACGCTAGCAGCACAAACACCATTAACAACCTAGGCAACAAAGACAAGGGGTAGCTCTCGATAGAGACGCGTAGCATGCTAACAGCACAAACACCATTAAAAACTTAGGCAACAAAAGCAAGCAAAGACTAGAGATAACTCTCAACCGAGGCACATGGCACTTTAGAATCACAAACACCATTAACAAACTAGCAAACAAATGCAAAAGATAACACTGAATTGAAATGTATGGCACGCTAGCTAACACTCAGCAAGCGAGCTCATGAGCGAAGAAAAGACATCGTACCCACACGAAAGCGGGCACTCGGGTGAATTGCATGACAAGCTGTCGTTGAAGGAGCGGGCCAGTACATCTTGCACTGTGGGCTTACGTCCTTGAATGTAGCGCTACTTGCTCCATGGCGCTTCTTAATGGCGCTTCTTACTCAAATGGGGCGAGAGCGCTACCTTATCAAAGCACTGGCAGGCCACCGGACAGCAAGCAGGATAGACTGTCCCCGGTGGGAATAGATGGTATCGTCCTTGGTAAATCATAGCGGGGTGGCAACTGGCCAAGGGCGAGAGCGCGGGGGTGGCAAATTGCACAGGACCAAAATGCACGGGTGGCACCTCGAACAAAGGTCGAACTTGCACGGGTGACAAGCTAGCCACCCCCCCAACTTCGAACCAAATAGATTTGTCACCCTCCCATTTTCGAACCACGAAATTGTCACCCCCCGAATTTCATTCCCAAGCAAATTGTCACCCCCCCATCTTCAACATTTCCCAAAAAAAAAACAAGAAAATTGGAAAAAATGGGTTTTTGCACACAAGAATATAATCATAGGGGTTGGTCGTTGGTTGGTTGGTTCTCGACTTCCTGACTTCATGAAAATGAAAATGACCGCTTTGTTGCTGCGTTAACGATTGCATGGCTGGCTATATCTCTGGTTTATAAAAGAGCCATTGACCAGCTATTTAGAACATACTTCATAAGCACATTTGCTAGTTAGAGATGCAGCTGGCACAGCCTCCTCCAGGGATGCGGCCGCCGCCAACGCGTTCGCGTATTCTTGCAAAGTTTGGCAAAACCAAAACGCTAAACCCCTTTGCGGAAGAGGAGAAGCAGGCCATCCTGAACATGTCCGAGGGTACTCAAGTACTGCTGAGTATGCACAATGCTGCAGAGCTTAGTGCGCTGTGTGGCGTGATGTGCTTGAGCACGGAGGGCACGAACCGCGACAAGAAGGACCGCGTGCTGAAGTCGGTCGCGGACGAGACCATGCGCACTCACAACCCTGAAAAGGCCTACTCGCGGCTGCTGCACCTCATGTGGGAAGGCATATTGTTTGAATATTTAAGAAGCATGGGCTGCCCTTTGAAAGGAGCTGAAGTCGACCCGAGGCCCTACACGTTGTCTTTTTGGCGGCAGCGAGCGCAGCAAAACAAAGCTGGCACCTTTGCCCCCCACTATGTACAGCGCATGGTAAGTTAACACAATGGCTTTTGCGCTTGACCAGTTTCGAAGATAGATTAATTCTAGTCTTGCTCCTTTAGTGCTAGTGCTTGAATGCTGAACGCCTTGGCTTCATATTCAATTACGCCTTGTTCTCATTTCTTTTGTTCTTCTCCCTACTTGGGGACACTTACTTATGGTCTCTTGCCCTGTCGGTCCCGATACCACCCCGCTCATCTTCATATCATTCCCCTACACTCTGTACCCCTGCGTACACGCACACACAGGTGCGGCCGCGGTTTATCAACGACAAATTGGACGACGACATTCGTGCTTTGTTGAACGGCGTTGCGGCAAAGGAAGTGTACGTGAAAGAAAGCGAAAAGCGCATTCGAGGCCCCCAAATCAGCGACCACCGCAACGTGGTCATGTACCTGGCAGCAGTTACAGACATGCACGACTTCGAACAAGAAGCGCGCAGCTACCTCATGAATGAGGCAAGTTCGAGCGCACAACATGAGAACGTTGCATGGCACGTAGAAGCAGAACAACAGCGTTGTTTCCGACCATTGGTTCCAATAATCTCGACGTTTGCGTTTATTCCTCTTCTCTTTGCGTTGGTCACAGACGATGCAATTGCGCGGTCGATTAGACCACGCAGCGGAGTCCTTGGAGTTGACGCGAGCGCAGGCCGAGGAAATGGAGGGCAAGCACTATGTGATGGCGGAGCAGTGGTGCCGCACTCTCGCTGCGCAAGGCAGGCGTTAATTCTTGTTCACACCCATAGTCATGTTCTTCACCTAGGCTTTTTACGTCTCCATTGCAATCAACACTCTTGATATTATGATAATAGCTAATGCAGTATTGTCTATCTGTTTTATTATGGTTCTCATTTCCCTCTTTCTTGTCCTTTTCCTCTCTCTCACCCTATTCAACAGAGGCCTCAGTGGACGTTTATGTGGGGATGCTCAATGACCAACTCTGCGATCGCAATGCATTGGCCGCTCAAGTGGAAGCTTTCCTAGTGAGCCACGGAGGGCTTAAGGGCAACCGCCTTAAAGAACCTCCCAGTAGTGGATCTAATTCGTCGTCATCCTCTAAGAGCGGCAGCAGCGACTTAACGGACCTCTTGCCCCGCTTGTTGGCCCGGTACGAGCTCGACCTTGCAAAGGCTTCACGCGAAGCCACCGCGAGTGCAAAACACTTGACGGAAGTAGAGGTAGATCGCCGGCGCTTAGAACGGGTTCTGGCCTCGGAATCTCGAAGAGCGGATGCCCTAGAGAAGGAATGCGAACGATTGAAGGTGAAGTATGGAGCTTTACAGGAAGCAGCAGCGGCGAAGATAGCACAGCTGGAATTGGAAGTGGAACACTGGAGCAGCGAAGCGGGGAGTGGGTTCGTGGAACGGGAAGTGCAATCGCGGCGCTTTGCGCTGGTGTTGCCTGGTCTCTTAGCGGGGCTCGAGTCTGGTATTCCCGAGGAAGAAGCGCGGGTTGTGGCGACCCTAGAAGGATTGGGGATCATGGACCGCCAGGGGATCATGCAGCACTTGGAGGCTAACTTGATGCGCCGAGAAGATTTGGCCCAACACGCGGGGCCCGCCCTAGCGGCGGCCAAACACGCGAGAGTCGACACGAGAGACAGTGGCCTAGCGGCGAAGAAAAGTGGCGGTGGTGGGAAAAAAGGCGGGACCAAGAAAAAGAAGTGAACAAAAGGGTTTTTTTCTTGTTTAAGAAAGTATCCAGCTCCGCGCCTCCAGTGATTTTCGGTCGTCTGTTGTGTTGGTGAACTGCTCTTCGTCGGAGTAAATTTAGGAGAGACAAAAGCCAGTTGGATCAGCGAACTCGAACTCATACAAACCCAAATGACACAGAAGCCAGGGCTGCGGGCATGCGCGTGCGTTGCGCAAACAAACAACAAAGCAAGTGCGGAATGAGGGGAGGGCCATAGGTCAAATTCCTTGTAAAATCATACCACACCCCAGTCGAACTAATTTTGGTTTACGTTTGGTTTACAGGGTGGGATGGGGTTAGGGTTGGTGTTAATAATTTTTGTCTAAATCGGACTACATGTGGCATAAAGTAAGTGCCAGTAACCAAGAAAACCGCGGGTTTTCCGGGTTTTGGCCACTTCGGCTCAGAAGAAGATCCGGTGATTACTAATAACGCTGAAGGAACACCTAAGGAAATCCCAGCAGCCTCGTGGGTTTTCTTGGTTACTGGTAAGTGCTGCTTAATTCGAACCTGCGCTCTTCGCTCTTCGGGGTATACGCAGTCGACTTGCTCTCAAGGTGGAGGGCCCTGCGAAGGTTTCGAAAAACGCTGGAGGACGACCACGACTAGCGTCCGTGGCGTTTGATGGAAGATATATGGGTTTAACTCTATGATAGGGAGGGACCGCTTGGCCACAAGCGGCCCGCTTGCATGTTTCTGTTTGTATTTTGTATTTTGAGGGGGGGCTTTTTCTATTCACTGCCACGCCACGGACGAGGAAGGAGTTCCTGTCCCGTCGAAGCCTCTTTTGGCTCAGGGCAGAACAATAGGCGCCTTGCGCGCTGAAAGGCACACTTCGACCTCTGCCGAGTGGACCTCGTGTTCCGCATGTCACGAGCTTCTTTGCTCGCGCGCCTTCCTCTTTATTGTGCTGCGGAGTGCGCAACACCCACAAACACCTCGCTTTTTGCAAATTTTCCGAGGAATTTGGCCAATGCCCCTCTCCCTCCTGAATCATTCCGCACTTGCTTTGTTTGCGCAACGCACGCGCATTCCCACTTCTGCCCGCAGCACTGGCTTCTGTGTCATTTGGGTTTGTATTAATTCGAGTTCGAGTTCTCTAAGGAAGGAGCCGGAATATAATACAAGAAGACATATATTCATACAAACCACAGTGAGTGCCGTAGAGGAGACTAATAATACAAAACCAAATGTGACAGATGCCGGTGCTGCGGGTTGAGGTGCAAGTAAACGAATATCACAATACACAAAGGCAGGCCCTTTATGCATATAGAAATGGATTATGCGCGGCTAAGTATAATGCAGCTATCAGAATTTCCTGAATCAAATGTTTCGCTCACACGACATACAACTGACATAATCAATGGCGTGTGCTCCAACTCATTAACTCTTCTATAGCAGCACTGCCCGAAGAACAAGGAAACTCAGCACGTCCATTTGTCACTCCGGTCGCACACTTGAGGTGGCCATGTAAGTTACTGAAGGAACTTTAGACGTAGGTTTACGAATGGCCGAGTGAGTCCTCCGAGTTGCGAGCGAGTCCCGAGTTTTTTCCTCGCTCACTCGGGACTCGGCTGTTTGCGGCTTGTGCCACTCGGGGCTCACTCGGGACTCGGGCGCAGCAGGAAGAGGCCACTCGGAGCTCACTCGGGACTTGGCCCGTGGATTTTTGGTCACTCGGACTCAAATTCTCACTCGGATTTCTCAGACGTCCGAGTTCCGCCCACTGGGTATTTTGCCTTTTCTCCAAAGTGGCCCCGGGAATAGTAGAGGTGTTGTCGTAGTGTTCCAAATTTCTTCGATACCCTCGCAAGGCCCTCCATCTTGAAAGAAAGTCGTCTGCGTATACCCCGAAGAGTGCAGGTTCCGCGCTAGTGAGTTGGACCCGCAGTTAGCAATTGAGGGGGTTATTTTTCCTGCCTTCATCTGGCTTATGTCTTCGTGTAGCCTTACAGCTTATAGTGGCCTTATAGCTCATAGTGCACCCATAGTCAGACCATACCCCATAGTGCGCCAATTATATGTATCATACATCATTCATTATACACCGGGCCTATTCGTGAAGCTTAAATGCCTATGCTGTTGAATAACCAACTTTAGCTTTGGGTTTGAGTAGAAGTTTAGCAACTACAATGCACAATGCTCAATGCTTAGTAGTAGAACGTAGAACAAGAAAACTACCTCAATTTTTGAGAGCACATCCCAGTCGCGCTTAAAATCAATTAAGCACTTAATTTAAGCCACATGTAGTCGAATTTAGGCAAAAACAAACACCAACCCTAACCCTACCCTTTAAACCCGCCCTAAACCAGAATTAGTTCGACTGGGATGTCGTATGATTGTTTTGATGAAGATGAAGTCTTTAGGTCTAAATAGGCCTGCGAGTCTGGGGGTCTAGGACTAAGCAAGCAAGAGTCAAAATCGCCGATCGTCGATCATTACTTTCGTTAGCTTTGGATGCACGGCGGCAGCAAGGTTGCGTTTCACGTGCACGCGTGATTCACGTGCGGAGGTTATAGATTTCCTTTCCGCGTGATTTACGTCTAGGATATTAGTAATTGCGAACGCGAGTCACTTCGGAATCGTTGAAAATTCACTTTCCGCGTGATTTACGCGGGATTCCTATAACCTAGCATGGCAGCACGAAGCTACATCGGGCACGCGCGCAAAATCCATAATGTTTTTTTTCATTTGACACTGCCTGTCTACTTTGCGCTTCGTTCTGGTAAATACTTGTGTTTCTTTCCTAAATTGAGCTGCGTACGTAGCTAGCTCTCTCTCGAGCCTTGCCACCATTTTCTCGCTTCTTTTAGTCAAAACCCGCAGCTTCGAGAGTGGCAACAAGCGCGAGGCAGAGGGGGTACAGCATGAAGACGCAGCAAGCGGAAAAGAGGGTTTGGTTTTCTCGCGTGGAGGCAATCGCCACACCAATTTGGCACAGGACAATCGCAATGGTCTCCGCGGAGAATTCCCACGCGAGGCCCTGTTCACCAGCGGCAAGGAGCACGGCAAGCAAAGATAGCGCACAAGCACGGTTGAAAATTGAGGAAGAAGAAAGAGCAGAGGATACCGACAAGGTTCAAGAACTGCCAATGCCGGAATTTCACCCGCGGTGAGTACCGTAGAAAGCCGTTAAGTATACTACACCATCAACTGTGTGTGTACCTGGAAGTAGATGAGCGCCATGAAAATGGACAAGCAGAACGTGTTGTTCATGCATGCAGCGCCCTGGAGCGCTTGGAGGGAGATGGAAATCGACTTAGGGGTCTTTTTGAGGGCATAGGAATACGACGCAATGAGCTCCGAAGCATTGGAAGCGAGCGGTGCCACCACAAACGCCACGTAAAACGACGGAATCCCGGTGCGGCTGCCGAACTCTGCACACGACGAGGAGGGTCGAAACAGGCAAAAAAAGGAAAGTGAGAGAGGACATACAGACGGGCCAAAGAAAGAAGAGAGACGAGCATCACGCCGCGCGAACGCACGCTCAAGGACCCAGTGGTCGCACAGAGGCAAGGCCGTGCAAATCCAAAACAATGGAGAAAAAGAAGAAAAAACTTGGAAAATGACAGCGTTGAATTGACATACCGCCCAGGACGTCGGTCATGGGGTCGGAAAACAGCACCACGAGCGCGGTGCCTAGGCCCATCGTGGTGAACGACATAGTCATCAGGCGCCGCTGCTGCTCCGCGGGGTCCAGGCCAGCCAACTCTTCTGGCATTTCTTCTTCTTCTTCTTCGTCGTCATCTTCTCCCCCTTCTTCTTCGTCCGCGCCCTGGAGTGGCGCGGGTGAAGCCAAGATTGGATGCGCAAAGGTAAAGCCGAAAAGAGGGCGCGCGGAGTGTGTAACAATAATGTAGGCTGGGCTTTTGTTTCAATTTTTTTTTAAAATAGGAAATTCTTTTCGTCCCCTTGTTGTAGTTATTCTAATTGTTCTTGTTATATTTGCTGTGTGCTTTCTCCTTGCACAGCAGTAGCACAGTAGCACCGTAGCGTACCTTGTCGAGGCTGCCGCCGATGGCATGGTGCTTCGCGAGCTCGGCTTCGTGCTTGATGTCCGAACGGTGCGACTGGTCCCACAAGTACTGCACGGTGCCCATGATGAACTCGTTCAAATCGACCACGCCGTTGCCGTCCTGGCGGTGCAGATAAAGATCAGAAAGGAGGAAGGAGGAACGGCTCAGCGGGAGAACATGGAACATTGAGCGGTTCCATGCTTGGTTGAATGAGGACAGAGCACAGTGAGCATTCACAAGAAAAGAAGAAAAAGGGCGAACCTTGTCGTATTGGTTGAAGATATGGTCAATTTCGTCGGGGGACAGGTTTTCGCCCATGGAGATGAACATTTTCCCGAGCGCAGAGACAGGCACCCCTTGGTCTTGGCCTGGCTTCACAAACTTGCGCCAAAAGTTCTTGATAATCGCCGTGAAGCGGCGCTGTTTAATTTTTAATCGAAGAAGTAAATTGGATTGAAATAAAAGACAACGCCAAAAAGAGGAAACGAGGGAAAGCAAGAAAATAGCTATAGCTAGGCATGCGAAATGAGATCAAGCACAAAGAAAATGACAGAGAACACAAAAAGAAAGAAAAAAAGCACAAGAAGAAAAAAAACGAGCACCTGAGCGTGCGGAGGGAGTTTGTTCCAGACGTCGTTGGCTGACACCGTGAGAGCCGCGTACTCGCCCGCACCGGAGGCGTCTTGCGTGGCAAGGGGGGACTTCAAGGTGGCTTCGTACTGCAAAAGCTCGTAATGCACGGCGCCCCGCAGAGTGATGCGGCCGTCTTCGATGGTTTTGATCATCATTTCTGTGCGGACCTTGGGGGATGGTTGAAGAAGGATGAAAGTTAGAGACAAGTTACGAGAGACCATGCAAGGAAGAGTAAGACAGGCATAAACACGCGCAAAAAAGAAAATATAAGGAAATGTCTCGAATTTGTTCGTGTGAGAACAATATAGAAATGCTTCAATCGGAGCCATACACACGCACAGACTTCTTAAAGAAACGCGCCTCTCTCTTCTCTTACATCTTACCTTGTCCGCAACTTCGTCGTCTTTGCTGATGGAGAGCAGGTACTGGTAGTACAGGTACCCGAAAAACATGCCAAGGGTTACGAAGAGCCCAACCAGAGCAAACGTCTTCTCGCTGGCGGCCACCTGTAGAAAGAATAGTAGTAGTACAGGAAAAATGAAAAATAGTATCCCTGTTTCACGACAAAACCAAGTTTCAGAACGAAGCCCGCCGTCTCCAATTATGTCGTCCCATACTCGCCACTAACCTCATCGGTATTTTCGTTCTGGGCCTCAAAGTACTGCGCTGGCCCCTGGAGCAAAATGTAGCTCACGGCCGTCAGCATCATCACGTAACTATGAAAGAGGAGACAACAAAGAAGGAAACAAAAATATCAGGACGGAGAACGGCAAAAAAAAAGAAAGATTATAGAATTCATGAAAATAGTCTGGCATCAATAAACTAAAATACATGCGAATAGATCAATGTTCTTCAATCCTCCTCACCCGCCCTTTTTCACGCCAGGCGAGGACTGCACGCCCGTCACGGCGCCCTGCGCCAGTTTGCCCTTCTTGGTGTACTTGCACTTCCCGTCCTGCGCACAACGAAGGGAGAGCAAACAAAAATGTTTCAGACTGGTAGATTCGTGCCATAGTCGTCTTTCATTCAGTCGAGTCGCCTGCTCAAGCACGCCCCTCTTTATTGCTCTGTTTTTATTTTGGCTCCCAACTGCAAGAAGCACCACCCCCACCTCGATGTCGACGCGGCCGGCGTACACGCTGAGGAGCCACGGCACGGTGATGAGCATGACCGTGGAGCCAGCGAGGGCACCCACGCCCACGTTGAGCTGTTCTTGCGCGTTGGGGCCCATGCCGGAGAAGAGCACGATCATCCCGTCGGGCACCGCGCTGTGCAAAGGATGAGGGAAAGTAAACGAGGAAGGCGAAATGAGAGGCAAAGTGCACGAGAAGCAGAATAATGATCCAAGTAAAAGATAGAGAAAGAATAAAATGAGTAGTGAAATGCCCGCACAAACAATATTTTTGATTCTCAAGGACGAAAGGCCGCCGTAGCAACGGCAAGAAGAAAAAAGTCCTTACTACATACGCTCTCGGAAAGCACCTCTTCAAAAAACACCAAATAAATCCATGAATATACTCCTAATTTGCTGGAGTTATGACAGTGTGAGGGTAACAAAGAACTGCGCAACGCAATCGGTCCGATGATTTCATCTTATAAGCATCGCTACATTGATGTGAGCTGCGCATCGGTGTATCGGACTCGACGTCGCCTCGCGAGAAACTTACCCGAGTACAGGCAGGACGCACGAGCCTACGAGGCCCGCAATCGACGGAACGAGCAAAAGGAGCTCTGAGCCGTCTGAAATCATGTTAGACGCCACGAACAAGACGTAGCCTGCCAAGTGCACCGCAAAAGTGCATGAGATTAGCAAGCACGACGCATCGAGGCATGCCTGAAGGAGCTCTGAATTCAAAAAGGGACGGCACTTTTTAAACTAGATTCTTGCTTAATCGCTGCGGACAACGAATGTGCAAACACTCACCGTATCCAACAAGTAGCGTGCATAGCTGGACGAGGCCGTAGCCTCCCTCCGGCAGCGATGCTGGATCGACGAAGAGATCGGAGAGACCCATCTGGATAAGAAGGAAGGCAAAAGTCAGTGCGCCAATGATATCAGATGATCTAACGTTGAAGGCGCTTTATGTTGCTGCATTCACACACGCACTAGACGCACACGCTCTATGATGTATGTTGTATCGTCCAACCTGACGGAGCAGCAACAGTAGCCACAGACACCTCGCTGGTCAAAACGAAGCCAAAGCCAACTGAAAGGACAAAGAAGGAGTCGAGGCCGGCCCAAGTAACCGAAGCGAGAAATCCCGGTGTCGCTGATTCGCTTGTTTTGATTGGTCTAAAAAGATGAGAAGAAGTTCAAAGCCAACTTTTTTGAAAGACGATGATTTTTTTGAAAGACGATGATGTTGTCTCTTCGTCAAAGAAAGGCCCATCCCTAGCAGCCTAGCTAGCAGTACTAGCTAGCAGTGAGTTTGGTGTGGTGTTACGGTCTTACGGTTACAGTAGCATTGTAACGAAATTAGCCACAGTCACTAGAGCGGCGTATCTTGTCGGTGCTAGACATTGTCTGGATAGATAGGCAAAGCGGCTGTAGGAAGATTCCAGATAGTTATTAGGTAGACAGATCTGTAGTTGAGCGCACTTCTAACCTGCATTGAATGTATCGATCGTAGTGACTGCTCTTCTCTCTAAATCTTCTTTATTTCGTGGAGGGTACAGCGACAAAAAGTATGGCCTGGAGCGTTCTCGGATTGCTACTCGTACTTCACTCATTTCTTCCCCGAGTTTCGCTACTTGCTCCACCTGCTGGTCGACTGTGGGCTCGTACGCGTGAATCGTTCCGGCTGTCCGAAGTGTTACTCCTTGAAGCTAGGCTGCAGCTCGGTCCTTACATGCAGACCATGGCTGTCGATCCACAGGGATCATGCCTCATTAGTTTCCCCGAAATTACATCCCTCGATTACAGTGCCAAGGGAACAACAAGATCTGACCTGCCATCAAGCCTAGCTCGGTGCGATTGGGTGGCCGAAGAAATAGCCACTGCGCCAAGTCCTGAGACCTTTCTAGACGCAGCTGGCCAATCTGCGCTAGCTTCACCTGGGTCGCAAGAGGCATGGTCTTTGGAGTACACATGCTTTGCTCCTGTGGCTAACAGTGGGCTCGACATGGACTCGGGCAGTTCAGATTCTGCATCAGCGCTGAAAGGCTTCAACAGCCGCGGCTTAAGCCTTCGCTTAGCGCAATTGCTATCTGCACCAGCAGCTTTACATCCCTCAGAAGCTCATTGCAAGCTCGTGCTGCTTGAGACTGCAACAGCTCTGACTCTTCTGCGCGTTCTCTTTCCTGCTCCTTCAGGCGCTGCGACGTCGAACGCACTACAAGAAGCGCGCTTTGAAGCAGGTGGGATTCACAAGAGTAATGCAGGAGCTGACGTGCCTAGCAGAGGAGATGCCAACCCTTCTTGGTGGAAAGCTTGGGCTGCACGACCGTTTCAGTACAGCAGCGCTTGCAACCCAGCGCTCGCTGACATTTTGATGGATTTAGTGGCGAGCCTCGAGGAGCAAAATTACGGTGGAACTTTTGGCCTTACGGCTAGAGCCAGCAGTAACAATAGCACTAGCAAATCCTTGCTGGACCTCACGTGTGGGAGTGGCACCTTGCTCGCGTGCGCCACGCGGCGTGGGTTTGTGGCTCGAGGCCTGGACGTAAACCCACGGTGCGTCGATGGCGCCAATGAAAATTTGGCTCACCAGGGCATCTCCCGTGACGCTGCACAGGCGATTTGTGGGGATGCGACTCGGCCTCAAGCCTTAGTTGCGCTCGCGGAGACGCTGCGCCGTACAAGTAATACTGATAGCAACGTCAGGGAGAAAACAGGCAGCGAAAGCAGCAGTGAGGCTAATAACGGCGCTGTTCCTGATGGTGCTGCAACCGATCGACTTGAATTAGAAGAATCACCGCTGCGCCAGTTCGATTGTATGGTGGCCAATTTGCCGTGGGGAAGGCACTCTGTGGCCTACGCTGGCGGCAACGCCGCATTTTTAGACGCACTTTTAGGAGCTTTGATGCTTAGGCCAGGAGCCCCATGCGTGTTTGTGGTGGGTGCAGGTGATGGTGAAGCCTTGATTGAAGACCTGGAGGCGCGAGGTTTTGAGCTCTGCATGGGTATTGATGATGGTGGCGGCATTGGCAGCAGTGGCAGCAGCAAATTCAGTATTTGTCCTGCTTGTGTGCCTCCGCGAAACCTGAATCTGCCTTCTAGTAAGAAAGCGAGGCGAAGGACGCAGCGCCAAGACTTCACACAAGAGGACGCAGATGACGAATCGGTAGGGCAATGCACGGCACGTACGCCGAGTCGAAGCGACTGCGAGATAGTTGTCGCACGAGCTCCAACGGTTTATTTATAACTGGAGCTCGGTGATACAGGCGAAGACATTTCAGGGCAGCAAACGCGAGGACTTCCTTCTCTTTTTCTGATTTCATGTTTCTTGTTCTAGTATTCCTGTTCTGTTATTTCTTTTGGCTTTCTGGCGGCCATGAGTGGGTAAGCGGCCGTGAATCGCTCAAATACTTAGGTACATAGATATATATGTATCATGCAAATGTACGACAAATAGCATTTCCACTGCACGGCTTCACGTGGGCATTTTCGGCCAATTTCCAGCCGCCCTTTTGCTTGATTATCTCTTATCATCATCATTATTTACATGCGCTTCTATTCTCCCATCTTAAATTCGATATGAATTCTCGATTTTTAGGCTTTATAAAATTTGTTTATTATTTCGTAAGCCCAGGTCGAACCATACAAATATATATCCGCGCTTCCGACTGTAATTCTTCTCGCTAGTGCCGATCTAATCAAAGCAAGGGACTCCAGTGGATGTCATATCTATCACCAGAAACGCCAGCCACGGAGGGCTTTAAGATGAGCGCGCAGCCGATCCAGTTCTTCATTCAAATCGTCAATTGGTCGAGCGGAGTCTCCACTGCCATTCCCGACCACCGACCCACCAACAATTGCATCGACCGTCACAGGCAAAACACACAGAAACAGACAGCAAAATCATAGAGTCCTCGCGATTTGAAGTGTCGGTAAATTTCAGAATATTCATAATACAAATCCTGCTTTGTGTGATTGTTTTCCTTTCGTTGTATACATTTGTTGGCGTTCTGAAGTATCATTACCTGTGTCGCTCTGCTTCAAGGGCTGCAATCTTGGCCCGCAGGTTCGCTTCTTGCAGCTGTACATCGTCGCTGCTGCCTTGGCGACGACGGCTACTGTGTGCTGTTGGTGCGGTGCTCGCTGCAGCAGCTGCGGAACTTCCTCCTGCTTGCTGCTGCTGCTGCTGCTGAAGAGGTGGAGAAATCGGCTGCACCGCCACCAAGTCTCGGACGAGGCCGCGCTGCGCTACTTCTTGCGGAGACAGTTGGGCCGCTTGTTCAATGGCTCGCTCGGCGGCGGCAGTTGCCACATCGTCTGCTTCCCACATCGACCGCACGAAATTCAACATGTGCCGGAGGTTCGCTCCTTCACCCGTTGCAGACTCCGCTGTCATGCTATTTGCGCGGCCGTCAACTGCTTCAGCTGATTCGGACCAACTGTCAGACATTGAACCACTTGCCACTTTTGTGTCTACTGCAGCAGGCCCCTCAGCACTAGCGTCTTCAAAGCGCACGCAGGCGTCCGTCAGCTGCGTGACCAGCGCACCTACATCCGGCCCGCTTTGGGTGGCTGCCCTATCGGCTAAGTCTGCCACAGAAATTGAGCCAGGCAAAGCACCACTCCACTCAGGTGCCACCGAAGCTGGGCTACTTACTGACACTCGGACTTCTTCGCTGTACAGTTTCTCCATGCGTGCTACGTGCTCTCTTCGCTCGGGGTCCTCGTCAGGAAAGCCTGCACGCATGAACAAGTAAGGTCAAAGTTAGGTTCACGATAAACTTGCACGCCTCGCTAACCGCAGAGAGCCAGTCGCATACAAAAATAAATTGATAAAATGCAAAGGCAGTGACCACCGATTCCTAGACATACACTAGCTAATCAATCAAAGCTTGCCTACGCTAAATCCAAAGCAACAGCGAATGCATTCTCACCGTAGTTCTCCCGAACGTACTGCACTAACCACGGCGCCCACGGTTCAAAGAATTCTCGAGCTTCCCAGTTGATCTGGATGAGTGTTTTGAAGCAGTATGGAGTGATCACGGCGACAGCAACACCGCCTGCCAGCCGCCATCTCCAACTCCAACTCCCAACGTCCATGCCTGTGGGGTCCTTCTTTTTAGGGAGAGCATCGGAGAAGCGGCGAAAGACGGGACCCGTGGGAGAAACTAAACGCTGTGTCCCGCTAGATCTACAAGCCAACAGCTTCGCGCTGAGCATCATGGGATGTGCCTTCCTCCTCCTAGTAAGAGCTCCGTGTTATTTCGTAGGCGATATATCCGACACCATCAATCCATCAATAATGCGAGCAACAAGACAAGAGGTGAAAAAAGGTGACTGTATTTTATACACAATATCATATTGGGAAAGAACGAACTGAAACTGAAACATGCAGCACGCACGCAAAAAGCGAACATGGCTAACATGGCAAAATAGGAAGAAGAACGAACGACCTGCGAGTATGAACGTAAGCTCAAGATGTATCAACTTTTGACGTAGGCGGGCCTTCGAGCAGCGGGTAATATTTTCTGGTAGATCACTGTGCTACAAGCATTAAATAGATTGCTAGCTTCTAGCCTAGTAGCTTCAATGCTCTCTGACACTGAGCACTCCAAGGTCGACGAGCGGTATTTTTAAAGTAGTTTTGAAGCCTCTCATCTCAGACGAGCCGAACGAGAGATTTAAGTGATAGCTAGTAATGAAAGGTCAGGGTCTCCACCGACGGCTATCTGCGTTCGTGGTGCTGCTTGGTATCGTTAGATGCGCTGGCACTGACAGAGCTCCGACTTGCAATTCAAGCCACGATCCGGGTATGGTTGAACCCGTCATAATTGGTGGCATTGGCGACAGTGGAAGTGAGTTGTTTGTACCTTGCCGTAGTACTATGAATACATGCGTTTCTCTCGTTGTTCTCCTGGAGAACTTTCGTGGCGGCAGTACCTCATGAAAGAGCAACCTTGACGTGTCATTCAATGCTGTTGTTGCTTTTTTGCATGTACGATTGCATGCTGTTTCGATAAGCTCTTCTGTTCCTCTTCGCATAGCGCGGGGCATACGAAACCTCCTCGAATTGCTGGGCGTACGCGTATGCGCGGCCACGGACAAAACTGGCGATGATAACGGCGTACAGCGAGCTACCCACCGTCTCCTTTACGGCCCACGGGTATGCTAGGAAGTCTAGCTACATTTATCTTTGGGATCTACGAGAATTTTCATGTTTTAAACTTCAGCGTAGGCACTGCTGAACCTGGGGTTGGTGTGATATCTGATTTGCTACCGGCTAGGGCATTTTTGAACATGTGGAAAGTCACCCGACCACAGCCGAGGGCCGCTGCCGCTACGGAGCCAATTTTTCACAGCCTGACGCAGCTGCGCAGGTGAGGAAATAATTTTCTGAATGCATGGAATCGTAAATGTGGCAGGGCAAGAGAATGAAAATAAGGAGGAGGAGAATGTCTCAAAGCTTCGAGCTTACTCGTGCAAAGGGTGCAAACCTACTTGTTTCCTCTCACATCTAGTCATATATTTCGGCTTTCAAGTGATCTATTTTGATGAATAGGCAGCGTACTTCTCGCCAGCACCGGATTTGAGGCCAGGCCAACTTGGAGTGTTGTTAAGAAGTCATAGCAGCGAGTTCTCTAGAAGCACTAGCGCTAGCTCGCCAGTTCAAAGCGCACATAACACCCACGATGACAACCGCCAAACAGTTGAAGACCCGTACGCTACTTACTTGCGGCAACTCATCAAACATCACGACTATTCATCCAACAGCGAAGGAGCCTCGAGTTTGTGCCGTGCAATCGCAGCCAGCCATGCATGTGCTCGTAAAGTGGTCCCTAGCCGTGTTTTGCCAGAAGTGAAGGCAGCGGCTTACGCTGCTTCGAAAGCCGGCGTTAAATGGCTGGATGATGACGTGTGGGGCTTCAAGGAGCCTCGGACGGCTTTCTTCCTGAAGGAATTTGACGAAGTAAGTGGAACCCAAGTGCTTAGAAATGTGCAAATCTTGACTGGCTTATAAATGATACGAGAGGTGTGCTCATAGATACATTTTGCTCTCCGCTGGACTTTCTGCTCTCCTCTCCTCTTGGTTTTGTTGTTTCGTCTTCTCGAAGAGCTTACTCTTGTATCTCGTCTGCCCTCAAACGTGTATGGTCGCAGCTTCTCTCTGGCCACCATGCCCGCTTCGTACATGTGCTCCGAGATGGGCGTGACGTAGCCCTTGGAGACCTGCGGCTGGTAACCTCCCTTGCTTGTGCTGCCTATTTCACTGCCCAACATCTGGAGGAGGACATTAGCCTTGCTGGACACTTTCGAGAGAAAAGTGGCAACAACAACGACAACAGCAGCAGCAGCAGCAGCATTCTCTCTTATGAAGGGTTCACCAAAGACAAAACAAGCGGCCAGGAAAGCAGAGGCAAGGGCAGAGGAAGTAGTTTCACCGAGCGCTTTGACACTTCGCAAGGGCATTTGTTGAGGCAAGCGCAGAGCTGTTCCCTAGGCCGCGCCTGCAGTGCTGCCGGGAGAGCACCGCAGTTGGTGGTGTGGGCGCTGCTCAACGAGGTCAGAAATTGCTTCTCTTATCTTGAAGAAAAATAGAGAAGTGAAAAAGCGATCATGTTATTCTGTGCGTATTCCTAGAGCGCATATCACTTACACGGCTTCAAAACGCCGGATGTCACCATCTTGTATTCATTAGGCCATTGCAGACGAAGCTTTGGCTCGTTTCGGCCCCTCGCGTTACTTTGCCATTCGCGTTGAAGACGTTGCTTTGGATCCGAACCCTGCTCCTACCATTCATGCTTTGCTGCGCTTTTTGAGGGGTGCCGAGGTTGACGTTGGAGCACCGCCTTCTTCTTCTTCTTCTTCTTCTACTTCTTCACAAAGTTCTTATACCAGTGGCGCGAGCAGCAGGAGCAGCACAAGTCCTACAGAGCGATTCGTTCAAGCAGAGCAGAGAGCAGTGGCGGCCGTAGCTCAACTGATCGCAGGAAAGCATGCGGCTGCGTATGGTGGACAGAAGTTCGGCTCCGACGCGCAGCGCCTGGCTTTGCTTCG